>Ga0098049_1000530_pt1 | contig 15626 bp, 23 predicted proteins | sample 13BtaG_FD_92582 | JGI IMG/M metagenome (GOLD analysis project Ga0098049, IMG submission 92582) | Marine viral communities from the Subarctic Pacific Ocean - 13B_ETSP_OMZ_AT15268_CsCl metaG | ecosystem: Environmental > Aquatic > Marine > Oceanic | place: Subarctic Pacific Ocean | collected...
AGTCGTTGTATTACCTACCATAACACCAAGAACTACTGTTGTTGTAGAACCTGCTACTGTGTAGATATCATCGGCACTGGTAACACCTGCTTTTGTTACTACTTTAAAAGTATTAGCCATTTATCCTCCTATTATCCTAAAGCTATTGCTAATGCTGTAGGGTCTTCAGTCGAGAAGCCTGCACTAGTTAAATATGTTTTAAGTCTTGTTAATGTAGCTTTTCTATTTGTGCCGCCTGCACCATCATCTACAATTATTAAATCTGCGTCTGCTAATGCAGCACCAATATCTGTGCCGCCATCTATATCTAAACCTGTTAAAGGAAAAGTACCTGCTTGTTGTACATAAGTTAAAATTCTTGATGCAGCAGTTTTTCTTTCTGTTCCGCCACCTCCATCATCTACGATGAAAAGGTCAGCATCAGCTAAATCTGCACCTATGTCTGTTGCTCCATCTATTTCTAAAGCACCTATGTCTACTTTACCTGCTGTAGATATTGTAGATAATTTACTGTCTGCAATAGAACCTGCAAGCATAGCATTTGTTACAGTTCCAGAATCTCCAGTTCCTACTAAGTTTCCAGAAGCTGTAGGTAAAACTAAAACTGCACTACTGCCTGCTGAGTGAGGTGCTGCTTGTAATGTTTGTGCGTGAGCATTAGATGACTCACAATAGAATTTTACTTTTGCAACATTACCAGTACCTGTTCTAATGTCTATTAATCCATCAGATACTGATATACCACCAGAACTTCCATTACCATCCATGATAACTTTACCAGTTCCATTAGGTAATAAATCTATGTTTGCATTAGAGGTGGTAACTATGTCGTTACCATTCATATCAAGATTGCCACCTAGTTGTGGAGAAGAGTCACCAGATAAATCTGTTAAACCACCAACACTACTAAAAATACTTGCAATAGAAACTTTTTTAAGTGCAGTTGCACTGTTGTCTCTTAATAATAATTGGTCATTAGAAGTATCAATTCCAGAAGATATTGCAGTTTGAGATGATATTATTTTTTCACTAACAGCACCATCTTGTAAGATACTGTGTATTTCATCGCTGCCATCAATGTAAATAATATCTTTTAATCCAGTTGCTACTGTTACTGTTTGTGCCCCAGTTCCTGCTGTACAAATTACTGAACTGTCAGAACCATTATTAATATAATATGTTTTTTGTTTGTTAGGAAATGTTACAGTGCGTGTTGTTCCCGGAGAACCAGTAAATTTTATTACTGCGTGTCTACCATTATTTCCTGCTGTACCATCGGCAAAAGCTAAAGTAACATTACCAGATGCAACACTTACTTCTACATATCCGCCAATAGCGTCATCTAGTAAATCAATAAGTGAATCATTTAAAACTTCACCCCATGTTCCTACATTTTCTCCATCGGTTTGTTTAACAAAACCTAATTGTGTAAAGTCTGACATTTAATTTGCTACTCCTCTTGTCCATGTTTCATCTCCTCCAGATGTAGTATCTATAAGAGACCATAATTTTACTGTTCCTTGAGAACTTGTTCCTGTAATACCAGACACAGTATTTACAGTTGCAGTTCCTGTTATATTTGCAGATAAATCTGCAACACTTATTCTTAAATTATCATAACCAACTTGGTTAATTGTTGCACCACCAGATGCTTGCTCAGTACCTAAAGCTAGTGTTGCTGCAATTCCTGTTTCTGTAAGCAGGATACCATCATCCCAACCATCATCTCCATATGCACCTGCATTCCATCCACCAGTGCCCGAAGCCATTAGCTAATCCTAATTAAAGCTGTATTGTGTGCTGCTGTTGGAAACTGTATTTGAAAAGTTCCGTTTGATGATGAAAAATCAGAACCAAAATCTAAAACTGCTATTGCTGCGTTTGATTTGCTATTATTATAAATTAAAGCACCTCTTGCAGTAATAGTAGCCGATGTAAAACTTGGGTCTGCTGCATCAAAAAAAGCAACACTGTTTGATGTGTCTAACGACACTGCTTGACTAGATAAGGTTGCACCACCTGCTGTATAACCAGTCCCACTAACTTCATTAGAAGTTGTGTAAGCTGATGTTGTTGCACTTAATGAGGCACTTGAAGTATACAAAGCTATTTTAATTGTATCCCCTCCATTACCTAAATTTTGTGCTCCATCTAGACAATCTTGTTTAAAAACATTTGTTAAAGTTTGCGTAATTGCCATTTGTATCTCCTATGTACTCATTTGTTTTAAATAATTCTCACCCATAACATTAGCGGGTGCTGTGAAGTCATCTCGTCTTCTTCTTCTTGCTTGATTGTTTACTGCCTCTACTGCTTCTTTATATCTTTGTGTATAAATTGCGTAGTCTTCTCTGCTTTTTGTAAAAGTAGATGCTTCCATTAAACAACCATATAGAAGTAAATCTTGTGCGTTTTCTGTTAACCAGTTTGTTGTGTTAGTGCTAGAGAGCTCTGCAAGTCTTCTTGAATATGTCATTTCAACACTTAATGCAGCACTTGGTGTAGGTGCAACTAAAATACCAGTATCAGAATAATTTGCCCAATATTTAGGTGTTCCAGTTGATGATGAATTAGGCCAATAATCATAAATAAATTCGTCAGTTCTTTTTTCTAAAAACACTCTTTTTGAATCAGAATCAATTAATAAAAAATGAAATATAATTTTTGCATCTACGGGTTTACTTACAAATCTATCTCCAACATTAAAAGATGAATTAGCTGCTTCATGAAAAGCATAAGGGTCAACATCTCTTGCTATTCTTTGCTCTGCTAAAGAAATAAAGTTTGATGTTTCATTAGAAAATTCTGTTCCATCATTTTCCATCCAATCTTTTATGTCTTGCGTGAGACTACTAAATGTCATTGTTGCCATAATTAACCTACATCATCTATTAGTGCTGCCACTATTACATTTGCACTAGCATCACCTGCATCGCCAATATCTGCACTAATTGCATGTATATCTGCTACTGTTGTGTTAGGTAATCTGCAAAACCAAGATTGTTCTGGCCCAACAAAAATACCATCTCCTAAATTAAATGCTGCTGTTCCTGCATCTATTGAAATTACAATACCATCAGATGTGCTTGTGTTTTTTACAAATAAAAACTTTACTTTGTCTGCTGTAGCAACTGCTGTTGGTGCTGTATCTTGGTCAACTGCTGTGTAATCTAAAAAATTACCTGCAATTAAATCAGCACTTGTAGTTGTTACACTTGTAAGTTTGTAATACCACTTATCATTTGCATCATCTGGTGTCACAATCATAGAGCCACTAATTACTTTTGCTATCTCATCTGGCAATAAAGTTGCTTTTAAAGTTATAGTTGCGTCATCAGCCATTATTTTTTACCTTCTTTTTTTAATCTTTCTTCTCGCTCTTCGTATTTTTTTACTTCTTCTGGAGAAGGAGTTCTTATGTATCCTTTTTTTGGATTTCTTATAATTGCCATCTTAATTGGCTTTACAACTACATCTGCCATACTACCCCTTTGTTATCTTGAATTGTAAACCTTTTACAGGCACAACTACATTTTTAACTTTTTTCGATGTTAAAATGTTTCCAGAGGTGTCCTGTGTATCTATACGGCCCGACATGGGTAAGTGTTGACCCAATGTCTGCGTAGATTTTTCCTCCAAGTTTTTGCCATCTTCTTGAGAAGGCGTAATCTTCTGATAAATATCTTCCGTCATCATCTTTCATTGTATCAAAAAACAAGTATGTGTTTTCTGAATTAAATTCTTTTCCATTTAATATTTGGTCTGAAACATATTTTAAATCTTCATATGCTTCTTTCATTTTAATTAAACACTCTCTTTTAATTAACATGAAACCTGTTGCAGCGTCTAATACTTCTGCAAAACCTTTATCTATTTTTATTTCACCTTTGTTTGCAAAATTTAAAACATAAGGATGACACAAATTTTGATAATCTTTTTCATTCTTAATTAGTTCTGGCATCATGTTCCAACTAATTAATTTCATTGGATAAGGAGCACAGATAATATCTTTGTCATATTCAAAGTATCTTTTTAAATTATCTGGACTAAATCCAATATCTGCATCTATAAATAATAAGTGTGTAAACTTTTCATTATCTAAAAAGTTAGCTACTAAAGTATTTCTAGCTCTTGTTATTAATGACTCTTGTCCAAGAGTTTGTATATTTAAACCTATTTTATTTTCTAAACAAAAGTTTTGTAATTCTAAAACTCCATGAAGATAATCTTCAGTAAGCATACCACCATAACAAGGTGTTCCTACAAATAATTCTATTTTGTTAGCTGACACTCACAGACTCATTACCTAAACTTACGCTTAAAGTCAAGGTGCTGACTAGAGGTGTTGCATTTGCAGATTTAAAAGTAGATGTTATTTTTCTATCTGCACTTGTTACACCAAGTGTTGCTAATAAAGGACTTACTGCTCCATTTTCTATTTGTTCAGTTGGTTTAAGTTTTACTGGGCCCCTTGCATCTTTTAATGCTTGTGCATCTGGTTTTTGTTTTCTTGGTTCAAGTTGAGGATGTTTTGCCTCAAACTCTGACCTATGAACAAAAGAGCCATTCCACTCTTTAACCATTTCATTATATGGGAATTCCATACCGCTTCTATCGGATATAGCTTTCGCATACTTACCAGTTGCAAAAGGCATTATATATTATACCTTAAATCTGGTTTAATAATCATATCAACTTTTTCTCTGTTATCTTCCATAGCTCTTCTTAGCTCTTCTTCATATAACATTTTAAGTTCTTGTCTTCTTTGTATTTCTATTTGTGGTCTACGCAAAGCTAAATAATAAGCTAATCCACTTACAGCACATGGTAAAAATCTATCTGGTATATCAACATTTTCTGTTGCTGCCGTAATATCTTCTACTCTTCTTCTTTCATTAAACTTAAAAACATCAGCAGAATCTGGTGTAGGATAAAGAAATACTTTTGGAGTTAATTGTTTATCTAAAAAATATTGAGATGGTCTTCCAGTATCTGCTTTGTTTGGTATTTTTAAATAATCGTCTCTACTAATTCTTTCTAATTCAAAGTCAGTAACTGTAGAATCTGAATTTGTTTTTTGTATAACTGCCTCTGTAATATCTACTGTATGACTGTTTAACGTATAACTAGCAGTGTTTGCCGTTAAAGTTTGTGTTGATTCTGTAACAGTCCAAAGTTGGATATTTCTATTACTCCACTCTTGTAATAATAAATTTAATTGTCTTCTTCCTACTGAAGATTCTTTACCTGTTTGTGGTTCCCCACCAATACGGGCGTAAGCATCTTCAATTATTTCGTCAACAGCAAGAGTAAAGGTTCTAGTTCCAGAGGTAGCCATAATATTAATATGTTTTTGATAATTTTAAAATAATTGTATAGTGGTCTCCACTTGTGTGTCCTGTAGTGGTTAATAGTAAATCACCATTTACACCAGAACCTGCATTATTAGTTAATCCACCAAAGTCTCTAAAATCCATGTATCCTTGTGAAGATAAAGCACCATTAGCACCTAATACTTTACAAATAACATTTGAACTTGCATTCCACAATAAATCTACACGCATACCAAATATATCATAATATATTTCTTGTATTGCAACTCTTGAGCAAGATTCACCTTTTTGATAACCTGCATTTTTTGCTAATGCAGAGACATCAACTTTAGTTACTGCACTTTCACCAGAGCCATCAGATATGTTTGTAATTTTTACGAGAATGTCTTTACAACCCTCAGTATCACCAATAATTTGTGAAGTTACTGCATCAGCCATTTTTCTCTCCTAATTAAAATTAAATTAATCTCACTCCTCACAATCATGAGGAGTAAGGATATTAGTTTACAAATATTCATTAATATACTGAGTATTCTAATTCAACTGTGAATCTACCCGCAGTTATATCAGCGTTTACTGCTGTAGTAGCAAAAGCATATAAGTTTTTACTAGCAATCGCAGCCGTGATATTTGGAACAAATATGTGATAATTACCGGCACTGTTATTAAAGTTTACGTCAACCTCTGTGATTGATTGTGTAGCACTTAACTGTTCGTTAAAAGATGTTACACCCGCACCAACGATTTCAGTTCCAGAAGAAACTGCTGCGTTAGTTGCTGTACCAGAAGTTGCACTTAATGATAAACCACCAACAAGAGTTTCTCCTGCCGCAGTTGTAATACCAATTAATGCTCTGTGAATAAAAAATTTGCTAGGTGTTACTAGTCCGTCTGGTGCGTCTGTGTTTAATGCACCAAGTTCTACAAGTACATCACCATCTCCATATGCAGTTGAAGCAGCATTAGTAGCAGCTAGTGAACCTGCAAATGATTGAATTTTTCTAGTTCCTAATGAAACTAGTTGTCCAGTTGAGTTAATGTTAACTCCTGTTTCTGTAATAGCACCAGAAGTGCTATCTTTATTTATAACTTTAAATCCGGCTTCTGAACGAACCGGCCCGTTAAAAGTTGTATTAGCCATTTTAAACCTCGTAGTTAAATTATATCATCTCTTCTACATCGTCTGCTAGGGCAGTTGATATAATTGTTATCCCTAGAAATAAAAAAGGGGGATAAAAATCCCCCCTAATTCGTAATTTATGCTCCCGGTGAACCGAAGATACATCTCCAGTCTGAGAATCCAAAAGAATATCTTTCAGATGCTTTGAAACGCATATTTCCTGTTTCAAAATCTGGCTCCATTGATGTTTTCAAAGGTCTTCTTTGGAACATTTTTAAACCAGTATTGTTCATATCAGTTAAGATAAAGAATGCATCAGTATCAGTTAAGTAATGATTTATTACATAACCTTCTGGGAACATACCCATAGTTCTTAATGCATTTGTGTCGTTATCAGCAGTACCAACTCTAAGGTCACTTTTCAAAATTCTTTGAGCTGTGAACGATAGTTCTTTTGGTATTACTAGCTTTCTAGCTTGTACCGCTACTGGAATATTTCTGTCATCTGTAAAACCACCAATTGAAATAATTGCGTTTTCTAAAGATGATTCAGAAAGGTCAGCAGCCGTAGACGGCTCATTAGCTTGGTTTCCTGCGGCAACAGTTGGGTGGTCAGTGGTAATTAATGGTTTACCATCTCCTCCCGGAAAGCTCGTACTAAACGCATTGTTTAATACATTTGCTCCTTTTACCTGTTTTGTGTAAGCCATTGAACGAGCTAGAGCAGCAGTATATCTTTTTGATAATGTATCATAAAGATTATCTTCAACCGCTTCTTCAGTAATTGCAAAAGCTAGTGCAACTGTTTCATGCACATATCTTGCAGTCCATTGTTCTGAAGCAGTATCAAATTCTACTGATGCACCCTCTGACTTAGTTGGTGCAGCACCAAAGCCAGTGATAAGAGTTTCCTCTTCAAAAGCTCTGTCTGATGATTCTTCTGTAAAGATTTCAGCGTGTTCACGCTCCCATCTTTTGTACTCCATACCGAATAGGGCGTGGAGTCCCGGCTCCAACTCTTTGACAAGTTGGGTTCTTGATATAACAGCCATTTTATTGTCCTCCTATTATACGCCCGGTGTTCCATCAGCATCAATATGTTGATTCAATTCATGTTCATAAATTGAAACTTCAAGGATACCATTGGTTCCGTACGAGTTGTCTGGTGACTCAAACTTACGATGAATTCGTAAATTAGCAGTTCCAGTTCCTGTTGTTCCACTAACTTCAAATCTGCTTTGTCCAGATAAAGTATCACCAGAACCTGCAACTATGTCAGCATTGTTACCAATGTCGGCAAAGTCAGCAGAGCCTGCTGATTGAACAGCATAAACGATGTTAGGGTCGTCATAAATATAAGCAGTGACATCGCCACTTGCTTGTGTGGTAGTTCCAGTTGGAAAGTATTTAACAAACTTAACTTCTCCGTCTGTTGCAGTATATTGAGCACCTGCGAATACACCTAATATTCTATTACCGGCAGCAGCCACATCAATGTAGCCTGTTGCTAGTAATTTAACACAATCACCAGTAAAAATATTAGATGATGTTCCGCTAGCTATTTTATACTCATTAGCACGAATTTGTCCGCCTGTTAAATGTCTCACTGGTCTTAAACCGAATGCGGCATCTACATTAGCCATATTATTCTCCTAATTGTTAAATAGTTAAAAAACCCGCACCCTTATCTAAAATTATTCTGTAGCTTTCTTTTTACCATAAGATACAGAACTATTACGCCTTTGTGATATTGTTGGCATAGATGGATTTTGTTCTTTTAATAAATCATTGTCAACAGCTTCAGTCTGCATTTGAGTTTTATTTTCAAAATACTCATTTTTAGCATCAGCCATTTCCTTGTCTATCTTAGCAAGAACTAAATCACCTGTTCCAATCACGCCTGCGTATTTTCCAGATTCGTGTACAGGGACATCAAAATCGGGGTGTTCTTCTTTTCTAACGAACTCATAGCCTTCCCGTTTCCGTTTAGCTACGTTTCGAGCGTCATCCTCCCCACCCGTACTCACTCTCAACCATCTGTATTTAACGCCTTCGACATTTGGTTTCGGAGCATCTAGATATGAAGGAGGTGTGTAAGTTATTTTACGTTTCTGATGAGACCTAGATGTTGTCGCATCAGACGATGTTTTATTTTTATTGGTCATTTGTGTTCCTCACAAACTTGGCGTATTCATTTGGTGGCACACCTAATTTTTTAGCCATCGCCAACTGACTAGGGGTCAAAGAGACCTTTTTTGTAGGTGCGGATGAAACACGAGATACACTCGCTACGACTTGTTTTGGTTGTTTTGTTTCCCGTTTCATAGTGGGAAACGCATCTTCCAAACGCATGTCTAATTCAGAATAATACTCCTCAGACGAGGGATTGTATCCTTCCATTTTTAATTGGGCATCAATAGCATACGCTGCTCCCGTTTTAGGTGCATCTTGACCAAACCACGAATTACTTTGTGCCCATTGTAAGGCTCTCGGGTCTGGTTGAGTAGCATTCTGCTGTGCTGACACTTGCTGTTGAGGTTGTGGTGTAACCGAAGGATACACTGGAGCCTCTTCAACTTCTGGAGAATCAAAAAGATGTTTTTGATTTTCCAAAGTTTTAATGTCAACTTTAGCATCTGCAATTGATTCGGCTGCTCTTAACATTCCGTCTGAGTCGCCTGCCTCATGTGCAGATTTATGTTCGCTGCGTGCTTTCTCCAAAAGTTTCTCGGCTGATTCTAATCTGCTGTCATAGTGATTCTTTTGAAGTTTTTTGTAATCTTTATTAAGTGTGTTGTTTTTTTGCAACTCACCTTCTAGTTGAGATATTCTAGATGCATACTGATTACGCTCTGTTTCATAGACGCTCTTTTGCCTCACAAGGTCGTCTATTCTTCGTTGAAGTCTAGATTTTTTTTTCGGTTGTTCTTCTTCCTCTTTCTCCTCTACGGGTTCAGATTTAGTTTCAACAACTTCCTGTTCCTCTTGCTCTTCAACATTCGCTTCTTGAGGTTGTGCCTCATCAGCGTCTGCCGTTTCTTCTGGCTGTTCAGATTGCTCCATAGTTTCTAATGCTTCTTCTGCATCAAATGCTTTGAGTTTCTCTTCCTTGCCATCATCAACGACTTGCATCGGCTTTTTGGCCGAAGAGTCATGTATAATTTGCATAGGTTTCTCCTAAGAATTTTACGCTGTTATAACAACAGCTAATTGAAATAACTAACTTATTTCATTAATATCTGGAACTACTCCCAGAATCTCATCATCGTTCATAATTCTAAGTTCGGCTTGACCATACTTAAATCTATGACCTGCATATTTACCAAACATAACATAGTCACCTAGTTCACACCAAGATTTTGTCATGTCATCTCTTTTGTATGCATCAGTTCCCACTTCAATAACTTTACCAATTGAAGCTATTGCTCTGTGGTCTTCTACAGATTTGCTTGGTAAATATATACCCATGTTAGTTTTGTTAGCTACATCTAATACTTTTATTAGTATTCTGTGACCGACTGGTTTTGGGTATTTATCGTTTTTTAAATCAACTTCTTCAAGTTTAAAAGTAGTGTTACTCATCGTCATCATCCTCTATATATTTAGAAGATTCTTTTATCAAATCTCTTGCGATTTGCAAACCTTGTAGTTCACCAACTACTTTTTTGTAATCTGTTTCTGGTATTTTACCAAAAGCAAAGGCATCTTTTCTGTCAGATATTTGTTTGTCTATCTTTCCAGAGACATGTTTAATAAATTTAATTATTTCCACTTACTTTTTTTTTATAACCTTTTGTAAAGTTTTAGCTTGTCCTGCATGTAATCTAGATGCTTTCTTTAAACCTTTAATTACTTTTTTTACTTTTTTCTTTTTAGACTTTGTTAACACTAAAATACACCTTTAAATTTTGTTCCTCGAATAGCTGCACCAACACCCTTAGAAGATTTAGCTCTTTTCTTTGTAACACTACCACCTTTTTTAAAACCCGGATTACCCTTTGATTTATTGTGTTTAATTACATCTTTTTTAAAACTCTCTATTGCTTCTTCTTGTGTAATACCTTCTTTTTTCATTTTACGTTTAATAAAACGCATAAAATTAGGGTCATTTAAATCATAATCAGCGTTAGGTAGTATAAAACGTGATTTACCTTTTTCTTCAGCCATTAAAATACACCTTTAAATTTTGTACCTCTAATTGCCGCTCCTGCACCTCTAGATTTTTTTGACTTAGCTCTTTTTTTGACCATTCCGCCACCGGCCATTCTGCTTTTTTCCATCTCTTCTTTTACATCACCTGCAAATTTTTGAGCACCTAATGTTGCTGCTCCGCCTGCACCTGCTGCTGTTGATGTTTTTAAAATTTTTGAGCCTAAACCAGATTTCTGTTTAAATCCTAGTTCGTTTAAAACTTTATTAACAAGTTTTTTATCACCAGTTTTAAGTTTATCTACATCAATTCCTATTTGTTTTCCTTTTTCAATTATAGTTTTTGGTGTAATTGCTTTACCTGCTTTAGTAATTAAATTACCCATTCCTAATAATATTTTTGCTAACATATCGTACTCCTATATATATTTTTTTCTACCTTTCATCTTAACAAAAGATGATGGTTTGTATGGTTTTCTTTTTCTTTTCTTTTTAACGTATCCACCTTTTTTTAAATTTTGAGCATTCATGTAAGACTTAATTTGTTTTTCTTGTCTTTCTTTACTCAAATCAGAAAAATTTGGATTTAATTTAGTTAATGCTTTTATTGCATCTGCTCTTTTAATTTTTTTCTTTTCTTTTTTATCTTTAGCTTCTTTTGCATCTAAAGGTAAATCGTCTATAGATGGTTCTTGCTCTAACATTTCTTCTACATCTGCTGCACTAGGCTCTTGTGTTTGTGGTGAAGGAGTCATTACACCTGCTAATTCACCCATAGTAATAGGAACAGTTGTTCCTGCTGTTAAAGGTCTTGCTATAGCTTGATTAGTAATCATTTGTCCTGTAGGTTGAGCCAAATTTTGTAAACCTGTTAAACCTCTATTAAATAAATTCATACCACCTTGCACGGCTCTTTGACCAGTAGGAGAATTAAAAAATCTTCCTGCTGTTCCTAATGCTGCAATACCTGCGGGTATAAGAGGTAAAAGTGGTAAAACCATTACTCTCTACCCTTCATGTTTTCTTTTGCTATTTCACTCATAGTTTTTTCTCTTGCTAAAGATTTATTTGCTCTTGCTCTAAGTGCATCTCTTCTTTCATTAGATTCTATTTTAGAAGCATCTAACTGAATATCTGATTCTGCTTTTGCTTTATCTAATTCTAGTTTTGCAATATCAATCTGTGCATCTGCTGCCTCTTTTTGTTCTTGCATTTCTAGTTGTCTGTTTCTTGCCTCTGCTCTTGCTTGAGAGTCCATTACTTTTCTGTCAGCTTCTTGTTTCTTAATTGCTAAGTCTTGCATTGCAATCTGAACACGAGAGGCAGCCATTTGTTGTTGTTGTTGTGCTTGTTGTGCTGCCTGTTGATTTTGTTGAGACATTTGCATTGCTGCTTGTGCCTGTAACTTAGCAACTTGATTTTCCATTTCTGGAGTCATCTCTGGATACTCTTCATCTTTACCCGGATTAGATTTATCATACTCTGGAGCAGGTGGTAAATCTGCACCACTCTGTGACATAACAAGTGTTCTATACTTGTGAGCCATGTGCTCTTGAATATGCGATAGAATAGTTCCTGCTAACGCTTGTGCAAGTTGCGGTGACTGTGGAGTCATAGTAGGGTCACTAAGCATAGCTTGGTGAACTGCTATGTGTGCATCGTGGTCTTGTGCCGCAAATGCTTTCACTGGTCTACCATACATCATTGCATAGTTTTCTGTTGCAGGGTCTTTTCTTTTTGCACCCATTTCCGGTAGCAATATTTCATCCACATTCTTTACATCGAGAGCTTCATACAATCTTTTGTATGCTTCTTTCATATCGTGTATTTGTGGTGCTGCTGCTGCCGCTTGTAGTTGTGTTTGTGCTAGTAAAACTCTTTGTGCCGTAGAAAAAATATTAGGGTCTGAAACTGGTAGGATATCTACATTAGAATCAAAATCCTTTTTAAAAATAAATCTATTATCGCCTGCTATTCTATAAGGATAATAGTCTGGCATAAAGTCTTGGTTTATTCTTGCAATAACTTTAAACTCTTCTCTTTGTGCTTTGTGTAATCTTTTGTGAATAGAAGACATCACTTTAATGCCTTGTTCTAATAAAGCTATAGTTGTTCCTACAGGTGCATTAGAATTCATATCACCAACTTGTAGGTCAGTAATTGCAGCTAATCTTCTACCCTCTTGTGTCATTGAACCAAGAAGAGCAAATAAAGTTTGTGATGGTTCTTTAAATGGTAGAGGTACAATTGATTTACGGATATCCTCTCCGTATCCCTCTACATCTCTAAACTCACCAAAGCCTACAGGTTGTTCTCCCTCTACACGCATGCCTCTAGCTTTAAAGCCACCGGGTAGATTGGAGAATTGACCTGCATCAACTAAAGAGCGAAGTATAGTTGTAACTGATTTTTGTAAATTACCTAGTAAGTGAACATAACCTAAACCATAAAAACCAAATCCCGGTAAGAATTTGTAATGTACAAAGTGTTGTATTCTTTTAAAGTCTGGGTCATCCTCTTGAAAATTTTCTCTTATAGATAAAACTTGTTGAGTCTCTTTACATATAGAAACAATGTAAGGACACGCAAAATCTTTTTCGTATCCGGGCACATCTAAATCAACATGCATTTCGAGAATAGTAAATCTACCATCTTTTTGATAATTCTTTGAAGGTGTAATACCTTCTATGTCTTGTATCTTTTGTGTTATATCGTTTGAGTCATCCTCTTCTGGATTCATATCGGTATCCATTTCAGCATAGAAACCATTTGCAATTTTCTTTCGCAATTCGTTTTGTGTCATGCGAATGATATGCGTATATCTTCCAGAGGTTCTTAAATCTGTTGTATTGTACGATATAACAAAATCAGTAATTGGTATAAACTTTGATACTGGTCTTTTTAAACTTTCATCGTAGTATATTTTTTTAAAACAACTACCGACAATAGGAAGATAAAATAACATTTGGTCAAAGTCATCAAAGTATTCTTCCATTGTTTCGGTAAGTTGATAATTCATGAACTCTTTTATTCTATTAGATTGTCTAACAGAATCTTCTGTTCTTTCACCGACTATCTGTGCCTTTACAGGGCCACCAGATGGAAATAATTCTTTTATTGCTTGCGACTGAAACTGAACTGCTCCTTCAATCATCATTGGATGATGTGCTGAACAAGCACCCGGAAAAGGTTTAGTTGTATCTTCTATTTTTAATCCAAGTAACTCCATACCTTTCTTGATGGTATCCTCGTAATCTTTACGACTACGAACGTCTGCTTCAAAAGCATCAATCAACTCACTAGCAATTTCGTCTAGTGTGTCATCATCAAGTTGGTCTACCAGATTGTCTGTAATCATTGGTTGAGGTTCTACTTCGCCCTCTGCAATAATTGTAACCTCTTCTTCAATCAAAGGGTTTACTGGCTCTAGTGGAGTTATTGCCATTTAGAAAGTTCCTTTAAATTTTCCGCCTCTTTTAGCTACACCCATACCTCTAGATTTTTTAGATTTAGATTTGGCTCTTTTCTTAACCATACCACCATCTTTCATAAAACCCATTTTGTTTCTTACAGGTGTTGGAAGTTTTGATAAACCTTTATTGTCTGCCGGAACTGGTTTTAGTCCAGAGCCAACTGGGCCGCCATTAGCCATTTTAAGACCCATGTTTTTTTTACGCATTTCCATCATGCCGCCATCTGCTTTTTGATTATCTGTAAAAGCGTCTCCTATTTTTTTTACTTTATTAAATAAGGGTTTACCATATTCATTTATAAAGTTACTTGGACTTAAAGGGTCTTTACCCTCATCAATCATTTTCTTTCTGTAGTCGTTTAATTCTTTTACTGTTAGTCCAAGACCAGTAAGTTTCATACCTTTTTTAAATAAAAATTTTAGTGGTGTTGTTATTAATTTACTCACTTTATGCTCCTATATTCTTCATGTGATTTGCCATTTCCTTCGCCCGATTTGGAGTCTGTTTTGCCCAACGTGAGTCGAGCATCTCAAAGCTCGCCCCAATCATATTTTCTTCTGACAAACATTTCCACATGTTGCGGAACTTGTTAACCCCTGTGGGGCCAAGTTGAAATACCATTTCAATAATTAAATTTTTTGCTTCTTGCGGAATGCCCTCGCATCCGTTGTCCTTGCAAAGTCGGTTTGCTGCATCTTCCGCTTTTGCAAAATCTTGTTCAAATACTCTGTCGAGTTGTGCCTCTGTATACTCAACATCATCCTCCCAGTAATCCTCTACACATAGATGGCCGTAGCCTACAGTCCTCTTACCTAATGTATCTAAGTATACCTTAGTCCGAAATCCTTCGTGTTTCTTAATTGATTCTTTTACGTTCATTACCAGTAACTCCCCTTCGGCCCTGTCGGCTCTTCAAATGGCATATCCTGTGGATGTGATACCATAAACCCTTTTCTAAGTCTAATCAATGCTTGTGTCATTGAGTCAACCAAGTCATCGTTCTTTGTGTTTGGAAACGCTGCTGCCTGTGAGACAACCGCTTCCGTTTCATCTGTATCGGGAGCCCATATTCTTCCACTCTCAAACAAGGGTGCAACGGAGTGCACTCTCGCTAATTTATCCATTCTCTTTGGATTAAATGTTGTAATGGGTATACCCGTTCTCATTAATTCTTGTACCAGAGATAGTCCACTCGCTTTAGCCTCGACTAAAACTTGGTCTGGTTGCATTTCATTGTATAGATGTACTGCTGCACTCTTTAATTCCGGAAAGGTTAACCTCTCCCGAAAAGAATCTAACAGAAATACATTAAATCCACCCTCACCATGAAATACTCCCCATGTTGTACATGCAGAGTAATCCGATGTGCTTGATGCTGTATACGCTGTATCCCACGATTGTATGACATACTCAAAGTTTGGCATCTTCTCTTTTGACCAATACTTCCACCACCACCTCTTGATGACGTTACCCTCTTCAACGGATGGTGTCTGGTTATAGAGAGATGTCCACTCTCTTGTTCCTACAGTCTTTTTAATCTCTTCTAATCGC
>Ga0098049_1000535_pt1 | contig 15565 bp, 15 predicted proteins | sample 13BtaG_FD_92582 | JGI IMG/M metagenome (GOLD analysis project Ga0098049, IMG submission 92582) | Marine viral communities from the Subarctic Pacific Ocean - 13B_ETSP_OMZ_AT15268_CsCl metaG | ecosystem: Environmental > Aquatic > Marine > Oceanic | place: Subarctic Pacific Ocean | collected...
AAGATTGATGTTGGCGCTATTCCTCCACAAGAGGTTGAGCAGTATATGCAGAAGATCGTATCTCAGTTGAAGAGACATACGATTGTTGATAAAGATACGGGTCGTATTGATTTACGCTATAACCCGCTCTCTATCGAAGAGGATTATTACATTCCTATTCGTGCTGGCTCTGCGACTGATATTCAGTCTATTGCTGGCGGACAGAACACAACTGCGATTGATGATGTTAAGTATCTTCGCGATAAGTTGTTCTCCGCTATCAAGATTCCACAGGCATACCTTACCATGGGTGAAGGCGCACAGGAAGATAAGACCACACTCGCCACAAAGGACATTCGTTTCGCACGAACTATCCAGCGCCTACAGCGCTCTGTTCTCCATGAGCTAGAAAAAGTTGGAATTATCCACCTTTACACTCTTGGCTACAGAGGAGAGGATCTCTTAAACTTCAAGCTTGCCCTAAACAACCCAAGCAAGATTGCAGAGTTACAGGAATTAGAGCACTGGAAGAGCAAGTTTGACATTGCTGCTTCTGCTACCGAAGGTTATTTCTCTCGTCGCTGGGTTGCTGATAACATTTTTGGAATGTCCCACGAAGAATTCCTCCGCAATCAGCGCGAGATGTTTTACGATCGCAAGCACGATACTGCCCTTGAGGGTGTCGCTGAGGCGGCTGCCGGCGGCGGTGGAGGCGAAGGAGGTGGAGGTCTCGACCTCGGCGGCGGTGACGAAGGTGGCTTAGACCTTGGCGGCGATGAGGGTGGTGGAGAACTTGACCTTGGTGGAGATGCCGCCACTGCTCCCGAAGCAGATGCAGCCGGCGGCGATGACTCTGCACTTCTAGCAGCACCTCCTGGTTCTCGTGATTCGCCTCGTCTCGCTAAGAATCAAAAATGGAATTTAAACAAGCGTGCAAGAAAAGGAAAAAAGTATCTAACTAAGGGTGCAAAGGGCAAGGTCTATCAAAAGGTAGCCGTAGATAAGCGACCTTCAGGTGCAAGAACAAGAAACTACAGCAGTGTCCCCACGCCCGAGATGAACACTTATAGAACTAATAACTTAGGAGCGCCAGAGCTTAGATCTCTCGCAAGAGGCATTTATGAAGAACAAGACCCTATTTATCTAAGAGAACAGGAAGAAGAACAAGCTCTTCTTGAGGTTGATAACTCTGTCAAGTTCTTGCTTGAGTCACTAGATAATAAGGTAACGGAGAAGATTGATGAAGAATAAACACAATAAGAAGAGAAACACTGCTTTTGTTTTTGAAGCACTTGCTCGTGAAGCAACTGTTGCTATTATCAAAGGCGACAACGATCGCAAGGCAAAGGTAGTATCAATTGTTCGCAAGCACTTCACAAGTGACTCGTTGCTCAAAAAAGACCTAGAATGCTACCGCTCCCTCTACGAAAATCAGAACCTAGACGAAACCACTAGTAAAAAAATCGTAGAGGCTGTAATGGCTGCTAAGCGCCTTATTGACCCCGAAGGACTGTTCAAGCAGCAGACTGAAGTCATCAATGACATTAACAAGGAACTGAGCCCCGCAACTTTTAATAACTTTGTTCCAAACTACAAGTCCCTAGCAACCATCGCCAAGATGTTTAACACCAACTCGCCCAAGCAGGCAGTTATGCTAGAAACAAAGATTATTCAAGGAATGACTGGTGTTCTAGAAGAACAGCAGATGCAGCCCATTGATGCGATCACTTACACAACTTTTACCAAAAAGTTTAACGAAAAGTATGGCTCTGCTTTACTCCAAGAACAAAAAGAATTATTAAACCACTACATCTCATCATTCACTACCGATGATTTGGAAACAAAGATCTACCTCAATCGTGAACTCACAAGATTGAAGGAATCCCTTGAAAAAGCAAGAGAAGTTGAAGAGGTTGCTGCTGATCAAGAAATGATTAGAAAAACAGAGCTAGTCAAGGAACGCCTTGCAGCTTTATCAAGCCAAACTGTCTTGACGGAAGCAACTCTCTTCACAATTTTGAAGACTCAAGAACTTGTAAAGGAAATCTACGACGATGGCAGTAACAGTTAGAATTGTCCCAGTACCAGAGACAGTCAAGGTTACAATTAAACCTAAGACTCCTCCTCCTACTATAACTTTAGAGCTTGACATTCGTAAGTCTCTTAGTGGCGATCTTATGATCTTTGATCACGGAGACATCGACATCGTTCTATCTGGAAAGGACAAAAAGATTACTGCCTTCCCAAAACAGACCATGACTGATTTTACTTACGGCGCACAGAACCGCTTATTTAATCATCTTGCTAGAAAAGGTATTGTAATTCCTGAATCTATTCAGGGCGCATCTTTCTATGGTGCGATGGAGGCAACTCTCCAAGAAGCAGCAGATGGCAAACTAAATGCTGCCAAGTTTGCGCTTGTAAACATTGAAAAATTCATAAAAGAAGAAAAGCCTTACTACGACAATGTTGAAACAGTCGTCGGCGGTGTTGAGGATGAATACACTGAACCAGATAAGACTGATTCTACCGAACTTGGCGAAGTGCCACAGCGCGACGAACAGGGATCTATCCGCAAGGGTTACATACGAGATCCCTACACATTCTCTTACATGTACACAATCTAGGAGTTATCATGGAATTGTTATTGTTTGTGCTCATAGCCTATGGACTAACACAAATTTTAGTCTATAGTGATATGCCCATACTTAAAAGACTACGCCCCAGTAAAGAATCATATAGAGGTTATGGTAAAGTTTTTCATTGTCCTATGTGTATGGGATTCCACGTCGGCTGGTTTTTATGCCTTCTTTCTCCTTGGACAGAACTACTTACCTTTGACGTTACGCTAATTAATGCTTTCTTACTTGGCTGCCTCTCGTCTGCTACCTCCTATGTTCTTAACATGGTGTTTTCAGACGAAGGAATTATGATAAAGCATAATTACAAATACGATAACCATTTAGGAGAAGAGTGATGAACAACTATCTAATCAGCAAGTGGGGCTTACAGCCCGTCCGTCGTTGTTGTAAGGGTTCCTAACTCGCGCGGGTAACGCCCGCTTTTTACTTTTTTGAGGAAACAAAATGAAACTTACCGAATCTAAATTACAAGAACTTGTTCTTGAAGAACTTGAATTAATGGTTGAAAATGGAGAGCTTGATGAAGGCTTTCTCGATCGTTTAAAAGCCCGCGCCGCTGGCGCAGGAGAAAGAATTAAGGGTACCACGAAGACACTTGCAACAAAAGCAGCCAGTGCTCTTGCTGGAGCAGCAGGAGAGGTAGCCTCTTCTGATATACTTTCAAAGCAAGCAGATGACACAAAAAGAAAAACAGATAGCGCAGTTTCTGATAGGAGAGCCTTGAGTATTTTGCGTTCCTATTCCAAGAAGATGGCTAAAATAAATGGAGCAATTGGTAAAATTTCTGATGAATTGATGAAAGACTTAGAAAAGCTAGGAATGGATAGAAAAGATACAAGACAACTAGAAAAAGATATTGGCACCTTGATGAATCAAATTGTCAGCCTGACCCAAAATCTCAAAAAAGGAAAAACTGGACTTTCTAGCACAGATGCTGAAAAAAGAAGAGAGATGTCATGAATTTATTAAGAGAATACTACGAACTATGTGAAGGCGGTGTTTGCCAAGACCTTCTTACCGAAGAAGAAAAGCGCTTTGTTGCTTCTGGGGGTATGTACCTCACAGGCAAATTACAACAAGCCAATACACAAAATGGAAATGGTCGTATTTATCCATACGAGGTTTTGGTTAGAGAAGTCGAAAATTATACAAAGCTTGTAAAAGAAAACAGAGCACTTGGAGAGCTAGATCACCCCGACGATTCTGTTATTAACCTCAAAAACGCCTCACATCTTGTGACCTCCATTTGGATGGAAGGCGACACCGTTATGGGTAAGGTAAAGGTTCTAGACACACCATCAGGAAAGGTGCTCAAGTCTCTTGTAGAGTCAGGTGTTAAGCTTGGTATTTCTTCTCGCGGCATGGGTTCGGTTGAAAACAGAAACGGACAAACAGTCGTACAAGACGACTTTCAGTTAATTTGTTTTGACTTTGTGTCCGAGCCTTCAACGCCTGAGGCTTTCATGGTTAAGGAAGGAAAAGATTTTACAAATCAGGTATTTACAAAAGCAGATCGAATCAATAGACTACTCAATGAAGTATTGAAGGAACAATGAATAAGACACAACTCAAAAAGCTAATCAAGCCAGTCGTAAAAGAGTGCATTCAAGAAGTCCTCATAGAAGAGGGTCTTCTTACAGAGGTCGTATCTCAGGTCACTGCTGGCTTGACTCAACAACCAATTGTTGAGAATAAACCAAAGAAAACAAAAGATAACCTATTTAATGAAGACTTGCAAATGCAGCGCAAGTCCCGTGAGGCGAATAAGAAGCTACAAGAGCATCGTAGAAAGTTACTAGATTCAATTGGTCAGGGCGCTTACAACGGCGTAGATCTCTTTGAGGGCACAGAACCCATGAGAGAATCAGCATCGCCCGGCGCTTCAAATAGACCAAATGTTCTAGGTGATGACCCCACAGATGCGGGCGTAGATATAAGTTCTATCATGGGAAATGCAGGCAAAATCTGGCAAGCAATTAAATAGGAATACAAATGAGTAGACATAAGAAGGCTAACGCTGTCGTAACCGCCAGAGAATGCCGTGGAAATCACGAAAAGATGATCCGCAAGTTCATCAAGAAGTGTAAAAAAGCAAGAGTAATTGAGCAAATTAGAGACAGAAGGTACTTTAAGAAGCCTTCTGATGTAAAGCGTCATGCAAAGCAGGCAGCAATTCGCAGACAGAAGCGAGATGTTGTAAAGCAAAAGGCAAAAGAAGCACGCCGCGAAAGAAATAGTTAAGACTATTTATTACGACTATGTAAAAACGGAGGTTTCTTATGTCTAACTTTATCAAGTCCTATCAAGCGAATGTAGGACTTAACCATGTGCCTGCCTATCAGGTTTCGGGACAGCCATTTGCTAGTGGCTCAATTAGTGCCACCTCGGGTGACGCGGTTGTTGTCCGTTTTCCCTATGTAACCCGATGGATTCAAATTACAAACCATGATGGCTCAAATGAATTAACTGCTTCATTTTCCGAAGCTGGTCTGTCAGGCGGAAACCACTTTAAAATTCACGAAGCACAATCATCAGGAAAAGCATCTGGCTACAGCCCCGTTCTTGAACTCAAAGTTTCTGAAATTTGGTTTACCGGCTCTGCTGATTTTGACGTTGTTGCTGGACTAACCTCCATCCCTGCTTCTCGCGTAACAACCGATAGCGGTCCAAGCTGGTCAGGCTCTGCTGGGGTGGGTTGATAGATGGCTCAATTTGGATGGGCATACGTCAACTGTAACGACTCTAATCTTGGTGCCGACATGGGCATCAGGTATGTCTCGGGCTCTGCTGTAACTGCGTCTTCTACGTTTATTTATGATGTAGATAATAACAAAGTAACGCTAGATGGAGACATTGAGATCAACGGTGCTGTTACCGCAAGTTTCTTTGTTGTAGATGAAACCGAAGTTATCTCTGGCTCTACTATCTTTGGTAACACAGATGATGATATCCACCAAATGACTGGTTCACTCTCTGTCGGACCTTCTGCTAGTGCCCCTATATTTCAAGTTGATGTTTATTCTAGCCAGTCGGTCACTACCGGTTTTAAAGTTGCTTATCGTTATTTGACAAGTTCTGGATTTACATCTTCTAATGAGAACTACATAATTGGATTTGGTGGGTCTAGTGAACTAGAGTTTAGAGTACATTCTGCTTCTGTCGCTGGTGCTGGGGCTATTATAATGATTAAGGATGAAGCAGCCAGTAGAGCGGGAACCTTAACAATCTTGGCTTCTTCTGGCGAGAATATAGATAATGAAGGCTCCTATGAACTATCAGGCTCTAACCCTGCTATTGGTCTCTACTCTAATGGAACCAACTGGTTCGTTATCTGATCTAAAGGAGTTGTAAGATGGCATATAACGCCCTTTCAGGTACGGTTGTTGCGAACAAAACGGTTGTCTTTAAAGAAAATAATGTTGATGGACAATCAGAATTTGACAACTCTATTTTTGGTACATTTCACGGCGACGGAACTCACATAAAAAATGTTGCTCGCGTGGTTGCCAACGACATTAATGATTATGTAGTCACGCTTGGTAATGAAGAGCAAAGCCTTGTAGGCGAGCCTAACTTACGATTTAACGGCAATAGACTGTACGTCAATGCCCCTATTACTGCTTCTGCCTTGCAATTAACAAGCCTCCAAGCAGGAGACGCCCAGATAAACTCGTTCCTTGCAATAGATTCTAGTAACAATGTAATTCTGACTTCTTCCGGTGGAGGCTCCGGCGGTTCTATTGGTCCTGCCGAAGATGGAGATTACACAGATGGTCTCTTCATAGATTTTACAACTACAACCCCAATAGGCACACCCATTGATCGCTTCAATGAGATCTTAAAGGCGCTTGCTCCTTCACCTTCTCCAACGCTAGACGACATAGGAAGCAGCAACTTTGGCTCAACAGCAAAACTTTCTTTTGGTGCCTCGCAAGGAATTACTGATTACACCAACAGCAACACCGATGCTGGTTTCTCTGCCGTAGACATAAATGGAACTTACTCCACTACTACAAGCGGCAACAATTTACGTCGTGGTGTTTTCAATGGTGCCGCAACAATAGCAGGTATCTTAAATGACGACGTTACTGCTGATGGCGCAAATTATTCAGCAGATTCATTTGGGGACGCGAACCAAGGCTCTTTGGTTTTAGAAATAAATGGGTTTGAGGTTCATTCAGTTGATTTGACTGATTCAACAGTTGGTGCTGGTGTGCCTGGAAGTGGAACTGACTCAGACTTAAACGTAAGCGGTTCTGGCTTTACTAATATCTCACAAACCGGTTCTGCTGTTTTTACAGACGGAACTGAGTTGGATATTTTTCAGCACAGAACAGGTCGATACTCAATCGATCCTAACAATCAGAGAGACGGCTGGAACTATGCGAGAGTAATACACAGAATAAGCGGCATAGATACAACAACTAATTTTATTGAGTGGGTAAATGATTCTGATTCTAACGCACTCACTGCCGCTAACGGTTCTCTACATTCTTTAAATATGTCTGGTTTGCTTAGTTTGTCTGGTGTTAAATACCACACAGCAGGCACGGCTATTTATAATGTAGAGGTAAGCAATGCGTATAAAAACGTGTATAGCACCAACAATATAACATACGCCACCACTCGTGTCTCAGCACCTTCGCAGGCGTTTCCTATCATCGATTACGGCAGCGGAGAAGACGAAACAAAAACATTACAACTAACTGCGTCGGCTACAATTAATACAACGAAAATACTAAACTCAAACATAGCAGTGGCTGTTAATGTTCCTCATCCATTAAAGTCTGATTTATCAGCAGCAGAGCCTGAAAGTATAGATGGGATTCTGCTTTATAATTTATCCAACAACTCTTCCACAACAAGCGAAACGTTTAGGATAGAAGAGTATAGACTACTATCAGGCAATTACGCTTCACAAACCAATATAACAGACTCCAACAATAATTGGGATTCAACAGCTTCACTAGAAGATATTGACGGGCTTATATTTTTTAATGAAAGGTTGTACTATCCAAACAATTCAGATTTACCCTATTCTGGCAACTTTTCAGAAGTTACCAACGGTCCAGAAGACAATAAAAAATACTCTGACCTCACAGGCACTAGAAACTTTTATAGAGCGTTTACTAACACAGGAGCGTCTTCACAAACAAACTTTCAGCTAACTTTCGCAGGAGATTCAAATACAAGAATTGTGTCTGCATCTACGGCTCTGTCTTCTACCAACATTCATATTTTTATAAAATTACCTACAACAACGAACTCAATGGAAACCGGCTGGCTTGATTTAGCAGTTGCTTCTGCCTCTGACGATACACAATTAAATGATGGAGATGGTGCTTATGTCGGTACACCGGGCACCTTGACCGTCAATGAGACACACCAAGGAACCTTCGTAACCCAAACAGTTGAACAAAATGAAAGCCTGATGATAAGATTAGAAGCCAGTAGTGATTGGGCAGGCTATTTATCTTCGGTAAGTATTGTTTGGGGTAATGCATAATGGCATTAGAAGATTCCGCGAAAATCAATTTAGCGCTTAAAAAAATTCAAGGTAAAGCACAGACATCAAATCAAAAAGATGTCTATAATGAAAGTCTAGGCTCTAACGTCAGTATCGGAGCCGATACTATCTTCGGTGAGTCTATACCTACTTACCAGTCTGCCTCTTTTTACGATATAGTTGGTGGCAAACTAGAAAAAATAAGATTTAGTGTTTCACCAATTGCTGGAACAAAAGACGATAGCGGGCTGTTCCAGGGTTTTGAGCTAAAGCTGCCAGACGATTACGAGAGTAATTCCTCAAATACAAAAGCAGGAACTGGTAACTATGTTGATGGTAAGGTGCTCAACTCAACCAATGGCACCTTACAGCTTATTCCTCCTTCTTTTGGAAATGGTTTTACTGTAAAAGCTTATCATGAATCTGGCGGGGTAACAGAAATCACCCCTCTTGACGCTCGCGACTGGGTTCTTGACTACTTCAATGGTGTATACTTCCAGCAGGATCCACCAAGTAACACTGCCCTAAATCCTGCTTACATTGATGGCTATCTTTACATTGGTGATTACGTTGATGAGCTTATTACAGCAGGCGGTGGCTCAGGAGATGCCACAGGGCAGGGTCCAATTAACGCCATTCAAATACATACCGGATCTGGTGGTATTTCTGGTTCTGCCAATTTTACCTTTGATCCAAATAATAATGTTGTAGAGCTATCTGGCAACCTCCACATTTCAGGTAATATTACAGCCCACACGTTCGACATTATACACACAGACATAACAGAAATTGAAGCTTCTGGTTCTACTACTTTTGGCGATAGTAACGATGATCTCCACGTCCGCACAGGCTCATTTGCTGTTATGTCTTCATCAGCAGAACAATTTAAAGTAGATTCATTAAATAATGTTACTTCAATAAATACCGGACTAATTTTGAATAGAATTACAACAGCGGTCAATTACACCATTGAAAAGTCAAATTACATCATTGGGGTAGACTCCACAAGTAATTCTATAACAGTAACTTTACCTGATGCCAGTACCCTTTCTAGTGGTCATGCGTTTATCGTAAAAGACGAAGGTGGCGCTGCTTTCACCAATAACATAACGATTTCAGCATCAGGTTCACAATTAATTAATAGTTCAAATACAGCAGTTTTAGAAGTACCCTACTCATCTATCCAACTTTATTGTAACGGCACCAATAAATTCTTCATCTTCTAGTTGTTTGTTACCATCTGGAAACCTATTTATGAGGTATAAGCGGGCTGTATGTCCGTTTATTTTAAGACATTTATAGGAGGATTTTATATGTCTAACAATCATGTTCCCGCAAAGGGCACTCAGGATCCACTCTGGATAGGTGGTGGTCTTGAGGTTTCAGGTTCTGGCGTACTTCGCGTCGCTGGTACCGCCACTGATGGTACCGATATCCATCAGGATTTCCAAGATCACCTTGGAATCACTTCCGTTGAGACTCGTCTCTCTCTTGCTGAGGACGAAGAGGCTGCTGATGTGCTCTCTCTCGACACTCGCATCTCTGCTCTAGATTCAGAGCAAGATGCCGATCAGGCTTCTATGGACGTTCGTATGGGTGACGAAGAGTCTGTTCGCCTTGCTAAGGATAACGCTGAAAAGTCTGAGCGTATTGCTGCTGACGATTCTCTCGAAGTTATCGATGGCTCCCTAGAGGTCCGTATCAGCAGCGAAGAGGTTGCTCGCGCTTCTGCTATTACTTCTAACGATGCTGCTCACGTATCTATGGACACCCGTATGTCCACTGCTGAGTCTCAGGAAGCTGCTGACGTTGCTTCTATCGACGTTCGCGTTTCTGCTCTCGATTCTGAGCAAGACGCAGAAATGGGTTCTATGCAGACCCGCGTCTCTAACGAAGAGGATGCCCGCGCTGCAGGCGATACTTCTCTTGAGACCCGCCTCGCTGCTGAAGAGTCCACCCGTCTCGCCAAGGACAACACCGAGAAGTCTGTACGCGAGTCTGTCGATGCATCTATCGTCGTCAAACTAGAGACTGCTGATAACTCCATTGACGTTCGCGTCTCTGCTCTAGACTCTGAGCTAGAGGTCGAGCAAGCTTCTATCGATCTTCGTATCGGTAACGAAGAGACCGCTCGCGCTGATGGCGACACTTCACTCACCACTCGTGTAAGTGCTGAGGAAGTTGCCCGCGCCTCTGTCGATACTCTACTAGACGCAGCAATCACTGCCGAAGAGTCTCGTGCCGAGTCTGTTGAGGCTGTTCTTTCTGCTGATCTCTCTTCTGAGGTTTCTGCTCGTATTTCTGGTGACGATTCTGTCGGTGCCGAGATGTCTACTGCACTCTCTTCTGAAGAGTCTGCTCGCATCGCTGCTGACGGCTCCCTCACCACTCGCGTAAGCGACGAAGAGGTTGCTCGTGCCGCTGCTGATACTTCTCTCACAACTCGCCTAAGCACTGAAGAGTCTACTCGTCTTGCTAAGGACAACACTGAGAAGTCCCTACGTGAGTCTGCTGACGCTTCTATCGTAGTTAAGCTAGAGGCTGCTGACAACTCTATCGATACCCGTATCTCTGCCCTTGACTCTGAGCAGGACGCCGAGATGGGCTCTATGGATGTTCGCGTAGCTGGTGAAGAGTCCGTCCGTGCTTCTGCTGACGCCTCTATCGTAGCAGTACACGAGGCTGACGAGGCTTCTATCAACACCCGTATTGGCAACGAAGAGTCAGTTCGTCTCGCACAGGATACCTCTCTTGAGACCCGTATTAGCATCGACGAGTCACTTCTAAGCGTAGCTAAGTCTAACCTTGAAGCTGCTGATGATTCTATCGAACTTCGTCTAAGCAACGAAGAGGATGCCCGTGAGGCTGCTGTCTCTGCTGAGGCTTCTACTCGTCTCGCTGCTGATGGCTCACTTGAGACCAAGATGGATGCCGCTGACGATTCTCTAGAGCTTCGTCTAAGCCAGGAAGAGTCACTCGCACTTGCTGAGTTTGGTTCTGTTGACGTTCGCGTAAGCAATGAAGAAGATGCTCGTGCTGCTGCCGACACCTCTCTTGAGACCCGTCTTGCTGCTGAAGAGTCAACTCGCCTCGCCAAGGACAACACTGAGAAGTCCCTACGTGAGTCTGCTGACGCTTCTATCGTCGTCAAGATGTCTGAAGATGATTCTTCTGAAGCCTCTATCCGCCTCGCTGCCGATGGTTCCCTAGAGACCAAGATGGACGCTGCTGATGGCTCTCTCACCACTCGCGTAAGCGATGAGGAAGTAGCCCGCGCCGCCGCAGACACCTCTCTTGAGACCCGTCTTGCTGCCGAAGAGTCAACTCGTCTTGCTAAGGACAACACTGAAAAGTCTGTACGTGAGTCTGTTGATGCCTCTATCGTAGTTAAGATGTCTGAGGATGATTCTTCTGAGGCTTCTATTCGCCTCGCTGCTGACGGCTCTCTTGAGACCAAGATGGATGCTGCCGATGCCTCCCTCACCACTCGCCTAAGCAGTGAAGAGGTTGCACGCGGTGATGCTGACACCTCTCTACAGACCCGCCTAAGCGACGAAGAAGACGCTCGTGGCTCTGCTGATTCTTCTCTACAGGTTCGCTTCTCTGATGCCGATTCTGTTGAGGCTTCTATCCGCAAGGCTAAGGATGACGATCTCTTCGATATGGTCACAGCCATCTACGACGTTCAGGTTCTAAACGCCAACACCACCCTGGGTGACCACACTCACGTTGTCGCTGGTGCTGATAACCTAACCTTCACCCTACCAACCGGTCTAAGCAATGATAGCTTCTACTACATCAAGAACTTCTCTGGTGTAGATGCCAGCCTCACCATTGCCGGTAACGGTAAGAATGTCGATGGTCAGTCTAGCGTTACCCTTAACGTTCCTAACTCTGCCGTCAAGGTCGCTTACGATAGCGCCACTGACGCTTGGTACATCTACTAAGAGTAGTTTCGTAGCCTAAAATTGGGGGCACCTCTTCGGGGGTGCCCCCTCTTATTTTGATCAAAAGAAAATATTTTATTAACTCTCTCAACCAAGCCTGATACTATTTATTGGTGCTTATACTGGAGAACAAACAAAATGAAAATAAGTAAGAATGTCAAGATTGGTATTACCTCTAAGTGCGATGAAAATCTGTTTGGAAATGGGCTCAACCAAAATGTATGGTTTCTTTATAGATTGCTGAAAGGCGCTGGCTATAATGTAGATTTAGTTTCAGAATCAACCAAGCATCACGGTAAGAAATTAATAACTCAAGACATTCTCCCTCTAAGTGCTGAGAACATAAAACAATACGATATGATTATGGAGTGTGCCTTTGCTCTTGAGAACAAGGCAGCCGATGCTCTTTTGGAATCTGGTGGAATCCGTATTGGTATTCAATACGGCAACAGATTGCTTATTGATTTAGAGAATATGCTTTTTAAGCCACAGAATAGCGGGATTGGCAAAAAACAAATTCATGAGATTTGGTGTTCTCCGCACTTTGAATTCTCTATCCCTGCATTGGAGATCTTAGAGAAAACAGAAATGCACGTTTGTCCATATGTATGGAGTCCTGACGTTGTTACTCACACCTATATTAATTTTAAGGTCGATCCATATTTTAGCCCATCAACGAACATTAACAACATTTCTTTCTTTGAGCCAAATCTTAATATTGTTAAGTCTTGTATGATCCCATGCATTCTTGTAGAAGATCTCTACAATAGAAGACCAGAGTTGGTTGGTGATGTTTATAACTTTGGCTCGCTAAAACTAGCAGAGCACAAAACCTTTCTTACGATGGTAAGCAAATTAAACCTCAAAAAAGATAAAAAGATTTCTTTTGAGGGTCGTTACAAGTTCGTTTGGGCATTACATAAAGAGTTTGCCGGAACTGTTGTTAGCCACCACTGGATGAACGGACTAAACTACCTACAGCTTGAGGCAATGTACTTTGGTACCCCATTCGTTCATAACTCCGAATTCTTCAAAGAACATGGATACTACTACCCAGAGTGGGACGCGAAAGAAGGCTCACGTCAGTTAGAGCGCGCCATTGAAACTCACAAGGGGGTTTATCTACAGGAGCGAGAGAGGGATAGAGAGAAACTTTGGGAGTTTCATCCTGACAACCCCAAGAACATTGAAGGCTATTCCGAACTAATTGAGAATGCTCTCGCAAAGCATTTGAGAAAATAAGAAAACAAAAACTACTTATAGGAAAGTAGAGGGTTATGTATGGCTTATAACATCCTTAAGGACGACGTAGAATTCAGTGGGGTCAATCTTGGCACCATTGAAGATATGGTTGATGATCACAGAGATCAATCAATTGGTGGTGTAAAGACTTTCACAGACATGATAACCGCCTCAGCAGGTGTTTCTGCTTCTGTCTATTATGGTGATGGGTCTGGTCTTTCTGGTATTAGTTCTTCTCCCGGTGGTGTCGAGGGTTCAATACAATTTAATACTTCTAGTACTCTTGGCGGTAACAGCGGATTTAAATATGATGGAACAGACGTAACTCTTGGTGGCGCGCTTTCTGCCTCATTCCTATCTGGTTCTGGCGCTAATATCTATAACATTACTCCAGCCAACATAAACGGGACTATAAACGCAGGTCAGTTAAATCTAGGCGATGGTCTTGAGGACAACTCTAATGCTCTTCGTATCAAACTTGATAGTGATTCTGCGATTAATAGAAGCGGCAATGGAATTAAAATACAGGCAAGCGGACTATCAGCAGCAGGTGCCCTCGGTGATACAGACTTATTTATTGCCGATCAGAGCGGAAACAAAAAGGCGACTGCTTTACAAATTTATAGTTATGTTAATGGAAAGCTGACTATACCAGTAGTGGCTGGATCGGATACACAAATACAATTTAACGATAGTGGCGATCTTGGCGCTAGTTCAAATTTAACATTCAATTCAAGCACAAATACCCTAACAACCACAAATATAACAGCATCTACCCACGTCTCTGCCTCCACATATTACGGAGACGGAAGCAACCTATCTGGTATTTCAGGCGGAAGTTCTACTTCCTTTGACTCTTTTACAGCAAACTTTAATGTATCTGCTTCCTACGATGTTGTTGGCGTAAATACTTCGGGTGGTGCTGTTACAGGTTCTTTGTTAGCCGCCAACGCTTACACAGCAGGACAAAGATTGGTATTTAAAGATATAGAGGGCTCTGGCTCAACGAACAATTTGGTAATTGAACCTTCTGGCTCACAAACAATTGATGGTGCGACCTTGGCAAAAATAAAAGTCAATTATGGTTCCATCACCATTGTGTCTGATGGATCAGGTGCTTTCTACATTGTAGGAAATAACTGATGGCTGATTTGAGATTAAGAAACAATGAGTGGCTTCTAGAGAATATTCCAGATGCCGATAATCTTGGATGGGAAACAATCGATCTGGGTGATGGTTCTTGGACACAATCAGATCCTTCTGGTATTATTCTTAATACTGTCTCTACTGTTAGTGAGATTACAAAAGTAACTTTTAATGCTGTAGGCACTGGTAATTTAGATTACGACCTTACATCGGGAACAAATTTTACTGGACCACGGTGGTATACCAACCTTAGAACTTCAGATAGTATAAAAATCAATAGCGATGATCCTTACATAATAATGTTTGAAATCGTTGTTGAGCCTCCCACTACAAAAGACAAGGTACAAATTTCTATTGGAGTAGCCGAAGATCCAACTTCAACAGTTAGAGGTACGATTTTATTTTCAGGTCAGGTTCTAGAATACGTTTCTACAACAGGTAACCCCCGTATGGGACCAATTGTTGTTAATGCAAACACTATTCAAAATGTTAACAACAAGATTGGCTTTAGCACATTTGCTTCAATCACAGCAAGACTCGGTAACGTTTCTGCGTTTAATCTAGATTCTTCTAGCGGACTTCTAAATGAAGTTTCAGTAACAGCAAATAGAGTCTATACTTCTTCAACCGACTTGTTCTTAGTAGTTCAGGCGGGCATAGATTCAACAAGCACAATTAGTGCTTGTGATATCCAAGCCAAGCTCCGATACAGAGTAATTAGAATTAGTGAGTTCCCACTGTAAAAGTACGCTGCTTTTAAGTCTAGAACATACTATTTAAAATGAAAAACTATTATTATAGGAGTTTTTGTTTATGTCTTCACTATTAGAGCAAGCAATCGTAGACGCGCAGGCGTTGAAGGAAGCCGCAATGAAAAACGCGGAAGCCACCATTATCGACAAGTATTCAGACGAGGTTAAGTCTACCCTCAACCAGCTTTTAGAGCAGGACGAGTTAGCAGCAGCACTCGGCATGGCTACCGAAGCACCCGAAGCCGAAGAAACCATGGAAGAAGAAGTTGCGAAGGACGAAATTGCTGAGGGTGTTCCCGATGCCTTTACCGAAGACGTTGCTGAACTTGATGGCGTTGCCGAGGGTGAAGA
>Ga0098049_1000540_pt1 | contig 15427 bp, 23 predicted proteins | sample 13BtaG_FD_92582 | JGI IMG/M metagenome (GOLD analysis project Ga0098049, IMG submission 92582) | Marine viral communities from the Subarctic Pacific Ocean - 13B_ETSP_OMZ_AT15268_CsCl metaG | ecosystem: Environmental > Aquatic > Marine > Oceanic | place: Subarctic Pacific Ocean | collected...
GAGCCACACCCATCAACGTCCTTGTTAAAAACATCTGTCCAATAGGGATCACCTTGGACGCTAATTGGTTTTCGCAGGATTAACCCAGCTGCTGCACGAAGCAAACGCTGCGTATAAGGCGTAAAAACTGAGCGATTGACCCGTGCTAGGTATGCGCTGTAGTCCTCACGGGGCTCTAGAGGCAGAAATGCCTCACAGTTGTCACGCAGGTACTCCGTGCCGTTTGTAACGGCCTTCATGATCTCCCAGCCCTTCATCTGGTCAATCACGGCCCGTGTTCGCGTGAACGGACTATCAACACTTCCCATGTAGGAAGAGCTGACAAGATGCGTTCTAACGAGACCAGGAACGGAGTAAGTCATGACACCTCAAAGTTGAGTTACTAACAGCCCCATCGACGGCGAGCCGCTTTACCCCGTTCACCTGTCCAGTTACGACTTCGAGCGCAGAAAGAACGCTTACGGGCAGCTTCTTCCTTTGTCTTTGGCTTGCCTGTAACCGGCGGCTTCAAATTAGAACCCGTTTGCCGGTTGTACTTAGCCCGACCTTTGGCGGTCAGGCCAGCACCTTTACTGGCAGGCAGTTTTTCGCCACGGCCAACACTGAGGTTGGGACCACGCTTACGCTTTTTGCGCTCTGCCATCGTCCTAACCCTTATTCAAGGTTGGAGGTGATGGCGCCGCTGGTGATGAAGTTGCAGGTAGCAACGACCAGATCACCCACGGTGGATGCAATATCCATGCTGGTGATGATGCCTGCAAAGCTCACGCTATCGGTGCCGCTGGCAGTGCCAGTGGTAAACAACTCAAACGTGGCATCAGCAGTGTCATTGGCAGTCAGCACGTCTTCAATAAACGCTGCTTGACCAGTGGCGTCTGGGTCGTAAACCAGCTCAACCGTGCCAGAACCTGAAACCAAGCTGCCAACAAATGCACGAGACGTGTCACCGTGATCGGTAACGTCCAACGTGTCTTTGGTGATGTTCAGCGTCCAGCTGCGAGTGCCAACAATGGTTGCGTTGGAAGAACCAGCAGCATCAAACTGGACCGCACCTTGCTCTCCGCGAAGGATGGCCATGATTAGACATAGGAAGGGTCTATACGGTTAATTCTAACCGCTCACAACCCACAAGCCATCTCAGGACTTCTTCTTTCTCGCCTTGCGCCGTCGATGTTGATAAGAAATCTTCTTTGAACCTGTTTTCTCTTTCTTAAAACGAGCCTTTTCCGAAGAACTCATCTCTTTTGTGGTTTTTGGCGTCTTATCTGACACCCTGCGTGATGGTCTGCACGCTGGATACGCCCTGTCTTCGCCTTTAGAGCGGCCACAAGGCTTCCCGGTCTTTACATCGACCCATCTCTCGTCAAACCATCTGCCAAGGCCACCACGGCCTTTACTTTTTGGTTTTGCGGGTTTTCGTGGTTTTTTTCGTTCCGCCACTGGTTGCTTTCCGATAAGTACCACCGCGCTTCTTATATTCGCGTACCAGCCACGCATTCGCATACGCGCTTGGATACACGTCAAACTTGCGCTTGGCCTCAGCCTTTACGCGAGCATAAAGCGCCTTGTTGGTTGGGACGTTTTCACTCGCCACAGCTACACCGCATCTTCTTGCTGCCTTTCTTCATGCCCTTCTTTTTCTTGGGCGGACGGCCTTTTTGTGTGCCGTAAGTACCTGGACCTTTAGGCATGACAATCAGGTGGTGGGGTGTCTTTAGTTTAACGGGCCTTGGATGTGTATTCCAGGGTTACTTGGCGTCTGCTGCCCTCAAGCGACTTCCAGCGGGGAAATTTGACCAATATCGAAGGGTCTAATACTTCTTCTGGGGGTTGCAGAGTTCTCCAGCGGTGGTCGCAATCACGGCAAACGCGGTCGCGGACTGAATCGCCGTCTTGTGATGTGTATTTTCCGAGCACACGGGTCTCGTTTGAGCCGCATTTGGGGCAGAGGGGCGCGTTTAGCGGACGAAACATCCTTAATACAGGCGGTATGTCGTAGTTCCCATGGCCTCGGGCTTGGCCAAGTTGAACTGTTGCAGCACAAGATACCCGAAAGCGTCAAAAGCGTGGTCCACTCCCAAATTTTTGTTAGGTAGGCCCGTTCCAGGGGCGTAGGTGAGGGTGCGGAGGGATTTGATGAGTTCTTTGCAGCGGGGGTGGATTTTTACGCGGCGTGCGCCGGATGCGTCCATCAGGCCGGTGTTGACGGCGGTGATTTTGTCGCGGATTTTCCAGGGGGAGCGGGGGGATTGGACGGTAAAGCCGCTGCGGCGGAGGATTGCGTGGTCGGTGACGCCGACGCCGCTGGTTTTGCGCGCTCCACCTGTGGGGTCGGGGCAGGCGATGACGCGGCGGTCTACGCCGTAGCGGCGGGTGACTTCTTCTGCGAAGTCCCAGGTGGTTGCGCCGCCTGTGAGCATGATTTCGTCGAAGACGTAGAGGGTGTCCTTGTCTTTTACGGCGCAGATGCCGGACATGGGGTCCACGTTGAAGTCCACGCCCAGGAGGAGGGGTTGGATGGAGATGTCTTTGGCGTCGGTGGAGATGTTGTCGTCGGAGAAACTGATGGCGACGAGGCCGGTTAAGTTCTCGAAGGACGCTTCGAATTCCTGGCGGAACGTGCGCGGGTCAAGTTGAGCGCGGGCTGCTTCAATTTCGTCGGCTGGGACGTTTCCGCCTTCGATAGTGGTGTAACACCAGCGCCTCCATTCGTTGGTTGGGTCATCTTCGCAGTAGCACCAAAGGTCGTAGAACCAGCTGGCCGTTCCATCCGGGGTGGAGATGAAAAGTGCCCAGCCTTGTTTGTCCGCGAGGGCGGGTCGAATGACTTCGAACCAGACCTCGGCATCCATGAATGCGGCTTCGTCGAGTACGACGCCGGACAAACTGCGGCCACGGAGGGCCATTGCGTTCTCTGTGCCCTTTAATTCGATGGTTGAGCCGTTGACTAGCTCTAATTTCAGGTCGGTTTCGTTCTTAGTTTTGATCCAAGCCTTGGGAACGAGCTTTTTGAGGGCTTTCCAGGCAATATCCTTCGCCATCCGGTAGGTGGGGGCGCAGTAGAAGAAGGTTTCGCCGGGGTTATTTATCGCTCCACGCAAAAGTTCAACGCAGGAAAGGTATGACTTTCCGAAGCGGCGGCCTGCAACGAGGACGCGGAATCTGTGTTCGTCGGTGAATACTTGCCCCTGTGCCCAGCGGAGACTAAGTGGGGGTGCATTTTGTACGGCCATGGGTATTACATTAACTGCTTTTTCAACTCCTACCCCCGGGTGGGTGTAGTACAATCAAATAACCTGGGATGTATCAGTAAGTTCCCCGCGCTTAGGTACAAGTGTACTATTTTGCAACCCTACCCCCCTGTGACAGTTGCACCGACTGGCACACAGTACAGATTTACTAAAAAATTTCCCGAAAAATCAGAATTTTCTGAGCGTGTGACAGCTGACACAGTGGCACAGTAAACTGTAGCACTGCAGATTTTTTGCTAGAATATATTTAGTAACACACAGTTACTAACACTTACTCCACCCAAGAGTTTTTAACAACAATGCCTAACAATTCTTCCCCAGTTTCTGACACTTTGCTTGTCGTTTCTGTCTGCTCTACGTTGTTACTTATCTGCACAGGTTTTGCTTTAGTTTTTGCTACTGAAGACGCAGAAAATTTCAAACGTTGTGTGCAACGAGAGCAAACATCTGCTGACGAATGTGCATTAATTATCTACGGTCGCTAAGTAACACAAACTCCCGCAGAGTTGGTTCTACTTTGCGGGAGTATTTTTGTCTTCAATTTGTATAGAAAGTTCCGGAACTTGTAGCGCTAGTTGCTCCGGAGCTGCTTCGCCTATTACGCGGCCCATGTCGCCTAACAGCGTGGCAACGGTTTGGAAGTGGCCGCGCTTAAGGGCCTTCTGAACCGTTGCGAGACGCAGAGCCTGTAATTGGTTCAGCAATTCTTCACGTGTTCCGGTTTGTTCCTCCTTCAGAAGCTCCATCGCGCGCCGATAGTCTTCATGCCCGGTACGTACAGAGACACCGAAGCGAGCCGCCAATTTTTCGCAGATCTGAATTCTCGTGCCACCTTCCAAAATGTAGGCATAGGCAGCCTGTGCCCTTTCCTCTACGCGATGCGCTGCGCCCTTGCCCTTTCGCCACCGCTTCGACTCATCATCAGCGACGCTGGTCTTCTTTTCTTCGGTGTTGTTATCAGCCACGGGCGGGCATTCGTAGTCCTTCGCTAATACTAACCGGACCAGGGGGACACGCTAGGCGCTGAGGTTGACACAACCATCCCACACTGTGCTACAATTTCATTGTTCAATCAAAGGCTCACCCATGGCCACACTGACCGAACTACTGACCGAAGCGGGTTCCCGCTGGGTTGACAAGGACTGGACCGCTCCATCTAGTCGCTGCATTGACGACATCATCGAACGCTTCGATGACTGTCCCGAAGGCTTGCAAGACTTCGACCGCTCCGATTGGGTCAATCTTTGCGAGTGCTACACATACCAGCTCTTGGACCGCTGGAACAAACAAGAGCAAGACATCATGGCTTGTTTTAACGACTATTGCGAAGCAATCGGCGCGACCTCAACGCTCCAGGCTCTTGAAGGAGAAGCCGACGGATTCGAAGACGGCGACGACATGAACGCCGCAATCGTTAACCACGCGATGACGTGGGCAGCGCGCCAGCTCGCTGATGAGATCTATCCCGACCGCTGAAACGTCCAACTTTCCAGAAAATCCAGTTCCACCCATGAACCACTCCATCCGCATAGAACAGCTCCACACCTTCGACGATGTCCCACGCTTAACCATCAACAAGTGGTACATAACGGGACACAGCGACTGGGACAGCACCGCCCGGGTAACGGTCCATATCGCAACCGAAGCCGACGGCGTACCGGCTGCCATTGAAACTTTCCTGGCTGGCTTGCACGGCTCCAGCTATCGCAGCAAAGAAGACATCGAACTTCTGCGGCGCTTCGCTGGCGCAATGGGGCTGGAGTACACCGACGCTCCAGGGGTCAAGTGATGGCGACCCAGGCAGAAATCCAGCATCGCCTTAGCTACGCGCGGGCAATGCTTGAACGCAGAACTCCCGTCGCTTCAGTCGCAACGCTTTTAAGCGCGCGCTACTTCGTTTCACGCTCCACGGCTTACGACGACATCAAAGCGGCGCACAAACAAATTCAGGATTCCGACGACGGCCCAGCCTTCGAAGAAATGGAACCCTGTAACCCCGCGGGAGTGCTGGCAATGCTCCAGCATCGTTTTGATATTGCTGTTGCGACTGGAGACGACAAACAAGCGTGCCAGCTCGTAAAAGCCATCGATACCGCCAAAAAATGGCAGGGCTACAACACCGAATCTGTTTCACCTTTCGCATGAACTACCTCGACATCGACGACGCTCCACTTCCCTTCGAGATCTACACCGAAGAGGAACTGGAAGAGATGCAGAACGAGCAGGACCAGGACGACTGGGAACGCTCCATCCCAACACCAGCCGAACGCAACCGCAGCCTCAAATGACCTACTTCCCCAATCGCCTGACCAACAACACGCTCCCGCGCCAGCACAGCGAACGCTGGGGGCCTGTGACACGCTCCACCCGTGCCAGTGCTTCTGGCAGGTTGATCAAATGCCCATACTGCGGCGCAGAGCATCGCGTTTACCACTTTTCGTGGTGTGCGCTCCAGTGCACGAGCTGTAAAACCATGGTTGATAAGTACGACTGGAGCCGCGAAGTATGAACTTTACGGACCACGAATTAGCGCTGCTCGCTGATTCCGTTTACTGGGAGATGGAGTTCTTAGGACGTGCCGAATGGCAGGACACGCCACGAGCTAAAACGCTCCAGGGACTTCAGGATCGGATCCACACCCACCTGGAGTCTTCCGGGTATTACAAAGAGCGAGCGGATCTCGCATGATGGCCAGCTTTCAAAAATCGTTCCACACTGATAACAATCCCCAGGGGGACAAATCATGAGCACCAAACTCAACGGGACCAGGTATTCACCCGCAGGTAGTCGCGTTCCAGCCGAACTCCTGCCCACCGCGATTCGATATGAACGTGCCAGGGCTGTAGTTTTTGAGCAGCTCGGGCAGTTCAGCCAAGCTAACGAGTGTGTGCGGCTCAAGCGCTACTACGAACAACGTGCGATGAAGGAATGCAGCGAATGAAACGTTCCAAGGGTTATTACTTCAAAGAGGGTGGGCTGACCTTGCGGTTGACGGCCCAGCAATATCTATCTCTGAGGCAGAGGTTTTTAGATCTTGCAGAGGCTGGCAGTCCTACAGCGGCTGCCCGGCTTCAAGGATTCGGTCCAGCTCCTCAGGCATAAGGCCAGCAGAGCGTCGTGTCGCCCAGCCAAACATCCTCATCGTTGATGTCGATAGGCCGGGCGGCGACGTACTCCCCGAAAAGCTGCTTCAAACGTTCCAGGGTTATCCCAAGATCCGCAGCTTGTAGAGCCACGTTGGTAGTCCCCTTGTAGAGACGGTCCAGGGCTTCTTCTAGTTCTTGAGAGCTTGCTGGGCATTCCAAATGTCCATTCTCTCTAGCCATTGACACTCCGCCCCACGTAATTCTAACTCATTGAGCAAGCGGACTTGCGGTGCTCCGCTCCGACGTGCCACCACAATGGCTCCCGTCTTTGGCTTGATCCCAGTCAGGGTCTGAAGTCCCAGCGAATACGCTCCAGCCTGACAGATGTAATTAGCCAGCATGTCCTCGCTACGTGCATTCACGCTGGTTTTCCAGTCAGCGATGCAAAGGGTGCCGCCAACATCGAGCAGAGCGTCAGCCGTTCCAGCCCAACCTCGTGGGTCATGCACGGAGAACTCGATCGCGTGAATGGCGGTTACGTTCTCTCCGATCCAAGTCCGTAGACCTCGGGCGTAGCCAGAGGCGCTCCAGGAGACCCTAGGAGCCCCCTGAATGGCTTTTTCGATGGCCCAGGTAGTGATTCCCTTGGGGGCACGTTCCAGGCCGTCATCTCCAGTCCTCCAGCTTCCTCGCTTGTTAGCGCTATTACGCGCGAGTTTCGCTGCTGTCTTGAGGACGTACTCCGCGTGATCGTGAGCCAGAGTCCCGCGCTGACAGGCAATATCACGCTCCAGGGCAGAGCCTGGTTTTTGAATCCATCTATCCAGTGCATCTTTCTGCCATTGCGGGGAGGTCTCCTTAAGGATGTGGGTAACTGAGGCGTAGGTGTTGCCTAGTTCGTCGCGGTAAACGCGATGAGGGCCGGAGTCATCACGGACCAGGCTCCAGCGGCGGAGTCCAGCGAGGGCGTTCTGTGTATCAGCGGGCATCGGATAGTTCGGCTTCACGTGCCAACCAGGCACTCTGTAATTGATGGACTTTGGGCTCGATTAAGTGCATTGAACTGACCACCCCAGTGAAGTCTCCCACCGAAATGCAGACGCAGCCATCTTCGAGAACTGTTGTGACTACTTCGGGCATAGCCCGTTCTAGATGCCCGCTCACGATTTTGAGGTCTTTACTTAGTTTAGGGTTTATACCTCAGATACGTTAGTGCCCCATAATCCGTTTGTAATTAGCCAACAATTCTTCTTGCGTAGACGGAGGACCGTATTTGGCCTCAACCTCTAAAGATTCTTGTTCGATAGCTAATTTCCTGGCCCTGACCCTTAAGGGCCAACTATCCATGGGTAGTTCCATAAAAAATTCAAACAAATCAAAAATATTCTTGTAAACTAATTCAGTAGTTTTTGGGTGGTTTAACGGAATATCAAAATAATTTCTTCCTATAAATTTATGATGCCAGCTTTTGCCGTCGTTACTACAATCCCAGTTTTCAATCTGCACGTGAATTTTACCAATCTCATGACTGTAAAAACACATTTCTTCCTCCTCTCCGCAAGGATTTATGTAAACAAGCCAAACGAAAAGCCCCTCGCCATGCTCCCACTCTGAAGAAAAGTGCTTGACCCATGGATTGTATAAAGGTAGATCAGAGAACTCTTCCCACCAATCTTCATGAAAAGCGTCTAGTTGCTTATTAAGTGGATGGTGCCTGTCGAACTTGTCAGGAAACTTTTCTTCAAGAGGTCTTTCGTTTACTTTTTTAAGAATGGGTTCAGGAAACGCTTGCTGCCCGTAAACGAGCATATCTGAGCATATGTCTTTTTTAGTTTGCTCATTAGGAAGTACGAACCATTCAGTGGCTGGAATCCGATACCTTTTATATGTATCATGTAGTTTCTTTTCAAGAGCACACATATCATCAGATTTAACAACAAGTTCTTCGGCAGCCTTTCTTCCTACTTTAAGCTGCTTACGACGATTAAGCCAACTTTTCGTACGCCCTATTTTTACGATAAGGGGACTACTTTCGTAAGAAATAAGGTAAACCTGACCTTTCATAATGTTGAAACAAAAAGAAGGGGGCACTAGGCCCCCCATTACGCTCAACCCTCTTTGAAAGGGTTTTCGCCGGTCAGCAGGCGGCCAATCTCAAAGCCAGCGGCGCGGGCATCGGTCCAGGCGGATTCGATGCTGTCCTGGGTGCCCTTCTTACGCGGCACTGGGCGCAAGCTGTAACGGGTTTCAAGGCCGTTGCCTTCTTTGCCTAGAACGAAGTCCCACTCCAGCAGGTTGGCGTAGTCCTCCATTTGGGAGATGTCATCCAGTTCGTTTTGCAAGCTCTTTTGAGAAAGCTGCATGATCTGGACGCTGCTGGACTCGTAGTTGTAGACGGGAACAGCGATGGCGAACTTGACCTTTTCGGGAGCAGTGCCGTCGCGGTTCATGCGACGGGTGAACTCAGGTCCCATTTCTTCGTCGATGTCCTCAGGGCTGGGGTCATCGCTGAAACGGAAAGGCTTGACGCCGCCCTCAGATGACTCGCCCCAACACTCGAAGAATTCAAGGGGTTGGTCTTCCAGAAGAGCGAAGCGAACGCTGCCGCCGCTCTGGATTTTGGAGGGGTTGAGGTAACCGCCACCGGAACCAGCGGTGATGGCTGACTTGTTCTTGGATGAGATGAAGCCCATGGGGTCCTTTGCTGTGGGCACGTTGCCCGGTGCCTCAACAATGTAGCAAAGCGTCGGGGGTTTGCAACTGCTATAGAATGGAAAACCCCCTGGGAGCCGGAGAAGCACCCAGGGGTATCAAGCAAACATTCCACGATCACACTGTAGCAAATGGATCTCGTCAGTTTCGTTCGCAGCTTGCCCAAGCATTGGGCCACTGCGCCGATCTACGCCAAGGGCGCAAAGATGCCCAACGGCAAGGCAGCTTGCGGCAAGTCACCGCTGGGGCGCGCTCCTCACGAAAAGCTCTCGCCTGAGTTCACAGCCCAGCACATCGAAAAGCACCCCGAAGAGTTCAAGGCTGTCGGCGTTTACAGCGGCACTCGCTCTGAAGGGCTCGTCATCTTTGACGTGGACGCAAACCTGGGGGCTATTGAAGAGAAGTGGGGCAAGGATCTAGAGAACGCTCCACGGATCACTTCACCTAAGAAGAACGCGGCGAAGTTTTTGTTTGTTGTTCCTGAAGAGGATCGACTGACTGTTTCTGACCTCAGCCACGCCGCTGGTGGGCATGAAGGTTGGGAAGTGCTTTGGGGCAGGCAGGGTCTGCTTTTTGGTGCTTACAAAGACGAAGGTGAGTACACCTTTGAGGGCGATGTAAATAACATCCCTACCGCTCCCGAATGGTTGTTAGAGCGGATGCGAGAGCAATATCGCGAGCTGAATGAGCGGAAAGACAGCCGCAAACTTCGCGACAGCCGTTACTCCAACCGTTCCAGGGAGGAGAAGATCGAGATTGCTCGCAGTTGTCTGAGTGTCATCGAGCCTCGCGGTGCAAACAGCGAGCAGTTCTGGTGGGAAATCGGGGCGATGATTCACAGCGAGCTGCCCAACGAGGACGGCCTGAAGCTGTGGGAAGAGTGGAGCCGCCGGGATAACGAGTATGCCGATGATTGGGAGGGCGGTAAAAATCCTTGCGCTGAGCGTTGGGAGAACGGTTTTAGGAGCGGTGGTCTGGGCTTTGGCTCGTTGATTCGTCAGGCCGATCTGGTGGATCGTGAGCGGACACGATTTCAAAGGGACGGTCTTGCACGATTGGTGGAGGAGATCGAAGCGCTCCCGCTTAAGTACAAGCTCGACCTACTCAGCGGTGAAGAGGTCATCGCGCGGGGGCTGGAGCTAGAGGACAGCATTGAGAACCCGGCACTGCTTGATCAGGCCAAAACTCAGCTGGCGCAAGAGGCTGGGCGGCACAAGGAAGGGGCGGCGGCCATTGACCGGATGCTCGATGCTCACCTCACGTTTGAGCGCAACAAAGAGTTTCGTCCCAGAGCTGTGAGCGAGTTGGACGATGCCGCTTTTGATTACTTGATTCCGGGCTTGCTGCCGAAGCCTTGGCTTTTGCTGATTCACGCAGATGGCGGCACGGGTAAGTCAGCCATGTGTCAGACGCTGTGCAAGCACATCAGTCAGGCGCGGTCGTTCAACGTTCACGGCGGTTTGGTCAATGTGCCCAAGGGCCGGTGCCTTTGGTTGAACGGTGACCAGAGCGAGCGGATTGTGCGGCGGCAGTTTGATTTGATCGGCGTCACCACTGGTGTTGATGTTGTGGGTGAGTGGGACATGTCCTGGTACAGCCGCTTCAAAAAGCTGCAGGGTCCTAAGGAAGCGCCGAACTATGACCTCGTGGTAATTGACAGCCTGGACGGCTGCAACGACTCCAACCCTTATGAGGAGAACCGCAGGGAGTACGCGCTGCCGCTGAAGAAGCTTGCGCGGCGCAATGGTGAGGATTTTGGGGCTTGCACCATCATCGTGATTCACCACAACAACAGGAACGGCAGCTTCCGTGGCACCAGCGCCATCAGGGCTGCTGTGGATGAGACGTGGAACATGCAGCGGCTGGATAACAAGCAGCTGGCTGAGCTGAGCCTGAGCGACAACACAAGGGTCGTGACTGTCGAGAAATCACGCGACGATCGTGAAGGGCAAGAAATGGCGTTCTCCCTGCTGCCGGATTACACGTACCAGATCGGGCCGGTGCCTGAAAAGGAGAACAAGGTGAATGGGCCGACGCGGCAGATGCTGGACATGCTCAAGGAAATGCGGCGGACGCGCGCACCTTGGACGGTCCAGGATTTTGTGGATCACGATCTGCTGGGTGGCATTCATAAGAAGAGGGCGATCAAGTACAGCCTGGACAAGTTGGAGGGGCAGAAGCTGATCGAGCGTTGTGCTACTCCGGCGAGCTGGACAGGCAAGGGGCGGCCCCCTGCGTTCTACGAGGCGGTTGGTACAGACGTTCCAGGATCATTTACGTCTCGCGCGCGTGAAAGGTCCGTGAAACCCCCTGTTAAAAATCAAACCCCTTCTCCTGGAACGGCTTTAAACAACAAAGTGGATTGTCAAAAGTCCGAAATTGTCAAAAGTCCGGACAAAGGACTTTTAACAAAACCAGAACTTTTAACAAAACCGATTGTTGGTAAGAACCCTTCCGCCGCAACGGATCAGCTTTTTAACGCGGATAATCAGAGACATAAGGGTGTCGAACCTGGCGCGGATGACTGGAATATGTGGGACTAACCCACTAGCCAGGCACCTATCAATGTGCTACTTTGTGCACAGGGTTTACCGCGCTGTGACCGAAAAACAGATCCACGCCACCATCAAGACGGCCCATCATTACGGTGGGTCGTTTCTCAGCAAAGTTGCTGAGGCTGCTTTGAACGCTGACCCCCGTAATCGCGACCGCGTTCTGGATGCCTTTCCGGAGATTGTTGCTAAGTACGGTCCAGGCAGCGCCTTTTACAACGAGTACTTCTGAACATGAAAAGGATTGAAATTACGGTGGACGACGCTGATGCGGATCGTCTGAAAGCCGAAGCCGAACAGTTGGGCATTTCACGTTCTGATTTGCTTCGTGAGCGGGTTACGCGAACTCCTGTTTCCACAGACAAGCTGTTGACCCCTTCCGATTTCCACAACCTTGTGGAACGCACTCGTCGCAGGGCCGGTCAAAACGTGGACCGTCGTCAAATAGAAGGCATCGTCGCGTACGTTTTCAGTGAATTGGTTAGTTAAACGACTGGTTCGGTTGCTGATACGCAGGCAGGGCCATACTCCCTTTAGGCGAGTCGCCAACATGAAGCACCAGGTTCAGTTCCAATACTGCAAGGTTGAATCGCCTGCTAGCGCAGATGCCCTGGCCCTGGTGCGTTTTACCAGTTATGACAGCGACGACAGAGCCCTAGCTGTCGAACAGGTCACATACCAGGACAACCGCATGGGGCATCAAGATTTTGAGATTCAGGTGGCTGCTGCGCTGGACTGCGGGATCGACGTGGCTGTGATGACGGCTTATGACTTGGATTATTTTCCGCTTGTCGAAAGCCTAGTAACTTCTTGATGTGCTACATTGAGGTGGTTATATGACACCACCCATGTCCCCTCAAGTCTTTCAAGGGATCGAGCACCTCAGCAAGCTCAACACTGCTCAGTCCATTTGCTTTGACACAGAAACGCTCCAGTTGCAGCCCGAGCGCGGCAGGTTGCGGCTCTTGCAGTTAGGTGCGCGGGATCGCGACACTATTGTTCTGATCGACTGTTTTCAACTTGATAAAGGCGACTGGGCTGATCTCCGCTGGTTCTTCCGCACTCCAAAACGATTCTGGCTGGCCCATAACGCTGTATTCGACCTTGGCTGGCTCCAGGAGCACGACATCTATCCGGCTGGGTGGGTGCGTTGCTCCATGTTGGCCAGCCGACTTCTCACCAACGGCCTGCCTAATACGAAGCACGGTCTCGACAGCGTTGTAAAGCGCTACCTCAAAAAGGAGCTGTCTAAAGAACAGCAGCGTTCTGACTGGAGCGGCGAACTCAGCGAAGAGCAGCTGGAGTATGCGGCCAACGACGTTGCGGCTTTGATGGAACTTGACCCAATCCTGGAGCACCGCATCAGTCGCGACAGGCTCGGACCAGCCTTCAAGCTTGAGTGCCGCGCTCTGCCTGCAATGGCGCAGATGTGGCGCACTGGTCTGCCCTGGAACGCTGAAAACTTGCAGCAGCGCAAGATCGATTATGAGCACGACATCAAGGGCCTGGCTAAAGATTTCGTGTTGCAGCTCGATGCTGCCATGCCGGAAGAGCACAAGCTGCCGCGTGACGAAGATGGCAGCTTCAACCTGCGTGCCAAGGATGAAGGCAAAGTGCGGGATGGCACTAAGAAGTACGCAGGCTTCAACATCAACAGCCCCAAGCAGCTTGTGGAAAAAATCACCGTATTGCTTGGTGAGCCCCCGCGTGATGCCAACGGTAAGCCCAGCGCATCCAGACAGGCACTGCGTTCTTACGCCGCAGATCACGAGGTCGTCCAGATCTACCTGGAGTGGAAAAGGTGTGAAAAACGTCGGCAGATGATCGAGTCGATCCAGGAAAAAATGGACGCCGCAGGCTTCGTGCGTGCCAGCTATATGCAGTTGGGTGCGGAGTCAGGACGTATGAGCTGCATCAAGCCCAACAATCAGCAGATTCCACGTGACAAGCAGTTCCGCAGTTGCGTTGAAGCGCCTGAAGGCTGGCTGCTGGTTGACGCTGACTTCGGCCAAATGGAACTGCGCCTTGCCGCAGCAGTGGCAAAGGACGAGCGCATGACCGCTGCGTTCCAGGCTGGAGAAGATCCACACACCGTTACTGCGGAAGCTATTGGTTGTGACCGCCAGACAGCCAAGTCAGCTAATTTTGGTCTGCTGTATGGCTCCGGCCCCGCAGGTCTGCGTAACTATGCAGGCGGTATGGGCATCACCATGACGCAAGAGCGCGCAGCAGAGATCAGGGATGAGTGGCTTGGTGCGTTCCAGGGGGTAGCGGAGTGGCAGCAGAACAATGCTGCAACAGCGGATCGCACGAAATACGACAAGTGGGCTGAAACCAGAATCCCGCTTTCAGGGATGCGGCGTTATCTGCAGGGCGACATGAATCGACTGACTGTCAGGTGCAACACGCCGATCCAGGGAGCTGGTGCCGCCATCCTTAAATGCGCTTTGGGCAAGCTATGGCCGAAGGTCAAAACTGCGGGGGAAGACACCGTTCGTATTGCTGCTGCGGTGCATGACGAAATTCTGTTGCTTGTTAGGGAAGATGCAGCTGAAGAGTGGGCGGCGACCCTAAAACAGGTGATGGAAGACGCTGAGGCCAAGTGGCTCGGGGAGATTCCTGCGCTGGCTGAGGTGTCTGTCGGTAAAACTTGGAGCGAGGTTCACTGATGATCAGTGTCTACTGCACAGATCTTGGGTGGTTCTGTTCTTGTGGAGGGCAGGTAACGTACCACCAGAATCTGCGTGAGGCGATGGATGCCGCGTACAGGCAGGCAACTCGTGATGGAGCGGCTAAACAAAGCCATACGAACAGCAACGACGGGTGACTTGCAGCGGGCTGCAATGTTTTTAGAGGGAGCAAGAGAAGTGCGGGCGGGCTGTACGAATCAGCGCGCCCAAGCTCGTCGTGCTCAATCCAATGCGTGGAAAAAGAAGGTCGATTCTTCTATCACATGGTAATGTGTGTGTAGCACATTAAACGTTATGGCTATTCGGCACGGCAATAAGCAGTATTTTCAGATCCTGCTTGATCCCAATCGAGCAGAACTAGTTCAGCAAGAGGCTGCCAAGAACAAGCAGCGTGCAACAGCTTGGATAAGAGAAGCTGTGTATTCGGAGTTGAAGCGCATCAGCTCGCCTACTGTTTACAGCGAGGCCGAAGCCCAAGACCTTGCTCGGTGGCGGCAGTCCGTTCGCAAGCAGGTTGAGGGCCGGACCAAACAAAACAACGATTAGATCGTTTTATGCGTTTTGCTCTCAAAGCGGCTCAAGCGGAGTCGCTGTTCATTTCTGCGCTCTATACAAGCTCAGGCGACGTTTATTGGACTAGCAAAGCAGATGACGCCTGCAGCTATAGCAGCCTGGAACGCGCCAGGAATGCGGCAGCCGCGTCAGGCAAACAGCTAGAGATTATCCCTGTGTCGTATTGATCGCGTCTAGCTCACCAATGTGACCTACTGCTTGCTTAAGCAACTTGGCTTGATGCCAGTTGGTGCGGACCAAAGACACGCACAACGTCTTTAGTGCATCCTCGTCAGTGCAGCCCTGCACATTTCGAACATTACGTTCCAGCTCCAGCTCCTCCTCCAGGCTTTGGTTGACGATCATCCACTCCGCCCAGCCCATTGGATTGTTGCAGTATGTACTTTTCAGAATGGTAAGCACCGTTTTTCTGCATGTCGATGACATCAACTACCCATGGCACCAGCCAATCATTGACCCGTGAACACTGATCCCAGTTCACTGGCCTAGCGCATTGCACGACAACCGTGGTCCAAAAAGCACTGATATATGCCCACAACCAATAAAAATTACTCATTCACCAA
>Ga0098049_1000544_pt1 | contig 15346 bp, 16 predicted proteins | sample 13BtaG_FD_92582 | JGI IMG/M metagenome (GOLD analysis project Ga0098049, IMG submission 92582) | Marine viral communities from the Subarctic Pacific Ocean - 13B_ETSP_OMZ_AT15268_CsCl metaG | ecosystem: Environmental > Aquatic > Marine > Oceanic | place: Subarctic Pacific Ocean | collected...
AGGTCTGTAATACGAATAGCATCTTTTAAGTCGTTATATGTAACGTATTCAGTAGTATTCTTATTTAAAAATACTTTTACAATAGCTGTAGTGGTATCAATGCTTTCGTCATTAATAACATAATGACGAGCGTCTGTTGCGTCCGGAACAAGGAATGTCCGTGTGATCTCTATACCTTCATATAGCTTAACTGCAGCAGAACCATTTTCATCTGTAAAAGAATAAGAACCTGAACCGTTATCAGTTGCTGTATAATTATCTCGCGTTTGAAATGTATAATTAACATCTTCGACAGTTGCAGTAAATCGTGTGCCAATAGGAAGACTAATAGTAGTAGGTCTTTCTCCAATAAAAGAAGATAGATCAGCACTTATATTAATTGTTGCTGTTGCAGTTGTTTTTGATCTAGGATAATATCCAAGCGAGTGTGCGTGTGTAACCGCTGAACCTCGTAATTGAGAAGTTTCAAGGAACGATTCGTTAATCGCCATGTTTGCTGTAAGAGCATTAAAGTGAGTGTTGTATGCAAGAACATCAAGGATATTCGATAGAGCAGCTCCTTCAAAATCATAATCTGCAAACTCCGGAGAAGCTGCAAAATATGTTTTAAGAGTTTCTTTGAGGTTATTAAAATCAAGTTGTGTTGATTCGATATTAGTAGCCATTAGCGTATCCTTGTGATCGATGTGTTGAGCGTTACGATCTCCGACGTATTAACCACCTGAAAGGTAATTTCAACATCGAGATGATTCTCATTTGGATTTTCTCTTACTTCAATATTACGAATTCTTGCTCTTGGTTCAAAGCTTTCAATAGCAGCTCTTACTCTTTTTTCTACATCAAGTGAAACACCATAATCAAAAAGTTCGAATAGCATAGAACGAATGTCTGTGCCGAATAAAGGCTGGAAAGGCTTCTCACCGTAGTTAGTAAGAATAATTGTTTTAACACTTTGCTTTATTGCTGCAGCGTCTTTTTTCTTATAGACGTCTTTAATAGAATTAATAGTAAAAGAAAGATCTAAATCGGAATGATCTATTCTTTGAGCCGCAGACACAGATCTAACCTGTGTATTACCTTCCTCAATCGAGAATGCTCTGGTAGCCATGTGTTCTATCCCTTCCTAAAGAAGTCTTCTTATTATACCGAAGATCTACCGATTTGTAAATCCCCTATTGTGTCTATTTATGATCTTTTTTATGGTTAAGTGTTAAGTAATGCTAGATTACCTGATATAACTGCTCCATTAAATCGAGTCTCGGTTTCCCGATTAAACCGAATGTTTTTTGTTTGGCCCGAAGTCATATCCGGGGTTATTACCCATACGCGTGTATCTAAAGATTGACCGTCAAACGTATTATAGTCCATAATAATTTTTTCATAAAAAGGATATGTAAGTAAATATTGAGCAAGAATAAACACCATTTGGGATGAAATGTTTCCTTTGTAACTTCTTACATCATATGCTGTTGCACGTCCTTGAGCACGTAAATCTGCAATAGAACCAATCGTTCGGGATTCTGTGCTTCCATATCGATATACGCCTGCTTGGGCTTCAATGCGATATTGCTGGAATTCTTTTCGTGACCTAGCTGCTTTTAGAATCTCTGCCTGTAAATAAAGATTCATAATAACTTTTTTCTTATCTTCTTCAGGAAGGTGACCAATTGTAGTAGAAGAATTTTTAGCACCAATAAATGTACCTACTGTAATATCTGATGTTAGGTTATATGCACCATCTATAGAATTTTGTTCTTGTATAGGCCAGTAGCTTGCATCAGGAACAAACAAAGGTAATGATACACCTGATGAAGTAAACGTCTTAGAAGGATTAGCACCTTGTCCTAACGAAGTAGATCCAGTCATAGGTTTTGATCCTGCTAGATCTTTAATAGCAGGTGGTGCAGTATTTAAATACTTTTCGGAAATAAGTCTTTCTGCAATAAGCTGACCCATTAATTGGCTATTTAAACGGTTTGAAGGTTCGTCCATCATGTCTTTAACACGGCCTGTAGAAAGTGGTGCGAGTGCCATTATGATGCTCCTTCTTCATATCCATATGCAACTGATTTATCCAAAGAAGAACGGATATAATCACCCGGATCTACTTGAACTTCTCGTATGCCATTAGTAGCGGTTTTTTGTCTTGCTGCAATAACTGCTGCCGAAGGCAAGGCAGTTGATTTAGTATCGATTGGTGTATTATCTACAGGATATTCTGGATCATCACCAACGCTTGGAGTATAAGTAGAAGGCGCAGCGTCACCGTCCGGATAAGACTGATGTAATGATGTTCCTGCTTGAGTAGCAGTTGCTGCATTTCCTTCAAGGTCTCCATAAACAACATTTGTACTAACAGTTTCACTTTGGAGAGTTTTTCCTACGTATGAATTGTAAGAGTAAGATATAACGTTCTCTCCTCCGATTGTTCCGGTGTTCCCTACTACTTCTAATTGTGGACCTGTAATAGAAACAATAGGTGCACTTGCCATAAATCGTTCAGCAGACGTTTGTGATATTGCATTACTTACGTATAATGATTCCGAACCTTCAATGCGAGTAACCCTGTCACCCTTTACACTTTCTGTTAATCCCCCAAGGGATAGATGTGATACCGGTCCAAGGTTAACCATAGAAGTATCTCCGGTTACCCGCGAGCGTACGCTTCCTGCTATAGTGCTATACTTAGATCCATCAGAAGTTTCTACAAGAGTTCCTCCTGAAGCAGTTACGTAACTTCCTCCAGATCTGTTATTAATATCCCCACCTGCATTAGTAGTGATTGCCCCGTCAACTTGGGTGTTCTGATTACCTGTAACGACCGTGCTCATATCTCCTTTAATATCATAAACAATATCTGTCGCAGATATAAGGATAGATCCATCGGGTCTCATTTCAATACCTGATCCAGACTTATGCCGTAATAAAATTCTTTCTGATCCTGGAGTATCGTTATATTCAATAATATGTCCACCAGGGGTTTCAGTAACTTGAACCTGAGAATAGTTTGATCTACGATCTGTTCCACAAGATAAAGACTGGTTAGCAATAGCCGCACGAGTATTTAACTGAGCATTACCTTGACCCCTTGCGCCTTTATTCAATCCGGATTGGTTCGAATAATCAGTCCGTGCTCCTAAAAGATTTGCTTCTTTTCTTGGATCTAGTTCATCAGGATTTTTACCTCGATCGCCTATATCTGAATCACCGGCAAATCCCGGCCCGGATCTTTTTATTTTACTTAAGTCAAAATCTATAAAAGGCATATTAGTTCCTAATTGGTTGTAATGGTCTTACGACGCTTTCACTTGCATCGAAGTGCATAGCATCTGGCCATTGCCATAATCCACCCCAAGTGAGTTTATATTTAGTTGCAAGATCTGGCATTTGGCTTCCTGTTCCATTAGAAGGTAGATCAGTTATAATAAAGCCATCTCTTCGTTGATTTCCGTTTGCGTCTCTTGGTCTACTATTTGTAGTAGGGTTAATATCAATTGCTAAACCATAAGCATGCCAACTCCAACTGTTTGATCCTGCTACTTTACGATAGTTATATCCGCTAATTGACCATATCTCATAGTCTAAATCTTGTTCTAATTCTCTTACAAATCCATCGAATTCTTTTGCATAGCTTTTATTTACTATATATTCTAATTTATTAGTATACGTTGTAAGCTTAATTAAATCGTCGGAAACAACCTGAAGTACTTTACCTGTTCCGCTATTACCGGCAGAAGAACGATTAATACTTGCGCACGCGACGCCCGCAGGACGGAATGGAAGTTGAGGAGGTATTTCGCCTGCTTCAATTTCTACATCTTCCCGTATTTCTTCTCCGTATGATCTTTGGAGTGCACCAGGAATAACACGACTTAAAGCAAGGTTTAATTCATTAATGGTTTTTTGTTGATCAGAGCTAGTTGCAACATTAGGTCTAGGGGTTGCAGGCATTACATATATGTGCATTGAAGTATCTCCACCTTTAAATAAAGATAAAGTTTCAATGGACATACCACGTAGAACTCTCCCATTTGGCTCGATAATATAATGATAGTCGAGAGGAATATCTTTTCCTGTTATATTTGTTGCACCTTGCTTAGAGCTAGTGTGCCATATAATAACAGAAATAGCTCTAGGACAAAAAGCAATCTCAGCTTCAAATTCTTCTGCAGTATCTACATAAGATCCAGATCGGGTTCGACCAATAGTAATATTTGATTGTATTTCTGCGGAATTAGTTTTAAGTAGTCTTTCGGGTCTTACTTCTATTTGGGATAATCTTTCAGAAATTTGATTTAATGTAAAATCTTTAGAAGTATTTTCTTGAACTATAAGACTTGCGGCGTCGATATTATCTTCTACTAATTTAGTAAGAATACTTTGACTTAGTTCTGGCGTAAGAATAGTATCTCCTAATAAATTATTTATTTGGTCCCAAGCAGACTGATCTTGAGATACAATTAAATCGTCTACTACTTTTCCGGATAAAGTGGGAATTTGACTTAATATGGTATTAGCACTTGTATTATCAATTCTTGATATAAACGAAGTAATTTGTTGTTGATCATTTATATCAAGGTTGTTAATTCCTTCAATAACAGTTTCTACGTTTACTGATGGAATAGCTACATCTTGTAATACATCTCTCATACCTTCGGTTGTTCTACCGGTTAAATTTTTACCAGTAAAGTTAATGGCTTCTGGAGTACCTATTGTAACTATTTCTTTTAATGAAGCAGCTGAAGCAGAACCAGTTGTATTCAAATCTCCTGACAAAGCATTTACGTCTGCTTGCTCTGCACTAATATCGGGCGTAAGTTCAGATAAAGACCCTTCGATATTAGTTCCGGTAACTACTAGATTAGATCCTCCGAATCCTGGAACGTAACTTGCATCTTGATCAAATTCCGAAGTAACTGCAGTAAAACCCCCAAGTGTTTCTCCTATTCCATTTTTCCCAATTACTACAGATCTTGAAGCAATTTGTTGAGAAAGAACATTAGATATAGAAGTTGTAGAGTTAAGACCTACATCACGATTTAACCGCTTTAGCTTATCGTTAATTAAATTAATACCTACTGTCATGAGTATCTACCACCTATCCAAAATCTGGAATTACCTACTACCTTTAGTAATAATCCTGCGTTTGTTCTATCTTCGGCAATCTTTTGCATTTTGCCAGTTCCTAAACCGCCCCATGCAGCAGGAATATTTGAATCAAAATAAAATACGTCGCGGGGAACTTCATTTAAATATTCTTTTAAACCCCCGTAAATGTTATCTCTATTTTTTCCGTTTGGCCCATTAACATAATTTACACTAGGCTGATAGTCGTTATATTTTGCACCCGTAACAGCTTGAAACTGCGAAGGGGTATTTGCAATCTGCATAATAGTAGAGTTTTTATTTCTTGCTCTATTAATAATCACGCCTGCTACCCAAGCTCTTTCTAGTTGGTTATTACCTGCTTCAGCATACACAAGAGAAACTAGGGTGTCAAATTCTTCTTCACTTAACCTACGAAATGTATTCGCAATAGCTTCTTCTGCTTCGCTATCACTACCGTGAAAGCTAGTAGTGGATGTTACCGCAGGACGTCTACCTCCTACGTCAGATATACCGTTATTAGTTCCTGACCGAGAAGGATCAATATTGTAAGTTGGCATAGCGCCTTCAATAGCAGGTATTGATCCAAGTATAACAGGATTCTGTGAACCTTTACCATCAAAAAATATTCCCATTACTCGTGCACCTACTTGCAGCCAAGGAGATGTTCCTAATCCAGAAACCCCTCCGCTTGTAGTAGGAAGCAAAACACTTGCCCAAGGTAAATCTTCGTTACTAATATCAGGTCCATGTATTCCGTAAATCCTTACGCGTGCACGCCCGATCTCTAAAGGATCGGAAGATACATCGTTTACAACGCCATACCACCAGCGAGTTTCGTCACCGTAATACATTATAAATCCCTTTCAAGATGTGAGTATTTTACTGCGGTCATATTTACGTTATATCCATTTTGATTAAATACATGAGCAGCTGCATAACAAAAATATTGTCCCGAACGATGTCTATCGTATATTCTATTTTTATCAACCGCATTTAAATCACTTGACATAAATTGTAAAAAGAAATTCTTACCTAGGCTTCGAGTATCACGGTTATTTCGTGGCCAGAACATATATCCTGGGACAGTAATATTTATCGGGCTTTTTTCCATAAACATTTTAAGATCTCTGGCATTTGATCTAGGAAGAATTTCATCCCCTGGGTACGCACCTGCATCATATATGTTTGCAGAGTTATCAGTATATGTATGACTTGAAAATAAATGAGTAACTTGGCGGTTACTTTTATTATGTAAGCCACTATAAGCTAAGTTATCATACGATAATTTCTTTTGGTTATCTGGAAGTAAAGGATCAAGTTTATTTAACGTGTCTAAGAAACTATCATGTTTTTCAAAGTGTCTCCATTCGTTTACATTTACTATTTGATGATCAGACCCTATTACACCCTCACTAAGCATAGCAATAGTATTTTCCATATTAACAATTTCGTATTTTTCTATATAACGAGCAGATTTCTGAAGTTGGAGATCACTTGGTGTAACTAATCCTCTAAGCTCAGGGTTTACTGTAAATGCAGACTTTACTTTCTCTTCGCTTAATTGAGTTTTTACGATTGAATATTGAAACGGGTCACTTTGTGCTACAATTGGTATTTCTAATAATATATCTGAAAGACTTTTATATTCTAATGTTTTATTTTTAGTAATAGTAGAGTATAAAAAGTATGGCAAGTTTTCCGCAGTAGTAGCAGTTTTAAGAATATTTGTACAAGCCTCAAGAGGATTAATATACGGAATAAGATATTTAAATTCACTTTGTATTTCAGGATCAGAAATTAAATCTACGTCTACATCTAATTTAGCAGATTTAATTATTTTAGATATTATCTCGTTTGGTTTACCTTTTACCATCTTACTAATAACTTCAGATTGGTTAACAAACATATGTTCTTCAGTAAGACTAAACTTTAAAACGTCTGTGTTTTCATAAACTTTAACTGATCGGTTAACCGAAGTAATAATAAATGTTTTTACAAAGGGTAATATATTTCGATCTTGCTCATCATACGAAATTTCTAATTCTAATCTTTCAGTACCTTGGAATGCCATAAGTCTATACAAATCAACTGTATCTACGATTGTCATATATCCTGTCATATAGCACTGATCTAAATGCTCATATAACTCTAAGTTCGATATTGAGTTTTCAATGTCAATAAAAGAAGTAGACCGGTCAGCGCTTATCCGTGCCTTATTAATAGAATATCTTTTTGGCCCGTTTGGACCAATGCCACCAGTACTCATGTTGACATAGCCCTTTCGAACTCTTTTGCGATCTCTCTTATTGAACCGGGTTTAATAACTCGAATATCACGAAGCTTTTCGTTTCTATTTGTATAAACTTCATTGTAAGTTACGTTAGTTAATAGATTTGAACGTTCAGCGGTTGGATCAATATCTACTCCGTTACCATTTGCATCTAAAAAATAACTAGTAGCTAAGCTTTCTGGACTTGTAGAAGTAACAATTAAACTATCTTCTCCCCCATTTTCTATAGTAAGAACTTGTTCTCCTGCTATAAAAGTATGTTCGCCTTCAATAAAAATTTGACCTAAATCTACGTTACGTTTTATAATTGTTCCTCTAGCATTACTTAAACCGCCTTCTACTTCTGTGCCTACTAAAAACTTATCAAAGATTTCTTCACGAGTTACTATAACGGTATTAGGATGATTGTCTTTTATTAACACATCTAAAACTTGCTGATCTACTGGCCAACCGGATTCTCGAATTTTATTATTTAATAAATAAAATGTCCAATGATAGGAAGGATCGCCATATAACTTTTGAGAAGTGTGATCCGGTCGTTCGCCTCTTTTAATTGTATAGTTTGAATAAAAAGAACGGTTTTGCTTTACGCTATCAAGTAAATCTGAATATGCAGATAAGTGAGGAAACTTAACAGTAAACTCTTCTTGACCAAATCTATAATCAACGTTAGGATAATTAGTAAAATATGGCATTAAAATCCTCCTCTTATATCGGCTTTAGTAGGCGTTTCTGATTCCTGGAATACTAAAGTCATTTGGGTGTTAATTGGTGCACCGTTTTTATGATAAGTTGTTCCCGCTCCCGCGTGCGACACAGACACCTGGGATAAAAAAGAATCTTTAAATCTTGTAACAAATTGTCTTTCCGTTTTTAGTCCTGCAGGATGTACGCTTACTCCAAAAGTGTTCGGATACTTTAAAAAGAATTCTGAAAATAAACCGTTATCGCTAACTTCAGCTGCTTCATCTTCTTGATCAGCTCTTCGTCTAAAAAAGTTTCTTATTTGACCGCCACCATTATCTACACCAAACTCGGGGTACATTTCTTCACGAAACACTTGAGTAATATCGTGGATTGCTTCGGCTTCTTCTGCTGACGTAGGTAGAAATTCAAACTGCATTGTAAAACTACGAGGATTGATTCTTTCTAAAGTAGCTTTAGTATTCGGATTAATAGCAATACCCGCAGCAAGATCTAAGGCACCTAATACCGCTGCGTCGTCCAGAATATCATCTTGAATAAGATTAGAAGCAACTGAAAGAGCCTTTCGAGTTAATCCTCGAGCCATTAATCGTCCTGCCACACCAGTTGCCCCAGTAAAAGTTAATTCTTCTCCTGATCCCGTAGCGCCCTTTCCAAATGTAGAAGCTGCTTTCAGATCAGTGTTAGCATACGTAACACCATCCGTTTTAACTATACCGGGGGGAACATAAAGACGAATAGTATTAATAGGTCGTTCAACCGTTCCTCCTGTAAGTGTATTCACAAATCTTTTTATATCAAATTGCACAAAGCCGTGCTTATTTGTATTGAGATCTAAGGGATACTGCATATGTTAATTCCTCATAAATACTTCTGTTATATCTATTTATGGGATTTTTAATGGCCTACTCAGGAACTTATAAAGTAAAAAATCAAAGTAAATACCGCGGTAATGCAGACAAAGTTGTATACCGCTCTATGTGGGAACGCCATTGTATGAAGCACTTTGATTTTGACCCTAGCGTGGTTAGTTGGTCAAGTGAAGAAGTAGTTGTTCCATATTTCTATGAAGTTGACAAACGAATGCACAGATACTTTGTAGACTTTTTAGTTACATATCAAAATGGCACTACATTGCTTATTGAAGTTAAACCCAAAAAAGAAACTACTGTTCCCGAATATAAAGGTAGAAAAACTAAAAGATATATTAGCGAAAGTATGACATATGTACAGAATGCCAACAAATGGAAAGCTGCAAATGAATATGCAAAAGATAGAAAATGGGAGTTTGTAGTTTGGACTGAAGATACTTTGTATGCTAAAGGTATTATGAAAAAAGGATATAAACCTCTTAAGCCCCTCAAAAAGCTTGGTAAAAAGACCATAAATAGAAGTAAGACTAATACAAGGAACAACAATGGCTAATCGCAGCATATTCGACACACTTGAACTAGAAGCATTCAAGAAAGGTATTACGCCAAAAACCAAAGAGTCTATTAATTGGTTTAAAAAGAAAGCTGCAATTATGTACAATTCCCAGCCTATTCCAAGAAACGCTCTTATGAAAGATCCAAATCTTACGTTATCAAATAAGCCATCTGGAAAATGTAATATGTTTATGTTTTTTTATGATCCTAAATATAAAGAGACTTTACCATACTATGATTCGTTCCCCCTTGTGTTAATGATGTCCCGTGCGCCTGGAGGGTTTTATGGATTAAACCTACATTACCTTCCTCCTGCACTGAGAGCAAAAGTACTTGATAGTGTATTAGGCGGAGACGGACAAGTCCCTTCTCGCTTTATTAAACCTATGATTAAACGTTATCTCTTCTCGCACGTACGCAGTCGCTTTGCCCGCGTAGAAGAATCAGAGTATGAAATTGCCGCATTTCTACCAACTGCAGACTTTCAAAAGTCTGATAAAGCTACTATATATGCTGATTCGAAAAGGAAAATGTTATGACCAATATTACTCGACTAAAGTCAGACCTTCATTTATACGGTGGCCCGGCAAAAACGAATCGATATGAAATCGAGCTTCCTTTTATTAGTGGCGCTATGGGTCGACTTGTAAATGACGAAGCTCCAAATGGATGGGAAGATGCATGGACAAATGCTAAAAATCTATCTTTATTTTGTAGAGCTGCAAACTTACCAGGTCGCCAAATTCTTTCGCAAGAAAGAATCATTATGGGTAATCAAGAAAAGATTGCATATGGCTACGGAGCAGAAGACGTATCTCTTACTTTTATGGACAGAGATGATCATCCTATTCGTAAGTATTTTCAGTTATGGCAAGAGTTAGCTTTTGATCTATCTGACGATCGGACTACATATCATAAACCAAATTTCGCAAATACATATCAAAAAAGCGTAAAAATATACCAATTAGATAATAACAATAAGCGCAAATTCGGTGTTGAATTACAAAGAGCTTATCCTACTACACTTGGTGGGGTAACATTTAGTGCTGCAGCAGAAAGCGCAGTTGTTGAATATAATGTGGAACTATCATATAAAAAATGGTTCCAAATCAAAACATAATGGAGTAAATTATGATCCCTACACTTAATAGTGCACCAAAATATGAAGTAGAAATTCCTTCTACTGGAAAAACTGTGCGCTTTCGACCTTATACAGTAAAAGAAGAAAAAGTATTATTGTCAGCAGGACATGATACAGATGGAGACTCTTATCATATGTTAAGAGCTATTGCCGATACTATTAAATCGTGTATGGTAGAAGACGTGGATGTAAATGACTTTACTGTGTACGATATTAACTACGTATTTAGTAATATCCGTTCTAAAAGTGCCGGTGAAATAGTAGACCTAAAAATTAAATGTTCTGAATGTAGTGTTCAGAACGACGTTGCCATTGATATTGATATTCAAACCATTGAAGATAAGCCTTATACAACTGAAGTTGATCTGGGCCAAGGGTTTTCGGTAGAGATGGAATATCTTCGCTTTGGTAAAATGATAGAAGATAAAATTCTTATGGAAGGTAATCAGGGTGACCCGGAAGTAAGAATACAATTAGTTGCTGCTTCGATTGCAGTAATTAAGACGCCCGATGAAAGATTTGTTGCTGCTGATTCCCCAATGGAAGAAATCGTAGCATTTGTAGATAGTATGAACCCTGCCCAATTTGATAAGATATGGGAATTCGTTGGTAATCCGCCTAAGTTACTATATGAATTCAAATTTGATTGTATTAGTTGTGGCCATCACAATGCAGAAACGTTAGGGAAACAACAAGATTTTTTTTAATATGGTCTTCTAATGATACCCTTATTAATCATTACAAGACCAACTTTGATTTAATGGTTAGATTTAATTTTTCGTTATCTGAACTTGAAAGTATGTATCCTTATGAAAGAGACATTTATCTTGCTTTATTAATAGAGCATTTAGAAAAACAGAAAGAAGCACAGACATGATACCTACGCTAGGAGACGGCTCGATTAAAGAGTATTTAGAAAGCAAAAAAGTTGCTAATGATGTCGCGACGGACGTCGAAGAAACTCGAATGTCTTCTAATCATATTCAAATGATTCAAGCTGATATACTTTCAGAATTAAAAGCTATGACTAGCTTACAGGAGCAGCTAATTAACTTTTTAACAAAAGGTCAGTTAGATACACTTGAAGATAAAAGAGAATCTAGTCAAAAAGGAAGCAGTCTTTTCCCTGCGTTAATGATGATGGGAGCTGGTAGTATGCTAAAAAACGGTGAAGGTAGCGGCGGTGGGTTTAACGCACTCGGAACGGCTATGCAAGTTGGCGGCGGAGTAATGGGTGCAACCGCAGCAACCGGAATGATCGGCAGATTACTTGGTGTAGGTAAAGGTGGTGCACCAGGAGCTACTACCGGTCGCATGGGTAGAGCGATTGCCGGTGCAAGCGCAGCAGGCGGTGCAGCTAAAAAATTCGGTGGCAAGTTAATTAAAGGCGGATTACTTGGCGGTGTAATTGCAGTAATGGCAAACCCCGTGGCAAACGTAGTCGAAGACTTTGCAGGTAGATCAGCGGGAGACTTTGCTGCAGCTGGTATGACGGGCGCAGGTATTGGTCTAATGCTTGCTGGTCCTTATGGTGCTCTTGCTGGTGCACTTATTGGACTAGGAGTCGAAGGTTTAGGTAAAATGAAAACCTGGGCGGACGATCATCGAAATAAAATATCAGATGAACTAGAAAAAGATTTAGAGATAGCTACTAAAAAACAAGAAGAGTTAAATGCTGCATTGCCAGAAGGTCAAGCTCCAGTTCTTACCGACGAAGTAGTACAGGAAGTATTAAAAATAAAGCAGGAACAAAATAGAACTGCACAATTAGCTGTAAATCAAAATGATCCTGAAATTGTAGAACAAAGAAAAGTAGAAGCCGAAGCAGTAGAATCTGCAAAAACTATATTAGAACAGCAAGGTGATAAGCTAGACTTTAATCAAGCTGCTCAGATTATTGCCGCGGAAAACTCAGCGTTAGGCAGAGACTATATAAACGCTGGCACTGAAGGCAAAAAAGAAATTATGGCAAAGTTACCTGCAGTGTTCGAACGTAATGTTAAAATGCTACTACAAATTCCCGACATAGACGATAGACAAATAGGTATGGCATTAAGCGGCGGCTTTGGCGGTGCAAGTTCATTAAGAACAGAAGCAACGGTCTTTGAAATGAAAGATAGAATTACAGCTATTCGCGCGGGTGCACGATCAGCCGAAGATATGGAATTCGGCGACGAGATTGCAGAGATACAAAGAATTAATGGTCAAACTGCAGAAGAGCAAGCTCGTATCGATAGAAGTATGGCAGGAGAAAATGAATATTGGGGTAAAGAAGCAAAAGGAATTGCTAAGTCTCAAGAAACTATTGATGCCTTAAAAGAGAAAAAAGCTGAGCTAGTAAAAATAGTTCCTGAATATATGTTGGAAGCAGCATCTTTAAGTCCGTCTCTTAGAATAGAAGCACAGGCAGCTATTGCAGAAGGTGCACCTGGCGCTGCTGGACCAGGCGGAACAGTAGTTATTGATAATTCAAAAACAGAAGTAGTTCCGCAAGCTCCGCCAGTTATAGTTGAAGCTCCAAGTACAGGAGTTAACACCTCTGATAAGAACCCTGCATTCCGACTTCATAGAAACTAAAAAGGCAGAGCCGAAGCCCTGCCTGATTAATTCTTATATTGTATAGCTTAGTCTTCGTTAGCTAAACGAGCAAATGCTGCCATTACATCTTCTACGTCTTCTGCTGGAGCTACTTCTGCTTCCGGCTCAGAGAATGAAACTGTTTCTGCAGTTGTTGGTTCAGCCATTTGACGTGCTGCTGCCGGAGGAGTAGAATTACCCAACTGACTTTCTTCACGCATAGACGGTGCACCTGAAGCTGCTGCTTCACCCAATACCGTATTCAAACGAGCTTGTAGTTCAGAATAAGTCTTATAGTTAGAATTATTCGGATCAGTAAATTCACGGAGATCGTGTAGTTTACCGTAGATAGCTTCAAGAGCTTCATCATCTTCTGACACTGCAGATGGAGATGCAAACTCAGATTTATCGTAGTTAATCCAACCATCTACTTTACGACACTTTAGTTTAAAGTCTGCGCCTGTCCAGAAGTCAAATGGATTCATAGGTTCTTCGTCAGGATATTCAGGCTTCATAGCATCCATAATCTTATCAAAGATTTTTTTACCAAATTCATAAAGCATGATTTTACCTTCGTTCTGCGGGTTTGCAGGATCGGAGATTACCAATACATTTGCTACATGGTGTAAACGACGCTTTTGAGCACGTGCAGTTTCTTTGTCTGCATCTACACCCGAGTTCCAAAGTTTACCGTTTAGTTGACCCACTGGATCTTCTTGACCGATAGATGTAAGTGAACGTTCGATATACCATTGACCAGTTGGTCCTTTAAATCCATGATCCCAGTAGCGAGTCCATGGTAGTTCGTTACCTTCGGCGGCAGGTAAGAAGCGTAAAACGGCATAACCGTTATCTGATTTATCGCGCTTTAGTTTCCAAACGCGGTCATCACCGTAGCTTTTTTTATCACCACCGAGGCTATCAGCAGCGGCAGTAAGTTTTGAGATAGCGCCTGAGCGCCGGTTTTTTAGATCTGCAAAAGACATTATATTTCCTTATGTTGTTGTATTACAGTTTATATTGTATCATAGTATAGCGATTTTGTAAATAACAAAATCAATCGAAGATCAAAGTATTTTGTCGAGGCAAACAGTTTAAGCTGATTGCTTCTGCTTCGATTTTATCCTTAACCACCGGAGATATAAATTTCTTTACATCTTCCGGATCGATGGATTGCGTTTCACATACATGGACTACAGCATCTATGTATGAGAGCTTCATGTTAAAGACCGATGTTTCTACTAACTTAGTAAAAGTCGATCTGTTCATAAATTGGTTTTCAATCATTTATCGGTTACCCTTAATATCACCATGTTTTTATTTATACGTCCAGTAAAGGGCGCAGGCTTAGTAGTTAGCTTCTTCCATTCTTTATTAATTTGGATTGGTGTTTTACCAAGAATAATAGGAAGAAATTCATTAGGCTTTCGTAAACGAGTTGCACGAGAATTCTCTTCGTCAATTTGTTTAATTGTAGTTCCAGATATTTGGAATCCTTTGCCAGAATTAGTTTTAAGTTCAATAATATATCGTTCTTTCTCATTAAACAGATATACTCGTTCCGCGCCAACTATTCGTGCGGGTGGAATAGACGTTACCTTGTATTCAGTAGACTCTTTAAGATATACGACTTTGTCCGCTTGTTTTTCTGCTGACTTAACAACAGGCTTGCGGGTCTTTCTCATGGCCTTTTTCGAATCAAGGTAACGCTGACTGTCAGACAATACGGATTCAATAAACTTGAGATAGGTCTTACGATCTTTCGCTGTTAGATTCCTGTATGCTTCAGCCAATTGTTCTTGTTCGTCATTTTTCTTTTTAGGTAGATTAATAAGTTCCTGTATTTCGTCCCGTAGAGGAACATAGTAATCATATGTGCCTTTTGCAAGATTCGCTGCAGCATCAATCTTTTTCAGTTCATCGTAAATAGAATATTTTTCATACTCAGACCATTCTTTTGTTCCAAAGGTATCAAGTACTTCTTCTACGCTACCAATAAACTCGGATGTGCGTTCACGAATAATATCCATAGGGGATTTAGAAGCTTTTTTCGGGCTATCACTATCACCACTTGCGACTAATTTACGATTAGCAGAT
>Ga0098049_1000555_pt1 | contig 15158 bp, 16 predicted proteins | sample 13BtaG_FD_92582 | JGI IMG/M metagenome (GOLD analysis project Ga0098049, IMG submission 92582) | Marine viral communities from the Subarctic Pacific Ocean - 13B_ETSP_OMZ_AT15268_CsCl metaG | ecosystem: Environmental > Aquatic > Marine > Oceanic | place: Subarctic Pacific Ocean | collected...
ACATCGCCTAAGTGAAAGATAGTTTTGATGTTATTTTCACGTAGATGTGGGAAGAAAACTTCCCTATAGAACTTTATCTGATGTTCAGCAATTGCGGCATTATCATTTCTCGCACCCCAATGTGTATCATTTAGGATAGCAATCTTCATTCTGTTTCCTCTTTTGTTTTATCCTCATCGATGAACTTCTCTAAGCCCTTCTTGGATTTGGCTTGGGCTTTTTTCTTGTCGTCCATCTTCTTCTCATAACCACGAACAAAATCGGTCATATAATCATTGTTGAGATCGATGTAACCTGGTTCGCCATTTCGATCTACACTACCTTCGGCATGATCTACAGCAGTGCCTGTCATCACAGAATTCTCTGTGACCTTGTGTTTGATATACAATTGCTTCTTCTCTTTCTCAATTCTCCGAAGAAACGCATACCAAATAATCTGAGTGAAGTAAGCAAACGGATTGTGTGACTTGTTAGGGTCAAAGTTACCCAAAGCTTGAATAGCATTCTCAAGTCCATCGCTGATCATCTCATCTTTGTATGAGTACCCAGAAAAATTGGGCTTAGATGCAAGCCTAGTAGATATCTGATAGATACACTGACCTATGTAGTTAGGTATCTGCGGTCTCTTATCTCCCGAATCTTCTGCTTCACTGCATAGCTTTTTGTATGCTATGATAGCTTCCAGAAACTCTGGATTGTTAACGTAATTTCTTTTTGCCATGCATTTTCACTCCTTATTGTGTACAAGTATAACCCTTTTAGCCTTGTTTGTCAAGTAAAATTTTATTTAAAAATAACTGAAAAATGTCTTGACAAGGCTGAGGAATAGTGTATAATTGAGTTATACGAATATTAAAACACTAATGCTTTATAGAATCTTTAGACTCTAGGTAAGCAACTAGTACATCTTCAACTTCTTCTATTTGGTCAATCGTCTCTTCTCGGGTCTGATGTTGGGCTCTCATACTCTTCAGTTCAGTGAGTCGTTCAGCAAACGTGTCGTAGTATTCGATAGCTTTAGTGTTTGCTTCTCCCCAAAATGTGATATCATTAAGTGACAGGCCTACGCTGTTTGCCTCAGAAAGAAGCATCCAACTTTTAGCAAAGAATCCGTGTACGGGATGTATCTTCACTTGAATGGGATTTTCAATAGTTACTTCGTTTTCGTCACTCGCCACAAATGTAGCAATAAGATCATCTCCTGATTTCATCTTGATATGAATAAGCATCTAATCTCCCTTTATGTTAACATTATATATACGAAACTCAAAACCTTCTTCGTTGTAAACTTTCACTCTTTCCATAAAGTGTTTTGTTGCAAAGTTCTTACTGCTCTTCCATTGTAGATCATCTACTATATCGTATAGTGTTGCTTTAGAGTTATCACTACTCTTACGTAGTACACGACCTATTGACTGTAAGTTTCGAATCTTCGATTTAGAAGGGCTTGCAAATACGATATTATCCAAACGCTTAATATTAACCCCAGTGCTAAAAGTACCATAACTAGCGAGAATAATATTATTATTGCTTGACTCAACCAAATGCCTAACTGCTTCACGATCTTCAGCACTAACAGCTCCATGGATAAAGTGTACGGTTTTGTCACCTTTCTCAAGCATTGGATGTAGTACTTTGCCGTGTTTTTCAACGAACTGAAATAAGATGAGCGTGTTTCCCTCGAGGCTGTGTGCGAGATTTTTGATGTATTTGTTTCTTGATTCATTGCTCACTATCCAGTCAATTTCTTCTTGATACGTCTTATTTTTATTTAGCTTCCTAATTTCATCAGGGTATTGCAATACAATGGCAGTGATACCAAAGTCTGCTAGGGTGTTATCTTCGATAAGCTTCTTTGTCTTTGTGACTTCATAGACTGAGCCAAAAAGACCTTCAAGTACTAGTTTATGTGTCTGAGTGCCATCTAATGTACCAGTAAACCCATATCTATATTGACAACTAGGCATTTTTTCTAGTACTTTTGTTAGTGACTTGGCTTTAAATAGATGCGCTTCATCTCCCACGACAACATCGAACTTCTCAAACCAATCTTTTCTTAATTTGTATACAGATTGCCAAGTCGTAATAGTGATATCAGCATCTACGTTCTTATCGATACCACCACGAATTTTATGTATTGACAACTCGTTGCCATTGTTGTATTCGATGAAATCTGATGCCATTTGCTCTACTAATGATGTCGTAGGTACAACGATCAACACTTTTCTGTTAGCGGATTCTATATGAAAGCGGGTTAACAAGTATATAATGAAGGACTTACCAGATGCAGTGGGTGATAATAGCAACGCTCTTTCACTCCTCAGTGCATGAACAACCGCTTCATTCTGATAGTCTCTTGGAACAAACGTAGAGTTAAACTCTTTTGCGAGTTGCATTCCTGCGTCATCGTTAACGACATTACTAGGCACAAGACCTTTGTCGATTGTAACGTGATATTCTCTTGTATTACAGAACTTGAGTATGTACGGAATCAGACCAGCGTAGATCATGCCAGTCATTGTATTCAATAGACGAATTTTACCATCCCAAACTTTGTTTCGAACAGCAGGCATGAACTTAGCACCAGGCACTTCGAATGTGAAGTACTCGCTCATTTCCATCTTGATTCCTGGGTCTGCGTTTACTCTCACGTAAACGTCATCGACTTTTTCGATACTCACGTTATCCATTAGGCACCTGTTCTAAAACGCTCCCAGTCTATGATTGATTTGATTTGAAATCCACGATTGTTGATCTGTCTAATAATAGACTCGAGGTACTCCACTTTTTGTTCTTGTGCGCCAATCTTAAGAGATGATTCAATGATATCATCATCTGCTTCTATGTATGACGGAATGTCTTGTCTGAGAATTTTTAGTGGTTGTGGTTCCCATCCATACTGCTTGAGTTCAGTGATGTCAAGATCACCTTTGTAATACTCAGTCTTCAGTTTGTGTAATTTTTTGTAATCAGCCTTCATCTTCTTCAGGAGATAGCCTTCTCCCATATAGAATTTGAAATACTTATTGTGCAGTTTTGGTATCTCAGAGGATTCTCTGGATATATTGATGACGTCCACTGGTCCATCTTTTTCCCATTCTTTAATGATCTCATCTATCTTCATAATATCTCCATAATTAAGTACATGTGTGACTATACAAGTCTACACTATCTTCAGCAAAAAGTCAACACTAAACTGTGATGCTATATCCACTATATTTGAACGTCACATCGAATGTGGGTGGCACCACATCTGTATCACTAGTATTTAGCTGTATTGGTCCAATGCTAATTGGGAATATGTCTGTGAATGATACTTGTATGTTAGCATTTTTATTGCTATCTAAAATAATCAACGATGCATCTGACATACTGCCTTTACCGTCAGAGGTAACATTAGTTGCCCCGCCTACGACAGGAGCATTGAGTCCTGCATATCCTTCAAATCCCTCAGCACGTGTGACTGCATGTAACCAATCCCAACACTCTCTGAATGATGCAAGATTTTCATCTGCAACAAGAGTGACATTCAAGTCATCGAAAATAAGCTTATCGCCAGGTGTGTAGATATTCTTGAACGGAGTAGACCTTTCTGCCGCACCAGAATTGATACCAGGCACGTTGATCTGTTGGACATAGAACTCCGTGTTAGGCAATCTATTGATCACTAACTTAAACTCTACCGGCGATAAGAAATTTGATGTTGACATGATATCCTCTATCAAAGTTGTATAGTACTATTTATATAGAGTATGGTAGACGGTAGCGGACTTTAGTGGGTCGCCTCTATTAAGCATCATGCCCCATGATACTCTACCATACTGTTATATTTATACAGACAAAAAAAGAGGCTCCGAAGAGCCTCTTAAAGAGAGTTGGGTTATTTCTAATCTTCCCGATCAGAGTCCCAATCTTATTTTTATAGCAAGTTAGTAACTGCGGTACGTCTGTAGTACACGTTAGAGTTGGCAGAAAGAGCGCCATTACCAACAGTTGCACCTTGAGCGAATGGGTTAGAAACCATTCCGTAACGAGTCTTGAAGCCCAACTTCGACTGGAAGCTGTTCTCACCAACTGCACGAACCATCTGTAATGGCACATATGGGCAATAGAAGAGTCCGGCATCAAATGCGCTTGAACCCTTATAGCCGACTACTAAGTAGTTTGCACCAGCATATGGATCGATGTATACTCTGAAGCGACCGTTCAGAACACCAGCAAATGTGTTGCCTGTGTCATCTGGGTTCAGATTGTTAGAGTTAAGAGCAGGTGTGTAATCAAGTACACCAGCCATTTGAAGTGCAGAAGCTACGTCTGAAGAACAGATAATCAAGTTACCTTTTCCTCTACGAGTGTCTTTTGCGATTTGGTTTGCTTCTTTCTCGATTTGGAACATCAAGCCTTTGAACTTCTCAACTGACCAACGACCATTTGCGTCTACGTCTAAGTTGAAAGTACCGTTCGATGCTACTCCGCTCTGAGAACCAGCTACAGCGTTTGAGTACACTGTACGGATTACTTCACGGTTGATTTCAGCAAGCAACTCAGCAGACAACATGTTTGCTAACTCAGTCTCAGCATCCAAACCATGGATAGCTTTAAGGTCTTGAGCAAGCTCAGTTGTGTACTCAGCTTTCAAAGCACGTGACTTAGCAGTTACAGATACTTTTTCGATTGAGAAAGACATTTGAGCGAACTCGTCTCCTGCTCCATCACCAAGTGCTTCTGCATCAGCAGTGTCAAGGCCAGTACCAGTTGTTTCTGATCCTGCACCCAATGCGTTAGCGTGAGTACCAGTACCAGAGTAATCGGTATCTGCTTCGCCGTAGAAGGCTTCTGGCTTACCAGATGTGTCTTCGTACTTAGAACGCATAGCGAAGATCAAGCCAGTTGGGCCAGTCATCGGCTGTACGCCTGCGATATCATATGCAACCAAGTTAGGCATTGCACGGCGTACTAGTGAGATCAGTACGGGATCATATTTAGCCATATCAGCAGTAGAGTTAGCTGGTGCGGCTTCGTTTAACAAAGATCCAGTGCCAAGGCTTTCACCTTCACGCATTGACTCTTCAGTATTCTCCAAAAGAGTTGCCGTTACGGCCGCTCTGTGAGAATCTTGGATGCCGGGCAGAGCGCCATGCTCTAGAATCGGCTTCCACTTTTGCATTAGTTCTTCATTTCTCATTGTGGTTCTCCTTTTTTGAGATTTTACTTAGTATTATTTATAAAAATTTATTTTGCGGCAAAGCGGCCAAGCGATTCCGCATAACGAGCCATCGACGGGTCAATAACAGGTTGTGCTTCTTCCGCAGTCTCTTCTTGTAGAAGATCGGTTTCGTCTTCTTGCACAGGAGCAGGAGCTTGTTCAGCAAAGTAAGAAGTTTTAATAGCTTCCATCTTAGTTGTAAACTCTTCTACTGATTCATAAGACACGCCTTCTGAGAGAACACGCAATTTTTCGACTTGAGTGTCTGTTAAGTCCTCAGAAATAGTTTTGAATGCGATGTCAAGATCAGCCTTTTCTTTCGCTTCACGAATTTCAATCATTTGCTCAACGACTTCGTTGTACTTAGAATTAGACTCTTCGAGTCTAGCTTCCAAATCGGCAACTACATCGACTTGCTCATCATCGATTTCCATGTTATGCTCAATAACAAGACCTTTGATACTTGTCAGCAGTGATTCAGCGACTTCAACTTTAATGTTGCTTTCGACTTCAACCTTGTTGTCTTCCATCCAGCTTTCTACTACGTAGTCTAGATATTGGTCAACCTTTTCTACCAACTCGTCTACAGTAGTATTAACTTGCTCCTGCAGATCACTTTCAAACTTTTCTTCAAGTGCGGCTTTTTCAGCGATCACTTTCTCTTGTACAGCGGCTTCGAAGATAGCTACTGTTTGTGTTTTAAAATCTTCAGACAATTCGGTGCCTTCAAATAGACGCTCGACTGCTTCTTTCAGTCCTTCGTCATTTGAGCCTTGTGGTGTTTTTACATCGTCTTCGATGTTATCTGCTTTAGGATCAGCTGCCTTTTTAACATCGCCTTTACGCTTTTTTACAGCGCCGCCAGCGGGTGTTACAGGATCAGCCGCAACAGAATCTTCACCAGTTGCTTTGGCTTCGTCCAAGTCTAGATTCTTCTCTAGTTCTTCACTCATTTGGTTTCTCCTTTAATAGTAGGTGTTTATCTATTATATTTATAAAAATCATGTTTTTGACAATGAACTTACAAATTTTTCAAAAAGAGCGGCAGCCCTAATCTCCAATTCTCTTGTAGATACTTTTGCCGTCTCTTTGATTTCCTCTTCAATTTGATCAAATGCATTTGCCATTGTCCAAGAAGAAGATGCTACATCGTAGATCCAATCAACGCCTTCCATAACACCCTTAACGAATGCGTCTGGTGCTGATGGATCTGCAACGATATCTCCAGCAGTTGCTAACATAAAGTCGCCCTGCACTTCCATAACTCCATCTTTATTTTGCTTAATAGAACCCATGCCACGTGATGAGATACCAAGATTTGCACCTTCATCGATAAGACTTTTAACGATCTTACCCATTGCAGTATCCATGCCTTTAGCACGTCCAACGATGTTGGATCCGTCCTGCTTGAGTTCTGTAAACATATGTGACACACGATCTAAATTGATTGTGGGTCCAGCTGGATGCCCCAACTCTCCATATGCACGTTTTGCTTCAACGTAATTTTTATTATATCTGGTCATCTCTTTAATAAGAGTAGATGCTGGATACATACGTCCATTTCTGTTTTTAATGTCACCTTGCATAATGACACCTTCAATGAAATAGTTCTTACCTGTCTTCTCGCCTTCTTCGTTAAGAATGTCTTCCGAGATGTAGTGTACGTCTTCAACGATTTCTTTGATTAATAGAGACATATTATTTCTTCCCCGCAGTCATCGCAAATTGAACGATCTGCATAAACTTTTTGCTATCGTTTAACATACCGTCAACTTTCTTTTTGTTTGAGCCATTCAATTGCTTATGCATTGATAGGATCATAGATGCGGTAGTAAGATCGACTTTTTGCTTCTTGCCGTCTTTAAACTTTACTTGTCCGATAGACTTTGTTTTAACGATTTTAGCTAAGTCTTCAAGAACACCTTCAACAATGACTTCTTCTTCAGCTTCAATCTCTTCGTAGACTTCTTTATCTTGACCTTCCTCACGATCAGCTTCACGCTTCTTTTTCTTCTTGCCTTTAATCTCACCTGAGAACTGGTCATCAGGTGCGACAGGATGATCACGCTTGTCAACGATATGTTTGTCTAAAAAATTCTGCTCATCTGGAGACTTTGGTTTGTCTGTAGTCTCAGCAAGCATTTCCTTAAAGCTTTTCATTGTTGCCCCTTACTCTTGGTCTGTTACTGCTTCTACGTCTGGTTCTGAAACTGGCTCTTCAACTTCTACTGCTTCGCCTGCACCATACATGTCAGCATATTTTGTTTCGATAGCAGATGTCATTTTGTCTGCCATAATGTCTTGGAACTTAGACTGAAATTGTGTTGCGTCCTTGTCCATCGCATGTTTAATTAATTCTTTCACACTCATTACTATCTCCTCGTTTATATATCTTATTTATATTTTATTACAACTGGTCTATACGATCTTATGTTCTGTTCCAAAATCGATTCCTGAATCAGAATCATCGTCATTGTCTGTCGATTCTTCCTCATCTTTGATGTCCTGAGTCATCTTTTCAATTTCATCTTCTGTCATATATAGTACGTTCTTACGTACCCAATCTGTCGAATAGTACTTTCCGGTATACTCATCGATATCTCTAAGTAAACCTAGTCGCTCTCTCAAAATCTCACTTGTTTTCAATTCTTCAAAGTGATTATCACTCATGAAGTCATAACGGAGATTAGATTGAATTGCAGCCCAATCTTCTGGAGCAATAACTCCTTTCAAAATCAACTGCTTTTCTAATATCTTATCAAACAAAGTAGCAAATCTTGCTCTTAGTCTGCTAATAAACTTACTAAACTTGATCTCATCTCTTGAAATCTCTGACGCTCTTCCTAAAGAAAATCCTGCATCAGATTCCATTCTCGAAATGGGAACGTTTAAGGCTTTCATCAAACGCTTCTGAAAATACATTACGTCATCAAGTTCGCCTAAATTCTGTCCACCCGGTAGAGTAGTAATCTCTGTCCCTCTACCACCTTCACGTCTAGGTAACCAAAAGTCATCTGTCATAGACATATGCCTGCGGTCATCTTTTACGTCACCTGTAGCCATATCATAGACTACACGGTTCTTGTGCTTAGTCATCATATCACGTAGATACTGTTCTGCTTTCATCTTAGGCAGATTACCTACATCAATATAGAAAATACGTCTTTCAGGCGCTCTTGAAATTCTGTAAATAACAACTGCGTCTTCCATCATACGCAATTGATTCAATGGCTTATACGCTTTATGTAGATGCGATAAAACCAATGTACTGTTCTCGTTCAGTAGTCCAGAGTTAGCGTTTACGATAGAGTCTTTTGCAATCTTAAGACCTGCCATTCCACCCTGTGTACTACCATCTGCAAAACTTTGTGGCCTACTACCACTGATATTATTGAATCCCTTTTCACTGAAGATATAGTATTCGTTCTTAATCTTCTTTGCTACCGCTTGGTTATCTTTATCACCAATCTTTTCGTTTTTATACTCACGCACTTTTCTAAGCTTGCGAGGATCAATATATCTTAATTCTTGAATGCCCTTCTTAGGCGCCTTAACGTCAATCATAACATGATAGTTGATTCTTCCGTCAACATACCACTTTTGAAACGTTTCGTATCCAGTGTTAGAGAAGTCTAGTAACTTAAGTACACCGTCGAACTCTTCTCTAATCTTTTTCTTAATGTTATCAGGCTGATCTAAATCATCTGTAACGCACTCAACGACTTTTTGGTCGTTTGAGATTGAAATTGCTTCGTTCACTACATCATCAACTGCCTGAGAAACCTCAGGTTGCTGTAACATAGTTCTATACTTTTGGACAAGTTCTGCTTCTGACTTTGCAGTACCGTCCATGTCCAAAAAAGTACTGATCCCAGTACCAGTTGCGGCGATATTTACAGCGCCGTCATCAGTTTGCGGAGTAACGAAAGATGGAATGTTGTCATTCTCATCCTTCTTCCGCTTTATTTCAAATCCAAATAAATCCATAGTTAATCCTCTAATAAAGAGGGAGAACCATTCTCCCCCCTAATTATCGCCCAATTAAGCGTTAGTGCCGCCGTTGCCAGTGATGCCACCGTCAACGTTCCACCAATCGTATTGGAATGTCACATCAAATCGTTCAATATCGTCCGTAGTGTTCCAATCCATAGCAATTGAAGCAACTGCTGTTGGGAACAGACCATTAAAGTTATACGTTCTCAATGGTACACCAGTTTTTGAGTACTGAGTAATTTGTGCTTGTGACTTATACTCTGAACTCGCCGCTGTTGCCAACTGTCGTGTATTACCTTCGTGTGCATTGATTGAAGCCATCCAGTTTTCCATCGCATTGCGAATTAGGAAGTCTTCATCATTCATGATAGTAACAGTCCACTCTGCGAATGTTCTGTCACCTGCGATTTTTACTTTACGACCGAAATACGGAATCTCGATTGTGCCCAGAGTACTCTCTGGAATTGCTGCCGCCTGTACCATGAAAGGTGTTTTAAGATCCGCTATTGCATTTACAGGATTTGTAATCTGTACTTGAAACAGCGATGCTTTAGCACCCCCGAAGGTCAGTTGGCTTTTAATTTCATTAATGTTGAAAGCCATTATTCATATCTCCTTTGATTAATATTTATTAAAACTGACCTACTACTTCAGAAAACTCTACACCCGATCTAACGGCTACAAAGTTAAGCTGGATGAAGTTGATAGAACGTGCAGGCTTGATGTAAATATCGCCAACAAACTGATTACTATCAATGACATTCGAGGTATTGTTAGTTTCGTCACAAACAACTCTGAAGTCATAGATACCACGTCTACCCTGAACGTCTCGTAAGAAAGGCTCAACTAGGTTCTTAAACTGGGCTCTCGTAAAGTCATCGTTGAATTCGAACAATGTAGACTTAGCGGCTACACCGATTGCCTTCTCAAGAACGATGAACAATCTACGTACATTGATTCTATCAAACGCTGAAGTTGTTGGAGCAAAAGTCTTGTCTCCGAACAGTACAGTGCCTTGTCCTGGCTGTGTAATAACTGGATTGATCTTTGCTCTATAAAGCACATCTCTTTCAGCTTTAGCCGGATTCAATCGTAACTTAACAACGTTCTTAATATTTCCTCTACTATAACCAGCAGGTGAGAACCAAGGATCTCTTACGTCATCTGTTCTTGCACAAAGACCTGCGATATCAGCATTCAACGGAATCCAACGATATACGTCTGAGTACTTGTCATACTGATATTTATATCCGCTGTCCACGACTGCAAATGTAGAAGCAGTAAGTCCACCAGCAAATGCTGTCATATCAGCAACGGTAGTGTCGTTTAGTTCAGGCGAAATAAATGCTACGCAATCTTTACGAACTTCACATACACTGTTGATGATGTGATTCGCAAGAACTGATCCTCTTGCTTTACCTTGAATGATGAGTGATACGTCTACATCAGCTGGATCTACGTATAAGCTATAGCCTTCAGTTAATTTGCCAATTGGGATTGAACTTTCGTCTGGGCTATCAACTCCACCAGCAAGATTCGCTTGACCGTAACTCAAAGATGCTTGAAGTCCTGCTTGACTCACAGTACATGCAATCCAATCTGAACGATTATCAAAAACGTCTGGAGAGAAGTTAGTAGATCCGTCTGGGTTAATTGAACCAGATGAAGTGTCGATATCTTCAAATACTTCTAAGATTGTTCCTGCAGTGCCAGTAATTGCACCATCTCTGTCACGCACGACAACGTGCATTCTAGTCGCACTTGAAGGAGCAGAGTCAAATAAATCTGCATCTCTCCACTGTGTGCTGAAAGTAGCATTGTACTGAGAACCATCTGCTGGACTAAACACTCTATCAAAAGTGACTTGTCTCGTATAAGGACCAGATCCGGTAGGCGAAGCAATTGCAGTCACAACTAGTTCGTCTCCAGTTGATAATACGATTCTATCTCCAACTGAGAGATATGTAAGAGCCGAAGTACTATTTGTGATTGTGCCTACAGTTTTATATGGTTCAATTACTAGATCATCTGCTCTAGCAGTTGGTGCCATATTCGAACTTCCCACGCAGTGAGACACTTGAATAGAGTTACCTAATGTACCTTTATATTTTGCATTAAAGTTTGTACCGCCTGATGCTACAGCAGTGCCAACAACACGTGTTACGTACAATGCATCACTGTACGACAAAAAGTTTGCGGCTGAAAAGAACGTCTCGTAGTTTGACCACTGAGTAGTTGTTACTGTACGAGCAGTACCTTGCACGATAGTAGGACCCGCATCATCTACAGATCCAGTTCCACTACCTGTGTAAGAAATGCTGTACGTTCCAACTATTTGATTGCCAACTGAAGACCATGTTAGTGTAATTAAGTTACTAACCACTGATACAGAGTAATCAGTTACACCGTCTAAAGTTAGTTTAGCCTGAATTGCTGTTGCAACAGCACTTAAATCAGCATAATCGCCTGCGGCAGTAGCGTAAGATTCGCTACCAACTACAAGTGTCCACGTATCGGTAACTGCACCACCTGCTGTGGGTACTGCAACATCGTCAAACGTTACAGTCTCTGCGGTACCTGCCGAAGATTCAACTGACGTAGAACTACTTAATGGTTTACCAAAGCGATTAACTAAGTCTTGCTCTGATGTTACTAGGATTCTTTCTAGTTCTGGACCCCAACGGAAAACACCTGCGATAGCGCCTTCAGTTGTCGCTACAGCTGGGACGACATTCGTTAGGTCGATTTCGCTGATATTAACGCCTGGACTTGTTTGAAAAGCCATTTCTCATTTCTCCTTGTTTATTTTGTAAGTTATAAACTTCTTTATTTCTATATTTATAAAAACAGCAATTTAGTAGTTTAACCACTGGGCTGTTCCTAACTGTTCCTCTTCAAGGATATCCTCGTCATAAGTGTTGAAACCAATTGGTAGAAGGCTTTCCATAAGTTCTTCTTCGTTCCTTGATCTGAGTTTATCGATAGTATTTATGTCTGTGACTTCTTTGAAAAACGTTTGATCGGTCATCCATCCGAATAACACTAGACACATAACCAAATCATCGTGTGTTCCAGATTCCGCTTCATAAGAATTGCCACGTCTGGAGAATGTTGAAAGTTCATTTATTGTTTGGAAGTCGTTAATTATTAGTTGATCTTGCTCAATCAACATTTTAAGCATGTTACAGCCTATAGACTTCACATTTTTTGTAGTTCTGATTCCTTTATCAGCGTTTTTAGAAAACCCAGTAGACAATCTTTTACCCGCTCTTCCTGCCGACTCAGTAAACATTAGTGTTTCAACTTCAAACTCATAATGTAGTACTTCTGATACCTGTTCTCCTATGTCGTTTACTTCGATTAAAGTATACGCATCGTTGTATCTTTCTATACTTCTATATATGATTTCAGCGTAGTCAATGGGAGTGATAGTGTTGTCTTTGTATACACATACTTGCTGGTATGGCATTTGGGTTACATCAATTATCTGAAATGCAGAATAATCTAAGCCTTTTCCTCTAGACACATCTACAACACACACGTAAACGTGGTTATGTTGTGGTTGTTGATAAACTTTCATCTTATCTGTCTGTGCAACAGGCTGTAGATCCACCATAGTCTTAAGTTTAGAGCCTTCTATCAATGTTCCTGAAGAACCTAAGAAAGCACACTCAAACTCTTGCGAGAATTTTTGCTGATCAAAATCCATAGCGGCAAGAGTTTCTTGCTTCCACTTATCGTTGCGACCAGGAACTTTGCCCCAGGGCACTTCAATATAGATGTATCCATTTCTATTTTCTTGTGCGCCAACACACGTTTTATAGAAGTGATTCAGTCCGTTTGGTGTGGAAGTGAATAGAATTTTTGTTGTATCACCAGATGAAATTGTAGGAAAAACAGATGCAAAGAACTCATCCCAGTTCTCTACGAATGCAGTCTCATCGATATACAAAAAAGAAATAGATTTACCACGAATAGCACTTGATGATGTAGAGCCAGCTATAATCTTACAACCATTTTCGAATTCGACTGAACCCTTGTTCCACTCTATAACTCCTTGCTGTAGCCAAGCTGGGAGTGCCTCGTATGCAATTTTGATTCTATCTAAGATTTCACGTGCGGCATCGCCTTTGTTTGCGAGCAATGCAACAGTTTTAAAGTCGTTAAAGATGATGTAGTGTAAGATTACTGCAACGGCTGTAGTTGTCTTACCAGCCTGTCGAGAAGTGTTAACTGTGACACGCCTATTCTCAGTGATTGCTGTACAAATATCTTTCTGATAATCATACATCTTAATAGGAATTAACCCATGATCAACGTGTACAATTTGAATATACTTCTCAGAAAAGTAGATAGGATCTTTGGCACATTTAAGAAACTCAGTGATCATTTCCTGAGTGAATTCAACGTCTGTGCCTTTGCGTTTTAGATTAACGTTACCGTTATAACCTTTAACCTGCATCGTTACTTCTCATGTCTTTCAATAATTGCTGTAGTTCAGCGGTAGATCCAACAAATAGATTATTATTCGTCATTGCTTTTTCTGACGGATTTTTATCTTCTTCGCTCTCTTGCTTCTTAGCAGACATAGACACTAAATCTTTGTTAGCATCCACAAGTGTTTTCATGATAGTTGATACAACTTCGTATGCACGTGGATGCTCTGATGCCTTTGCGACATCTAACATTTGCTCAAGTGCTTCCGTGCCGGTTTCAATGATATTATAGAAGTTAGTTCTAGCATAGTCGTAATCCCTGTCAGCCTTATCGTCAACAGGTTTTAGTTCTGCTAGTTCAGTCTTCTTGGGAACTACCAATTCACCTTCTCCCTCATTCAAATTTTGCAAAGGCTCTAGACCCAAGCTATTACTAATATCATCTTTAATCATGTCAAGCATCCAATATTTGTACGATCTCTGCCCAATTATCATCAATGTTAATATCTGAGTATGCGACAGAATCCGCAATTTTCGTAGTAGGTTGACCGCCACTGGTCAAACCAGGTTGTACGTTCACTTGCTCTTCGGCAACTGTAGCCGTAGTATTAGTATATATATTATTGTCAACGAACTTAATTATTCTCTTATTTGTAGTTGGACCAAAGTAGAATGCTTTCATCTGAAAGTTCAGAGTCCACATCAACACTCTCCTTGTCTCAAAATCCCCCTCATACGAGTCTTCTGTAGTTACGCTTTGTAACACAACAGGAATGTCTACATAGAAATCCATGCTATCGATCATCTTAACACTGACAGTCACGTCTGGCTTGAAGAATGGCAAGATTTGCTCTAAAATCTTTGTACCATCTTCCGTGTACTTTGTCATAATATTCAACTGAAAGTCGATATCATATGGAGCAGGACTATACAAGTTTAGTACATTATTGTCATCTGCTGATATAGATTTCGTCTGTCTTATGAGCGATCCCACTTTACGAGCTGGATTGTAATTCATTCCCATAATCTCGAATGACATACGAGGTAGAGTGATTGCAGGTTTATCTAAGTTTGGATCGCCTTCTAGTCTTGCAAGTAACTTTTGGGCAGGTGCATAGTTGATAGGTACAGTCATTCGCTGTATCTCAGTGCCTGCGTTATTACTGCGACCTATCTGAATGTCGTTAAATAGTGTGCCAAATACAGCAACATATCTTCGTGTTGATTCGTTGTAAAAGTGTTGACCAAACATTAGAAGTTATCCTCCCCGAATGGATTGTTTTGACTGAAATCAACAATGTTATCAGCAAAAGACTCGATTGTAGTATTATCCGCAATGTCATCGTAAGTCTCTACACTTTGCAGTTTAGATACTTCTACGGTAATCGTTTCGCCCATTCCTATAGTTGTGGGATTGATATAGTAGAAAGTGCCAGCAGTTGATGGAGTGTATGACACTAATCCATCTACTCCTGGCGTACCAGTAACCGTTACTCCAGTCGTAATTTCTGAACCAGTGTTAG
>Ga0098049_1000559_pt1 | contig 15035 bp, 15 predicted proteins | sample 13BtaG_FD_92582 | JGI IMG/M metagenome (GOLD analysis project Ga0098049, IMG submission 92582) | Marine viral communities from the Subarctic Pacific Ocean - 13B_ETSP_OMZ_AT15268_CsCl metaG | ecosystem: Environmental > Aquatic > Marine > Oceanic | place: Subarctic Pacific Ocean | collected...
ACTCTTTACATTCGCCCTTTTGGAGAAGTTTTTCAAATTCAAAGTCAAATAAAAGTTTATCAAAATACTTTTTCTGAGAATTTTACTATTCCTCTTTTTATACCTCAAAAGACGGATATAGATGTCAGAGCTACTACAACGACTTCAAATAGTGAGTGTTCAGTAAGTTTTGACTTAATTATGACTAAGTTTTAATGGAACACACTACTATTGATAAAGATGCTATTCCCGGAGCTGATGCAAACGGGGATGGGCATATTAGTAAACAAGAAATGAGTATGCATCTTGAGTTTAAGCGAAAAGAGCTGGAAGACCAAGACGCTCAAAGAGACGCAATGCGAAAGATGACCTGGTTTTCCTTGTGGGGAATGCTATTTTACCCTTTCGGTATTTTTTGCACCTCTTTATTCGGATTAGATACTGCCGCTAACATTATTGGCGATATTGCACCCACTTATTTTATAGCTATTTCAGCTTTGGTAGCCGCGTTCTTTGGGGCTAATGCTTACGCAGGTAAAAAATAATATGCAAGAATTTCTTGAACATTTGAATGCAAACTTTAAGTATCACTACGACAAAGACTTATACGGAAAAAGAGAATCCTGGCACATTATGTATCATCTTCCTTTTGAGGGAGACTGTGAGGACTATGCTTTAACTTATTTGTATGAAGCTTCTGGCAGAAGCCATGCAAAAATGCTTTGGCACTTATTCACCGGAAAGGCAAAAATATGTTTTTGTAAATTCAAAGGACAAGGACACGCAGTCCTTCGATGGGACGGTAAATATATTGACAACATACAGAAGAAATTCTGCACGAAAGAATACATGGAAAAGAGATTCTATGAGTTTCACAAGTCTTGGTTCACCGTTAATGTTGTCACAGTTAAACTATTAAAGGGGTATTTATATGCACGCAAACGACCATTACGAGGTTAAAGCCGTACTTCGTAAGCCGAAAAAGATAGAAGAACAAGAAAAAGAACAACAAGAAGAAGAGTGTAAAGACGAATTTAGTCTTTCTCGAAAATACAGTAAAACTTGGTCAATGCCACAGGAATAAATAAATGGCTGTACAGATAAGCCGCGCAGATATAATTTCAGATTACTTTTTAGATTACCCTGCCGATAACAAATTTCTAAAACTACCTATTGAGCCGTACTTAGAGCTGTTAAATGTTACTGCTCTTCCGTCTCAGGTTGCTATTATAAATGCAGTAAACTCTCCTAAGTATCGTTTTGTTAATGCCGCTGTCTCTCGAAGACAGGGCAAAACTTATATTGCAAACATTATCGGTCAGCTAGTTTCCTTGGTGCCGGGGTCTAATATTCTTATTATGTCTCCAAACTACTCGTTATCTCAAATCTCTTTTGATTTGCAGAGAAACTTAATCAAGCACTTTGATTTAGAAGTGACAAAAGATAACGCAAAAGACAAAGTTATAGAAATTTCTAATGGTTCTACCATAAGAATGGGTTCTGTAAATCAAGTAGACTCTTGTGTAGGTCGTTCTTACGACTTAATTATATTTGACGAAGCGGCATTGGCTGACGGTAGAGACGCCTTCAATGTCGCCCTTCGTCCTACGCTGGATAAAGATAATTCAAAAGCAATCTTTATTTCTACGCCACGGGGTCGCAACAATTGGTTTGCAGAGTTCTTTGATAGAGGGTTTGATGATGAATTCCCTGAGTGGGTATCTATTCGTGCGACTTATAAAGATAATCCTCGAATGTCTGAAACGGATATTTCGGAAGCACGAAAAAGTATGTCCGAGGCTGAGTTTCGACAAGAATACGAAGCCGACTTTAATACTTATGAAGGGCGTATCTGGAACTTTGACTACGAAAAGTGCATAGGTTCCTTTGAAGAAATGGACTTGCGAAAGATGGATGTTTTTGCAGGACTTGACGTAGGGTATCGAGACCCTACTGCTTTTTGTGTAATTGCGTATGATTGGGATGAAGGTAAATTCTATCTAGTAGATGAGTATTTAGATGCAGAAAAAACTACTGAACAACATGCTGCGGAAATACAAAGAATGATTGATAAATGGGATATAGATTATATCTTTATTGACTCTGCCGCTCAGCAAACTCGGTTTGACTTTGCACAGCAATATGACATTAGCACTATCAATGCTAAAAAGTCAGTTCTAGATGGCATTGCCCACGTTGAGAGTGTTGTGGATAATGACTTACTTTACGTCGATTCGTCTTGTATCGAATCAGTAGCAAGTCTTGACCAATACCAGTGGGACCCCAATCCTAATCTAGCAAAAGAGAAACCAAAGCACAATAGAGCATCCCACATGGCAGATGCTCTCCGCTACGCATTATACTCCTTTGAGACTTCAAACAGTGGTTTCTAAGGAGACCTCACCAAAAATAGTGTTTGACAACTCACCTTAACTTAGCTATAATTCTGGTATTGAAAATGGATTTGAAAAGAGACCTTGTAAAATATGTAAGAGACAAAGCAAAATCGAAGTATGAAAAAGCCAGCGAATGTTACATTTGCGGCGAAACAAGCAGACTTGATTTTCACCACTTTTACAGCTTAAGCCCTTTAGTTCACGACTGGGTTAAAAAGAATAAACTTCTCCCAGAGAACATCCTGGCATTTAGAGAAGATTTTATTGAACAGCACTGGGCTGAGTTGTATGAGCATACTGTTACACTATGCCACGAACATCACCTAAAATTGCATTCAATTTACGGTAGAGACCCTAAGTTAACCACTGCCAAAAAGCAGGAAAGATGGGTAGAGATTCAAAGAGAAAAAAATGGCATGGTATAGTAACATATTTACAAAAGGCGATACGGTAGAGAAATTAAATCCTGCTCAGCCTTACTATGACCACAAAACAGAGTCATCTCGTGAGCTTACTTTTCGTTACGAGACAGCTTATGAAGAGATTGAGATTGTAAACAGAGGCGTTAATCTAATTGTAGACGATGCTTCAGAAATTCCTACTGCGGTAGGCGGCCAGGTTCAAGGGTTACAAAGTGTTATTAAGGGGGTGAAACGCTCACGTGTAAACTTATTGCTAAATACAGAACCGAATCCTTTTCAGGATATTAGCACATTTAAACGGAATCTAATTACGGATTACATCATTGACGGAAACATTTTTATTTATTATGATGGAGTTCATCTCTATCATCTGCCCGCATCAAAGATGGTTATTCACGCAAGTGAAACTCGCTACATTGAGAAGTTCACTTTTAATGAAGCAGTAGATTACAGTCCTACTGAGATTATTCATATAAAAGACAACTCATTCCATTCTATTTATAGAGGAACTTCTCGCCTGAAGCCTGCGCTTCGCACTATGCAACTAATGGCATCTATGCGTAAGTTTCAAGATAACTTTTTTAAGAATGGTGCTGTTCCAGGCTTAGTATTAAAAAGCCCGAACACTTTATCAGAAAAGATTAAAGAGCGAATGATTCAATCTTGGAGCATTCGTTATCGTCCAGACGCAGGAGGTCGCAGACCTCTTATTCTTGATGGTGGTATTGAGATTGACCAAATCTCGAACGTAAACTTTAAAGAGCTTGACTTCCAATCTGCTATCGCAGAAAATGAGAAGATTATTTTGAAAGCTCTTGGCGTTCCACCTCTACTATTAGATTCTGGAAACAACGCAAATATTCGTCCAAATATGCGTATGTATTATTTGGAGACTGTATTACCCATAGTGCGAAAGATTAACTTTGGGTTTGAACGGTTTTTTGGGTTTGAGCTACGAGAAGATGTTACTGATATTCCAGCTCTACAGCCCGAACTTCGTGACCAGTCAGCTTACTATACTGCATTGGTTAATGGTGGAATTATTAGCCCCAACGAAGCAAGAAAACATTTAGGGTTTGAAGAAGTAGAAGGACATAACGACCTTCGAGTTCCAGCAAATATTGCTGGTTCAGCTGCAAATCCCGACGAAGGCGGTAGACCCGCAGAAGGAGAAGAGAATGACGAGACTTAGACAGAAAGGAGCAGTTCTGGATTTAATTGCAGAAGTAATGCTCAAGCACAAAAAAGTTCTATCCAAGCAAGAGTATATCGGATTGGGACAAGTCCCCGTTCGGTATGGACAGATTCAAAACTTTTTTGGCTCCTGGGAACGTATGATTAACTTTATGCGTAAATCACGTCCCGATGTCTTTGAGGCTGTAAAGCCTAAGCCCGCCCCTCCACCTGTTAAACCTGCTCCTACTCCTTCGCCTGCTCCCAAGGCAGCTCCTGCGCCTAAGCCTGCACCAGCAGTTAAAAAAGACGAGAAGTAAAATGGAAAAGATATTTAATCTAACCTCTACTTTCAAATCTCACACTACTGAAGACGGTAGTGTTATGATTCGTGGTATGGCAAGTACGGCAGACTTTGACCGAGCGGGGGATTCAATCTCTCACGAAGCGTGGACAAAGGGCGGCCTAAAGAATTTTGAGAAGAACCCGATTATCTTATTTAATCATGATTATGATAAGCCAATCGGTCGAGCTACTGGACTAAAAGTAACAGAAAACGGTCTAGAACTCGAAGCTAAAATCAGCAAATCTGCTCCCGCAGCAGTTTGTGAATTAGTTAAAGACGGTGTCCTTGGAGCCTTTTCTGTTGGTTTCCGAGTCAAGGATGCTGATTACTTAGAGGAAACCGACGGATTAAAGATAAAGGACGCTGAGTTGTTTGAAGTTTCGGTAGTATCCGTTCCTTGCAATCAAGCAGCTACTTTTTCTCTGGCGAAGTCTTTTGACTCTCAAGCAGAGTACGAAGAATTCAAAAAAACTTTCACCAATCGTGTAAATCTAGCCGGTCAGACTCTGGCTAAAGACGAAGTTAATACTTCTAGCGTAGCTAGTGATACACCGGACGGGGTTGAAGAAACCCAAAAGGAGATACAAATGTCTGAAGTACAGAATTCAGAAATCGACTTGGAAGCATTTGCTAAGAAGGTAGCAGAGGAAACTGCTGCAAAGATTGCAATGAAGCAAGCCGAAACAAAAGCCGCTGAAGAAGCTGCACAACAAGAAGCTGTTGAAAAAGCCGCTGCAGAAGCAGAAGCTAAAGCTCAGCAAGAAGAAGAAGTTAAGCAAGCCGTTGTAACAGGTGTTGAATCTGGTACAGAGCGTCTGTTAGAAGATGTTCAAGCTAAGCTGAACGAGCGTGAAGCTAACATGGAAGAAGTTCTTGCTACATACAAGAAAGAGCTTGAAGAAAAGACTGAAGAAATCACCAAGATGCGTGAGTCTAAGCGCGTATTCTCTGACCGTGTAGGCGGTAATGAGATTTCTAAGTGGGGCAAAGAGTTCATGACAGCTCATATGCTGGGTGTTATGACTCGCAAGGGCATGGAAACAGACTATGCTCGTGACCTGATGCAAAAAGCTGGTATCGACTACACAACTAACGCTGCTGACATCGACCAAGAAGTTTCTGCTCAAATTGAGAAGGAAATTCAGCTCGAGCTTAAAGTTGCTAAGATGTTCCGCGAAATTCCAGTAAATGGCGCAGCTACAGTATTGCCAATCCAACCTGATACAGGTTTGGCTGACTGGGCTTCTGCTGCTACCGGCGGTAACTTAGAAAACCGTGGCGCTACTGACAACACTTATAAGCCTAAGCAAGTTATCTTGAATGCTTACCGTTTGGTATCAAGCACATTCATGGATAACGATGTTGATGAGCAAGTTTTAATTAACCTTATGCCTATGTTGGTAGAAGGTGTTGCTCGTTCACACGCTCGTGCTGTTGAAGCTATGATTCTGAATGGTAACGGCACAATTGCTGGTCTAGACGGCGAAGCTGATGCTCACACCGAAACTCTTGACATCTCTGATGGCACTAAGTTGACTTCTGCTATCCTATTGAATGCTCGTCAATCAATGGGCAAGTATGGCGTAAATCCTCAGGATTTGGCCTACATCGTTAGCCAGAACAGCTACTACGACTTGCTAGACGACGCTTCTTTCCAAACTATGGATGAAGTCGGCAGTGACCTCGCAGTGCGCATCACAGGTACAATCGGAGCCGTATTCGGCACTCCTGTTGTTGTATCTGATGAGTTCCCAGCTGAAGCTGCTGGTATTCCTGCTGCTTTCGTTGTTAATCCTCGTAACTATGTTATCCCACGTCTTCGCGGTGTAACTGTTGAGCAGGATTATGAAGTAATGAACCAACGTCGTGTTATCGTTGCTAGCCAGTCTTTGGGCTTTGAAGAAATTCTGCCTGCCGCTGGTGCTGATAAGCCTTCTGTTAAGGTTGACTTCGTAGCTTAATATATTAAGCAATTCAGGGGAGGGCAACCTCCCCTGTTTTTACTAATTTACTTATGGCAAATTTAACTACATTAGCTGAATATAAAGACGCAGAGGGCATCAATTCTCCTAAAGAAGATGCGCGTATTGATGTCTTAGTTCCTGCTGTGAGTCAATTAGTAAAAACATATTGTGGAAATAGTATTATAGACTTCTATTCTACTAATAAGTCCGAAACATTAAGTGTTGACTGGGACACGTATGCTATACAGCTTACTGAAAGCCCTGTCAATACTATTGTAAGCGTGTCAGAGCGTCGTTCGTATTCAGAGTCTTATAGCACTCTGACTACTGCTGCTTATGAGTATTATTTAGATACTACTACTGACAGTTTAATTCGCACTAACTCTTTTGGACAGATAAACTGGCCAAAGGGAGTTGGTGCTGTGCAGGTTGTGTATACCGCAGGGTATGCTACTGTGCCGGAAGATTTGAAACTCGCTGTTTTTGATTTGATTACTTATTACTTGAAAGATGAGCATAAAGAACGCAGAGTATTAGCAGGCGCTTCTATACAGAATCAGTCTACTACATCTATGCGTAATAATGTTGCCTTTCCTGACCATATCAAGCGAGTTTTGGATTTATATAAGAATTTCTAGTGAGTAAGGCTTTAGTTGATAGGCTGATAAAAGAGTTCTTAACGAACCCAGCTTATAAAAGAAGATGGGATACTGTATTACGGAGTCAAATGGGAGGAAAATATCCTCACATTACTACCATAACCAAAGAGGACTTAGTAACTCTTTATAGACATAATACTATCGCAGCTTTATATAATGAAAAGAAGTTCACAGAAGCAGAAGAAGCCGCAAGCAGAATAAAAGGCATAGAAGAAGCTGCTGAAGCTGCTGCAAAGTATGTATTTGATACTGGTTTCGAGCAAGCCTATCTAAAGACTACAGGCAAAAGAAAAGGTTCTGTATTTAAGGAAGGTGGAAAAATTATAGTAAGACAGCCTGCAGGATTACACTCAGCTGTCAAACGTATAATATGGCAACAAGGCTGGAAGCATATGAGTGATTCTCCTGCTTTGTCAAAGAATTCTCGTGATAGGTTAAAGTCCAAAGAAGCTCAAGCAGCCTTTAGAAGAAGGACTCAAGATTTACACGAAGATAGAACAACAGTTGGGGCCTTTACTTTAGCAAAGCTATATGAAGGCTTACTAGATAAAACTGTTGATAGTGGTTTTACTGTGCAACAGACTACTGCTATAGCTAAAAGTATTGGGGAGTATTTCGGAGACGTTACCGGAACTTGGAAGAAAAATACAACAGTTAAAGACTATGAGATAAATGATACTTTAGAAATACCTTTAACTATTGGGCCCTCTAGTCTGAACCCTGCAGGTTCCGAAAGTCATGACTGGAAACAGCTCAGAAGAAAATTAGAAGATTCTCTTGTTAAAGAAATATCAAGAGGCACATTTGGCCAGGACTATATGCAGACAGGAGGAAGTAAGCCTTTGTCGCAAAAAGCTCTCGAAAGAGGAACAAATATAGTTATAGATGAGCTTTTGAAGCCTTTGAAAGGAAACAAAAATGTCTCAATTAAAATTACCAGGCCAAAAGAAGAAGGAAATGTTAGATACTCAGGCAACGCAAAAATAGCAGGAAAGCAAAAAAGGCCAAAGAATAAGCGCATAGCGAGAAAAGGGTATCCGGCTCCTACTAAAGCTCAGAAAGAGTCTATAAGCCCAGTATCTTTAATGAGCATTATCAACAGCCGGCTACCACAAACAGTAGCAGCAAATATGGGAGCACCAAGATTAGAGAACCGAACGGGAAGATTTGCAAATAGCACAAGAGTTACAGATATTCAAACTACTCGGCAAGGCTACCCAAGTATCGGATACACTTATGATAGAGAACCTTACGGGGTTTTTGAGAGCACAAGCGGAACAAGATTTTCGAGTATAGAAAGAGACCCCCGACAGCTTATTGAAGGGTCTATTCGAGAAATCGCGGCAGAATTAGCAATAGGAAGATTTTACACTAGGAGAGTATAATGCCTACAACAAGAACTTATGCCTCTAGGAGAATGCACATTCTGGATGCTCTTGTTATTGCTTTGAAGCAGATTGACGGCTCTGGAACATTTCTTTCCAATGTCTATGAGAATGTTCATCCGCGATTAAAGTTTTGGGATGAAGTTGAAGAATTTCCCGCAATTCATCTGAATGCAGGTGGGGAGTCAAGACAATATCAGACAGCAGGATACAAGGACCGATTTTTAACGGTAACTCTTCGCTGTTATGTAAATGAGGAGGACGCTCAATCAGCTTTGAGTGCTCTTCTCGAAGATGTGGAAACTGTGTTAGAAAAGCATTCAAAGTTAGTCTATTACGATAGCACTTATTTGCAAAACACAGCACAACAAATCACCATTATCAGTATTGATACTGATGAGGGCGCACTGGAACCTTTAGGTGTCGGAGAAATCGTCATTGAGGTTCGATATTAGAAAATACTGGCACGAACAGACGTTCACGTCCAAGTCTTTTCAAGAAATCATAGGAGATTACTATGGCTGAATTTTTACATTTTAGTAGAGACACCAAAATGTACATCGTTAAAGATAACCGCGCCTGGACAGTACCTGTTCTGGACGGCTTTAGCTTTTCTCAAGCAACCAATGCTTCAGAGATTACTCTGAATGAGATGGAAGACGCAAGTGGTCGAAGCCGACGTGGACGTAAAATGTTTACGGACTCTCTTTCTGCTGCTGAATGGTCTTTTAGTACTTATACTCGCCCTTTCAAGGCCGCTGGTGGAACTGCTTACAATAGTGGCGTAGGTCGTGCAGACTCTACAGCTAACTTTAACCACGCAGTAGAAGAAGCTCTTTGGGTTTGTATGGGCAGTAAGAACGTTTACGATGCTACAAACTATAAGTTTAAGCACAGTTCTGTTGGTGGCGCTTTGACTACAATCAGCGTTACTACTGGTGGCACCGATGCAGACCGCACAGCAGGAACTTATGTTATTGCTGTTCCTACAGTCGGAGCGGGTGCATCAACTTCTGCAACCGTAACTGCTGGAACAGGTTCAAACACTGGTGGTACTTCTGCTACAATCACAGTAGTTGTTGATGGTTCTGGTGTTGCTACTCCAACCATCACTGACCGTGGTATTGGTTTTGATACTGGTAACGTTATTACAATCGGCTCTGAGTTGATTGGTGGTGGCGCTTCTGATGATAACTTAGTTCTTGGCGTAGTAAGTGAAGCTTTCACTTCTGACGCAACTGACCTAGACATCAACTTCTTTGACTCAAACCGTTCATCTTTGGCTACTTTTGATATTTACTTCATTTTGAGTGACCGAAGCGCAGGACGTTTGGTTTACAAGTGTGCAAACGCTGCTGTAAACGAAGCATCTATTGACTTTGAGATTGATGGTATTGCTACAATCAACTGGTCTGGTTTTGCTGGTCAAATTACTGACGTAACAGCAAGTGTATCTGCCGCTGATTCTGCTCCTTCTGCTAGTGCTGCTGGCGAAATATGGGTTGACACAAATGATTCTGACTCTTTCTATGTATCTTCTGGCTCAGGCACAGGTAACTGGCATCACACGATTGATGAAGGCACTACTTCAACGAATAACTTTATTCGTAATCGTCTGACTCAGCTTACTCTAGCTCCAGATGCTACATTCAAAGCCAACAACACTGGTGTTACATATGAAGATAGCTACGCAGTTGCTATCACAGGCGGTAACATTACAATCAGCAACAACATTACTTACTTGACTCCAGAAGAACTGGGTCGTGTAAACCAGCCAATTGAGCACGTAACTGGCACACGCACAGTTAATGGTAGCTTTGTATGTTACCTCGGCTCTTCTGATGCTGCTACAAATAAGAGTAAGAACTTGTTTGAAGACTTGGTGCAAGACACTGAGACTGTTATCAACGAATTTGAACTTAAGTTCGACGTTGGTGGCACATCAAGCACACCTCGTCTTGAGTTCCAGATTGACCGATGCCACTTGGAAATTCCAGTGCACTCAATCGACGATGTTATCTCTCTTGAGACAACATTCCACGGATTGGGTTCATCAATCGGTGAAGCTGACGAGATTACGCTGAAATATGTAGGGGCCTAATAAGGTATTCTACTAACCTACTAAAAAATAGTTCTTGACATTTCTGATGGTATGAACTATAATGTAGGTTATAAAAAGTGAGAGGGGGCTTTTTAGCCCTCTCTTTTTATCTGGAATACTATGCCAAGTTTTAACTTTCTAAAAGAAGCAAAGGTTTATCTAGTTTACAGCGGTAATCAATATCTTGTAGACGTAAGTGCCATAAGCTTCAGTCAGACTTTTACAGAGAATAGTTACTCTGTGAAAACTTTGCATAACCAGAAAAATGTCTTTGACGGTAGTGTAATCAATAAAGCAAATCCTGCTAACTTTGAATTCACTTTTCCTGCCATTAAAGATAGTGACTTTGTCACAGTGTTCAATTTGCTTGTAGACTATGAAACAGGCACAAACAAAATGAACACATTTGATTTATACATTTCTACTGAGCTAGATGTATTCAAGATAGAAACCTGCGTTATAACAAATGGTAGTTTCGTAATTGAGAAATCACGACCCCTGAGTTTAACGGTTTCGGGAGAAGCATCTAAGCTGTCTTACTTCGGAGCGAAGTCAGACGTTACTATACCAGGTTCAGTGCAAAGCCGTTCTGCGACTATGCGCTATAATATGAATCCTGCGGTATCCGTAACGTTGGACACATACGCTCTGTCTAATATAGTAAATATTGCTGTAGAATTGCAAAATGATATAGAGTGGAATCCTTATACTACTGTGCATCAAGCTTTGCAAGTTACTTCAGCAACTAACGCTATGTATCCAACAGACTTTGTGCTAAAGAATCGTGTCCTCTCGGGGTCTATTCAAAGGTACGTTACTGAAACAAAAGGAACTATAGGTGCGAGCGATAATGTTCTAGCACTTCAATCTTGGGATACTTCTGCTCCTATCACCATCACAGCAGGTGAAGGAAGTGGCGGTTCTTTTAGAGGGTTCTCTTTCAACGGTAACTGTAGTTTTACAAATAGACTAGGAACGGGGTCAGTCTTTCTTCAAAGTCATGATTGGAGACTGACCGACAATCCTACGAATTTAAGTAGTATTATTTCATACACAACTGGAGCATAAAGTTCATGGAACTAAAAAAATTGATGGTTGACACCAAGTCAGCTTGGGTCGACTTTCCTGGCCTGGACGGATTTTCCGTCGAAGTAACAAATCTGTCACGGAAAGAATTAACTGGTCTACGCAAGCGTTGCACCGGACAGAAGTTTGATAGAAAGACTCGTCAAGTAGTTGAAACACTCGACGAAGATAAGTTTGTAAAAGAGTTTAGCACATCAGTAGTAAAAGGCTGGAAAGGTCTTACACTGGAACATTTGGAAACTCTGATTCTCATAGAGGTAGGCGACCAAGACCCTTCAACAGAAGTAGAGTTTACTGAAGAGAACGCAGAAGTGCTTGTAACTAACTCAACTGAATTTGATACGTGGCTCAACGAGGTAGTCTTTGACTTAGACAACTTTCGTGGAGGAGCAAAAGGAGCTGACACTAAAGCGCCTAGAAAGGCTGTTCAAGAATCTTGATTCAGGAATGACTCGGGATAAGTATTTCGAGTTATGTGAACAGATGGGAAATGAACCAGTGGAGGATGAAATTCCTCCTGACTGGGAAGACTTTCCTGATATTATAGTTTACGCAGTAAACTCTTTTAATATGATGGGTGACAGAGTTTACCCAGAAATTGGTTATGTTGGGAAAGACTATACGAATCTCCCGCATTATTTAGATTTTTACGAGATACAAGATAAGGAGTATTTTTTACAGCTTCTATCTTGGTTAGACTCAAGAGCTATTAAAAAATCATCTGAGGAGATAAAACGTCAGATGGAAAAAGCTAAGAGACAATCAAGTGGCGGGAAACGAAATAAAACTCACATTACGGGTTAATGATGATGGCACTCTAGGTATTGTTGGCAAGAAAGCTAAACAAGCCGCTGCGGGTGTTGACCAGCTCGATAAATCTACTAAAAGAGCCAATAAATCCCGAGGTAATTATCAAAAAGTAGAAAAGGGAGTAGCAGGAGCTACTTCTAACTCTACCAAAGCTTTCTCCAAACAGGCTCAAGCAATAGGCGGAGGACTTGTTCCTGCCTATGCAGTTCTTGCAGCAAACGTTTTTGCAATCACTGCGGCTTTCGGTGTTTTACAGCGCTCAGCGGCTTTAACACAGTTAAAAGAGGGCTTAGTAGCGGTCGGAAACGCTGCGGGACAAAATCTTCCTTATGTAGCATCCCAATTAAAAGAAATAACCGGAGCAGCAGTGTCAACTGAACAGGCAATGCGCTCAACAGCACTTGCAATGAGTGCAGGTTTTTCTACCACTCAATTACAAGAACTAACAAAAGTAGCAAAAGGAGCCTCGCTCGCACTAGGAAGAGACATGGGCGATGCTATGGACAGACTTGTTCGTGGTACTGCTAAATTAGAGCCGGAAATTTTGGACGAATTAGGTATTATGGTTCGTCTTGATGATGCAGTAACTGACTATGCTATTGCGAACAATAAAGCTGTTGACTCTATTACTCAATTTGAAAGACGACAAGCTTTTCTAAATGCTACTATTGAGCAAGGTACTAAGAAATTTGATGAAATTGCAGAAGTAGTAGATGCTAACCCTTATGATAAATTAGCCGCATCTTTCTCAGACCTTTCGCACGAGCTTATTGAACTAGTCTCGAAAGGACTAATACCTCTTATAGACCTGTTATCCTCTAGTCCTGTAGCCCTTTCCGGAGCTTTAGCCGCATTTGGAGGAGGCGTTGTGCGTTCTATCCTTCCTTCAATACAAGCAGTATCAGATGGGCAAAAACAGCTAGCTGGAGAAGCTATCCGGGCCTCAAAAAAGGCAGGAAAAGTAGTTTCAGCAGAATATCTTAATCTAAGTAAAAAAATCAACAAAATTGAATATAGTACTCCTTCCCTTAAAAAATTAAAAAAGCAATTTCAAGAAGGAACTGTATCTGCCGCTTCCTTACAAGATATATTAAAGAAAGGAAAAGCTGCAGAAGACAGAAGAAGCAAGACACTAAAAGCAGGCAGTGATTTTATGAAGAAAGCCTCTCAAGAGGCTATTGCTAATAAAAGAAAGGAATTACAAGCCGTAAAAGATTTAAATGCGGCAACAAAAGAGCTAATTGCGAACGAAGAAAAAAGATTAGGTATATCCTCTAAAGGTAAAGCACTTCGTGGTAAGTCAAGAATGGCCCGAAGAGAGAGTGTAGGACTTCAAGCAATTGATAGTGCAGGGTATCTAGGAGGTTTGGGAATTGCTGCAAAACGGTCCAAGAAACAGTTTGCTGAAATAGGTAGAGCTAGTGGAGCACTGAATGTAGTTAGTACTGGTTTCAAGGCAGCAACATCTTCTGCTAAGCTATTTGGAACTGCTTTATTGCGTATGCTACCCGTAATAGGTCAACTAGTGTTTGTGGGGTCTCTTGTTGCTCCTCTCTTTTCAGATATGTTTACAAAGTCGAAAGTAAAAGAAAAAACCGAGGAAGTTATAGAATCTTTCAATAGTCTTATCACTATAGCGCAAAGATTAAATAAAGTTTTAGCTGATGAAACAGCCACCAATTTTGATAAGTATTTTGCATCTTTGAAAGTAGGAATAGGAGTTTTAGATCAACTTGAGTCAGGATTGATAGCTATAAATACGGCCAGTCAAGAATCTATACAGGGGGATCTAACTCGCACTGCAAAAGAATTACAAGAAGCTGAGACAAAATTACAAAGACTTAGAGCTACGAGTACTAGTAGCATGGATGCTACGTCATTAGTTATTTTTCAAGGCCATCTAAATGGTGCTAAAAACGAGGTAGCAAGACTAAGCTCAAACCTTTCTAGTATTGCAGGTCGTGCTGAACTGCTGGACGTAGCTAACAGTGCGGCACTTTTGAGAGCACAGATTGCCCTAATAGAGTCAACCTCTCTAAAAAATACTATGGGCAAAGACCTTATAGCGTTAAAAACTATATTAGATGACGTGCTTGAAGGAGTTATAAAAACTCCTCAAGAGTTAACGAATGCTGTAGCGTCTCTAAGCAAGCCCGCTAAAGAAATAGTTTCGGGTATTGCAGGCGCAGATGACGCCTTCAAAATTTTAAGAGATGAAGTGCAAACTTTAGGTCAGAAAGCCCCTACTCAATTTTCAAAAATTACAGCAGCTCTTAAAACTTTTTCAGTAGAAGCTAACGCAGCAGGAAAAGAAGCTCAAGTAGGATTAGCCGATGTTGCAAAAGGGTCTGGAAAAGAGTATGAGAGACTTTCCGCAGTATTAAAAAAGTTAAAGAAGCCTATATTCGCTATTGCAAACAGTGCCGGGCCTATTCCAGAGACTTTTGCAGCAGCCGCAAAAGCTATGAAAGAAAATGAAGAGACTATGGTCACTTCGGCTGCTAATGCTAAGATATTCACCGAAGAAGCCAAGAAGCTTAAAGAAGTATCAAAAGAAAACGCATTCTTAATGGGTAAACAGCTAGAAGCGGAGAAAAAAGCTTTAGATGCAAAAATTGCAGAAAAACAAGCAAGAGTAGAGAACTTAAGAATAGCAGGACTTACTAGCGAACAGTCTGAAGTAGTAAAAAAACTAGACAGAGAAATTTTGGCAC
>Ga0098049_1000583_pt1 | contig 14738 bp, 14 predicted proteins | sample 13BtaG_FD_92582 | JGI IMG/M metagenome (GOLD analysis project Ga0098049, IMG submission 92582) | Marine viral communities from the Subarctic Pacific Ocean - 13B_ETSP_OMZ_AT15268_CsCl metaG | ecosystem: Environmental > Aquatic > Marine > Oceanic | place: Subarctic Pacific Ocean | collected...
AGGAGTCGACTAGTCATAGTGAGGCTGCCAGCCTAGGGCTAGAGGAAGCTTTATCGCAAGAGGGAAAAAACCTAAAACTATCTCCAGGGATAATAACCCTTAATGCAACTGATTTTTCGCTAAACTTTGACATGGATCACGCTAAAGTTTTTAAGACTTCCGAAATTCTAGCTAATATAGGAAAACATAGTTTATCAAAAAAAATAAAAGGAATAATAGAATGATCATAGGAATATCAGGCGTAGCAAAATCAGGGAAAGATACTTTATTTAAACTGCTAAATATGAAGGAAGATATTTTCAGTAGATTTGCCTTTGCGGACGAACTAAAATCGGACTTAAGGGATTTACTTATAGAAAAATTTAACATTGATTTAAATAATTGCTCCCCAGAAGAAAAGGAATTGATTCGACCCATAATGGTATCCTATGGGGTTTGCGCTAGAAATATAGATAAGAACTTTTGGATTAATAAGATTTCTACAAAAATTCAGAGCTTTTCTAATCCAAAAATACCTGTTATAACTGACGTTAGATATGAAAACGAGCAAGATTTCATAAGAAAACAGTCTAACAATTCAAGGATCATATACGTAGAGAGAGTAGGTTTTTACCCAATAAACGAAGAAGAGGAGAGAAACGACTTAAAGCTAAAGGAAAACTCTGATTATATACTTAAGTGGAATTCATTTTCGGATCCATCAAAAATAGAAGAAGGTCTTTTTAAAGTGGAGGAATTATTCAATGAATCAATTAAAAGATGAAGAACTAATATTTAGAATAAAAAAAGGCAAAGATAAAAACAAATGTTTTTCAGAGTTAGTTAACAGGTATGAAAAAGTATACTACAAGATATGCCATAAATATACTCTAGGAAGAGATAAAGAATCCAAAGTTGAAGCTTTATTAAATAAAGAATCTTTTTTTTACGAAGCTTTACTTAATTATGATGAAAACAAAAAAACTAAATTTTCTACATATTTATCAAGTATTTTGAAATGGAAACTAATAAAAGAATATCATAATAGCAAAAAAGCTACCTTTACAGAGTTAGATGAAAATGCAAAATATGAAGATCACTATACCAGTAAAGAGTTTAATTTAGTATCAGCTTTAAATGAGTTAAAAAAAGATAGAGACAGTAGGGTTTATAAAATTTTCAAACTTAGATATCTAGATGGAGAAGGCAACAAATTAATGCCTTGGAATAAAGTCTGCACTTATTTAGATTTATCAATTCAAGGCTGTATAGATATTCATAATAAATTTTTAGAAAAAAAGAGAAAAATATTCACAAAACCAAAAAAGAGAAAATAATACTATGGCATTTTACTTAAATCAATTTCACGTAATGGGAAACTTAGTTGCAGATCCGGAAATCAAAAAAGTCGGCGCAGATAAAAAAGTTTGCAAATTCAGAATAGCGGTAAATAACCCCCACAATGAAAACGCCCTCTTTTTTATGGTTGACGTATGGGGTAAAGAAGGAGAAAAATGCGGGATGCTTAAAAAAGGAGCCCAAGTTTTTATTACAAACGCTTCTATTTTACCCAAAACCTTTTCAAAGCAAACCTCATGCGGTGAAGAAGTAAAAGTTACTACCTTTGCGGTAAATGTAGATGGTTATTGCGGTAGAGTTCAGTTTGGCGTTAAAAACCAAGACTCAAACTCCTCTGAAAAATCATCCAAGAAATATAATAAAGAAGTTGAGGCTAAAACTGAAAGCGAACCAATAAAAAAAGAAGAACCCCCTCAACAGGAAGAAGCCTCATCCTTCGAGGAGGAGTTTGAGTTTTAATTCTTATTTAAATAATTTCTAATTTTAGATAATACCTCAACCTTGCTTGACGATCTTGATAAAGTTTTTAACCCTAGAAGTTTAACTCCAATTATCTGAGCTGCTACTATTAACAATATAGCTAGAGGGTCAAAAACACTTATAATAATAATTATTAAAATTGTAACCCCCTGATCTTGATTTATTCTAAAGTTTAAGAAATCATTAAAGAAAGCTATAAAATAACTTAAAGGACCTATTTCAGCTTCAAAAGTTCTAATTATTTGTCCATATTTATTCTTCTCAATAAACAAATCATCTAATCTTAGCAAATGCTTTTCAATTTCAGAATTAAACTTTAATATATCATTTTCTTTTTTTGTTTCTGAGTTTTTGTCGTTTAATTTTGTCTCCTCAATAGTTTTTAATATATAATTATATTGATCTTCATATTTTTGCCTGTACTCTTTTACGCTTAGCTCTCTAATTTTAATTTCTTTTTCTATTTTTTCTCTCTCCTTAAATTGAGACTCAATTACCTCTTTTATTTTTTTGTCTTTATTTGAAAACAACCCACTTTTTTTTTGTTTTTCCAAGGAGAGTTCCATGTCTAATTCGGAGACTCGACTTCTTAAATCTTTAAGCATACTCAACTCAACAGCTTCATCCTCTTTGAGTTTTTTTGTTAATATATTAATTTTATTTTCTCCTATTGATATATTTAAATTATATTTCTCAAAAACATCTTTAGAGTTTTCTTGAATATTAGATATGCTTTTTTTAATACTTAAAATAGACTCTTTTTCTCTATTTATTTTTTCTTCAACATTTTTAATCAAATCTCTTTCCGTCTCCGCCCTTGCCTTGTGTTCTATATGAGATTTACTTAAGAAACCAAATATACCCAAGCTAGTTATAAACATTAAAACTAAGACAGCAAAACAGAAGTATAATTTTATTAGCTTCGAAGCTGATTTCCAATTTTGATGCAACCATAGTATGGTTATTATTTTTCCCACCTCAAGAACAACTCCCATAATTATTATAGAAATACCTCCCCCAGGAAAAATAGCAGTCAACCCAACAATACTAAAATAAGCTGCGATTATTGATATTGATAAAGCTGACAATAAAGTAAATATAAAAGATATCATGTAATATACTATATACACAATAGAATATTATTGAAAAATTTACATTAAAAAGTATTATATAATAAAATGCCAATTTACGTTTATAAGCATCCAGACAAAGAAAATTATATTGAAGTCGTTCAGTCTATGAATGATGTTCATGAATATACAGACGAAGACAATTTAAAATGGAAAAGAGTTTTTATTAACCCTCAATTAAACGTAGAGTCTAACATTGATCCTTTTGATAATAAATCTTTTATAGAAAAAACCGGAAAAATGAACGGGACTTTAGGGGAAATGATGGATTATTCAAAAGAGCTTTCCGAAAAAAGAAAATCAATGAACGGGGGAGTTGACCCAGTAAAAGAAAAATACTACGAAGGATACTCAAAAGATAGAAAAGGGGCCAAGCACCCAGATCAAATAAAAGAATCTGGGTACGAAAGTAAAAACATAAAAATAACATATGACTAAATGAGCGTATCTATATACAAACCAAACACAAAAAACTCTGGCTGCGCTTTCAGCTTTAGATATGGAGTTCAGAAAAACGAAGAGCCTTGTCTTTACCTCAACGCGATACAACAATATAGTTGGGACCCTAAAAGTAAAACAGGAAACTTCGCAAACAACTCAAAAGACTTTTCTAAAAACTTAAAAATAAAGTTTAATGAATTCGAATGTGGATCTATCTTAAGTTGCTTTAAAAGACGTTATGAATATAATACTTTTCACAGCTACGAAGATAACAAGACAACGGTTAAAATCTCCCCGTGGGACAAGGAGATAAAAATTTCCCACTTAAACCCATCTTCAAAAAAAATAGAAACAAAAAATCAAAAGGTCCCCGCTTTTGGCATTTCTATAACTAGAAATGGAATAGATAATTTTAAAATATCCTTAGAGCCTGGAGAAGTTGAAGTTGTATCAACCTTAATTAACAATGTTTTAGATAGAATTATTGATTTTAGAATAGAAAATCAAATTGAAAATTTTAAAAAAGCTTGACATTGTCTCGCATGTATGCTAACATATCAGCATGTCTAAAAAATTAATTGGCCCAGATTTGTTTAAAAGAGATGAGAACGGTCTCATAGAAAACACTGAATATATTTTTAGTGAAGACGGCTCCATAAATTGGAGAGCTATGGTAAAAGAAGAACATCTTTTCCCCAATAAAGCTTGGTTTGATAGATTTAAAAAAGATACGCCCAAGACAATTGAAAATCTAAAAGATCACCAACTCTTAATAAAACTCTCCGGTATAAAAGAGTTAGCTAAATTAAGAGGATTTACTTCTGTTAGTTATGAAACTGTAAAATGCGAATCAAATCATGTTGCAGTAAAATGTAAAATTAATTTTTCAGGCAACTACGAAACTAATTTTAATGAGGTCTCTTATGAAGATATGGCAAATGCCACTACAAATAATTGTAGCAGTTTTGCTGTTAAGTTTTTGGAAACAATAGCCTGCAATAGATCTTTTGTTAGAGCTGTTAGAAATTTTCTAAACATACACATAGTAGGTATGGATGAAATGGATACCTCGGATGGTTCATCCCAACCCAAGGTTCAAGAAAATTTCTCGATATCAGTGCAAGGAATATTACAAAACAACCTAAAGAAAACTTTAGGTATAGAAGATTTTTCTTCTTTTAAGTCTATTTTGTCAGAGCTAAAGGAATCAAATTCTTACTTGTGCAAAGAAGCTCCTAATTGGGATTCATTTGAAGACATTCCCTCTAAGGAATGTAGAATTCTTCTTAAGATTATAAAAGAAAACTATTAGTGTTTTATTACCCTATTCATAAAAGAATATATTATAATTGGGTAAGTAAAAAAAGATAAAATTACTAAATAAAAAGGGCATTCAAAAAAATAACATAAAAGAGTAGAAGTTAAGGCTCCAACCCAATGGCTTAAGCATATTGGACAACTTAACAGCTCTCCAAGTAAACCCCACCTTAAACATACATAATTATCAAAGTCTTGCGGGGTGTAAACTTCAGCTTTTTCTCTTGATAGTAGTAACCATAGTTTTAAAAACTTAACCTTAAGTGTCGTGTATTCCCAAGACGCCATCCAATTTAGTGATATGAGTAAGCCCCAAAAATAAGGCTCTATTATACCTAAGGTCACTATCGATTAACTTTTTACTTCAGGAGGTGCTACCTCAGGAGGTGCTCTCCTAACCACAGAGTTATCTTTATTGACTGGAGCAGGTCTTTGTGCTGGAGGAGGAGCATTTCTGTCGATTTCCCCATTAAGAACTCCCATTAATCTTTGAGTATATTTGCTTCTGCATGCATTTCTAATGCATTGAGTACATCCAGGCTGAGCTAATTCCTCTACGTATGCTTTTCTGAGAACCTCAAAAGACTCTGAGAATTCAGACTGAACTAAATCTTCTTTTTCGTTTAAGAAATTATTAAGTATTTTAAATTTATCTGTTTCCATATTAATATAATATTAAATATTTAAAAAAAATCAAGTAATATTAGAATCTTTTTGAAAAACAATAACTCCAGAAGTTCTACTTTTATGATTAGGGCTTTGGGCAAACCAACATTCCGCAAATGTTTTACCCATTAACTCATGATTAAATACAGCTAAATAGCCAGGACCGCATTCATTTTTTGGAACCATATTTGATTCTATTACATAAACTTTATCTTTATGTATAAAAGATTTTACGGGACTCATAGTGTGCTCCACATTTGAGAATCCGTTTTGGGGATTAAAGCCTAAAAACCCAACCGTCATATCCTTCCAATATTTTGGCCTTGGATTTTCTCCATTCCAGGGACTATCGCATCGATTTGGATCTCTAATAAAACTTTCCTCTGTAGTTAACCCAAAAAAGACATTTGCTTTTGTTGATCCCGTAGAGTCAGGCTTTGTATCTTCAATCATTACACCCATACCTTTAACACATGTAACTTTTATATTTTTCTCATGATTAATGTCTGATGTAAAAACTTCGAATGGAAGTTTTAACCTGTTTTCACTCATAGGAGCCGAGCTGTAATTTGTATATTTTATTTCTAAGCCTTCTGTATATGGGTTAAAAACAAAACTTGCATCAATCCCAAATAGAGAATTTTTTAGATTTTCGTCTACACAGTGAGCGAAAATAAATGCATAATCATACCTGACTTTCTCGCTCATCCCTGGGTTATCTTTTTTTGCTCCAAAATAATGCTCAATTCCAGTTCCAGTTGTATACCCACCTGGTTCACCGCTAAAAAAACTTACTCCTGTGTTTTTCGAGACTCCTGGAAAAGCAAATACATGTCCCCCTTTTCCAGAATCTGCAGTCATAACGGGCATATCGTAATTTCTGTCCCCTATCCAGTCTGCCACTGTATAGGTTTCTACAAATTCAGTTTCTCCTTTTGAATTTTTTTCATTATAACCAATTAAGTCGATACCTCCTTGACTCCAATATCTATACTGATCCCCCGCCCCAGTCTGCGAATCTACCCAATTTCTACCATAAGATATTATTAAAGTTTTTTCTGAAGGACTGCCTGAAGTTCCGGTAGTTCCAGGTGTAGGAGTCTCCGGAATAAAAGAATCTTGTTTTATGGATATATCATTTACTCCTAATGTTTTTCCTTTATGGATGTAAGGATCTCTTCCCCATTCTCCATCAGAGTCTAAAGTATTAATTGATACTCCCGCTGGAGTTATAGATTCTGGGTAATATCCACTATCATCGTAATCTTTATCATAATGAAAAATGATTTTTCTAGCATTATCGTTGTTTGGCCATTTTTTCCATCCTGTAGACCCAAGGAAAACAAAATCTCCGTCTTTTATTATTTTATTACATATAGTATCGGAAAAATCATTACCGAAATTATGAGTTACGCTATTGACGGAACCCGAATCTACATCTATAATTTTAACCCCAGCTTTTCCACAAGCCGCAAGAATTTTTCCATCTTTTTCTGCTGGACATATGGAATAAACCCCATAAAAAGGAGTATTTTCATATCCGTATAAACTTCCCCTGGGCCCACCTATATGCAAACTACCATGTTTTTCATTGGATGTTCTAGGGGAAAATAATTTTATAGTTTTATGTAATGTTAATACGCCGTGTCTTTCCGTTAATACTTTTACGCCAAGGTCTCCAGCAGCTACATACACATATTTATTATCCGCGCATATATCATATAAAAATTCCCCTAAATTTAATTCTTTTTTGTAACTAAACCCATTTGAGTGAAACTTAGAATTTCCCATGGAAAAATCCATCCCAACAGGACTGTGGCCATCAGCAAAGTCAGAGTTTGAAAATAAATCCCAATCCAAAGCAGACTTTCCAAAGAAGTTCCTTATTCTATAGCTGCCCGAGAGACAACAACATTTACCAACTCCCATTAGATATTATGGTTCAACCTCAAAAGGTTCAGAAGCAAAAACTAATATTTTTTTTTCATTTCCATCTACATCACAATAATCAATTTGCCTAAGCTTCATTATTAACTGTTTATTTCCATTTATTTTTTCCCTGACTGGTGGATTGTCATAATCTATTTCAACATCATTTTCATCAAAAATTTCCCTAGTATTAATGTCTAACGATATTCCTACAGAAAAAGTTTTATTGTGAGTTCCGTCATTTATCGGATCTTCACTCATAATTCTTATTTGACTTGCGTATTGGTGTACTCCAGATGAATTTTCCCCCAATAAGCCCAAAGCTAGACCTTTATTATCCCAGCCTTTTTTTATTTCACTATCGGCTCCTAAGTAAAAATCTTTATCTCCAAAACTATTTGTATATAATGGGTCGGTTTTTATAAATTTCATATTTTTTATTGAATTATTAAGTATATCTTATGCCTTTTATCATATTTTGCACGTCAGCTTTTGATTGAGCAAGGCTTAAATAATCTGGAAGCATAATTTTTTGAGAAAAAGTATAATTTGCAGTAAGAATTCCATCTGTTATAGATACACTCATAGATTCTATGTATTTTTTCCAATCAGGGTTTGCGTCAAAATCTATCATTTCATTAATTAGTGAAAAATTCATCCTAGATAAGCTATCGACATATATGTATTTATCTGACTCCCATGCGGATAAATTAACTTTTCCATTGGGATCAATTATAGTCATATAAGCTGGTGGAAAATATGCTGAGTTTCCGCCGTAAGGGTTGTATCTTATACTAGAGCTTTTGTATGAATAATTGTTTATATTTCTATTTGGGTGTTTAACTGGCTCTTGAGCATTAGAAGAAAAAGTTTCTTTTCTATTAATGCTTGGGGTAAAAGTCGAATTTGAAAAATTATTAGTAAATCCCTTTGGTAGCCTTCCATTGTTTGTTGTGCCTTGCATTGAGGTCAAAGAATTTATTGGCTTAAGAGACACGTTTGCTTCTCCATAGTACCCAAACTCAACAGTACTATTTAACCCGCTCGGAGTAGGGTGAGAAAGCATTTCAAAATGTTTTTCATAGAGATCTTTTAAGTCCAGGAAATACTGCCAAAAAGCGTCTCGGTGAATACCATTGGCCAAGTTTTTCCTTGGAACTATTGCAACGCCGCTATTAAAGGTTTCGTTGTTTAAAAAAGATACCTGTTCAGAATCAATAAGGACATCTAAAGAATCAGAATATTTCCGCTCTAATATTCTAAAATCATTTTCATGGCCAGCGTAATTCATTGGGCCCTTATCCATAAGAATAACTCCCTCGTTTTCTTCGGGAGAAACCCCAGGAGGCCAAACTTTTAATTCATGCAGCCGGTCAAATGCGTTACTTCCTCCTTGCTGATATATTTCTCTAAAAGGGGTGTTGGATAAATCGGAATACCATCCAAAAAAGTTAAGTTCATTACCTGTGGTTGATTCCCAATTTCTAGCGCCTCTAACATCATGAGCTGTGCCAAAATTCATAAACCCAATGGTTCTATTGAGAGGGCCGGAATGCCCGCTCTTATCTCCATTAATGCTTATATCCATCAATTTAAATCTATGCATATAATAAATTCTGTTTTTTAGACTGATGAGAGTTTCAATCTGTGAAGGCTTATATCTACCTGTTTTGTTGAGGACTAGTTTAATAAATAAATTTCTCTCCCAGTCTGTTTCGTTATAATTACCTAATGTATATGAAAGAATATCTGATATTTTCGAATTGGCTTTGGTTCCATCAGTATAAACATAATAATTGCTTAAGTTCGGACCTAGACTTAAGCTGGATGAATATCTATTTAAAATTCTTTGAGCATGTTCAACTTCATCACTGCTTGCGCCGTTACGATTTAAAAAAGTAGCATTTTTATTCAAATTCTGAGCTAGGCAGGCATCTTTACCTAATCCGTTTTCAAAAAAATGATTTAAAGCTAATTGCGGGGTTAAGTTTGTTTTGGACAAAACTCTATTAGTCGGAAGGCTAAGCCAACCGTAGCCAGGGTAAGGCATGTCTACCTGTATATCGAGTTGACTGTATAGTGTTGCTTCTGTTGAATCTGATTTTGCAATAGGAATTGTGTCTCCTGAAAATCCTTGATCTCCTGAGTTTTTACCAGAGTCTTCAACAAGAAAACCTTCGCTAAACCCCCGAATCCAAGCGGAAGAAGAATATCCAGAGTCTCGATCTTCGGAAATAGATGAGGATATGGCATTATCAGGAATTTGTATTCCAGCATTTTTTAGAGTATCTAGTTTTCCTAGGTCTGCGTTTACGTCATGAACATAAAAACCTCCAAGTAATGGATTAGCTACAAAAACCTTACCATGAGGGTTTAGAATTGAATTCATTACGTTGAAAAATGGCCCGGTGTCTGAATAAAATCCCGATATATCTTTAGGGTCCAAATTTTGAATTGGGTAAGGCGTCTCGTTGATTAGTTCATTGAAAAAGTAATAAACTTCTCCAAATTCATGCCACGGATTAGGATATGAAGATCTAGCTCCTCCGTCTTCATTGTCTACAGTATTTCTATTTAGGTAATGAAGCAAATTTGTTTCTATCAGTCCTTGTGCATTTATATATGACTTCCCAGAACTTAATTGATTCCAGTATGCCATTAACGTAGCCCTAGATATAGTTAATTCTCCCGGAATATTAGTTCCATCAGGCATTTTTGTTTCTGAGATTGAATAATATTCGTTGCCTATAACTATATCTCCTCCGACTCTATTTCTTAAACCAACATAAGTTTCCAAAGCTGATTTTGAAAAGTTATCCTGCAGGGTTACCTGTGTTGTTACCCCCGAGCTTGACTTGGATGTTGAGCAAGAAGTAGCCGTCCAGTCTGCAATTTTCAAAAAAGGTATTACATTTTCTGTTCCTAATATCAAGTTTTCCAAAGCCCCCGCGTTTATTTCTGCTAGCCCGCCTATATCCCCAAGAACTTCTACATCAATCTTTGTATTATTAAAAGATCCGCTATTTATATCTATGCTTATAAGACCCAAATCGCACAATTTTCCGCTAATATTTTTTACTACACAACTCATACTATTTTATTATAATAATTTCTTTTGGATCTAATTTCAATATAATTATTAGACTTGGGCTCGGAAACTTGTTTTTCAATTTCTATAAATTCTAAACCGCTCAAAAGTTCTATGCAATTTATTTCTTCGTTATACATGTCTATATATTTCTCTATCTTTTCCTTGGCGATCATTTTATTGGTGCTATTTTCAAAAGCTCCCGAGCAAGTTACAGAAACTGAAGGAATGCTTTTTCCTGAAGAGCTTAGTACAAATTTATCCATTCCGCCTCCAGCATTATGATTTATAATGTATTTTTCCACAGGAAAATCAAATTCTATGTTTGCTTCAAAACTTGAAAAGCCATCAGGAGCAAAAGAAGACTCGAAATTATAATTATATTCTATATATCCTGAATTTTTATTTTCCACAACAGAAAAACTTGAAGGTAAATTTTTAATCTTATTTGTAAAATAGTCGCCCCCACATCCTGAAGATTGAGGCGTAGGGGTTGGCGCTGGGTAAAAATCATTTAATATTGATTCCGCTTTTGATCTTACATTTACCTGAATGTCATTATAAAACCTTTCTTCAACCAGCTTAAATCTTTCTTTAATTGGGCCTCGAGCTTCAACTTTTCCAGATATAGATATTGAAATTTTTTCTCCGATATTCGAAATTGAATAGCTTGCGGAGTCTGAAACCCCACAAGAATTAAAGTTATCGTCATTATCAAAACTCACGTCAAAAGTTATTGTTCCATTCGACTGGCTTTCCGAAAAACTTTTAGTTAAGGGTTTATCTACTAAAATAACCCCAGATTGTTCTTGAGCTATTTTGAAAAAATCTATCTCTCTTAACCTTTTTCTAACTTTTTCGAAATCGTAATTAATGCCAAAACTTAATGATCCAGATACGTTGACTAAGTGAATTCCCACTTCAGGCTTTGAGATGTTTGTAGAATAAGTTAAAACTCCTTTTTCAGATCCAGATTCGTTTGTGTCAGCTTTATATTCCCTAGATAAGCTATAGCTATTTTCAATTCTATTTATCGATTCGCTTTCCGACATTAAGTAATACTCTTCTCCAAGATGAAGCTCGCTTAAGTTAAAATCTATATTTTCTTTTACAAAATTTATCGCATTCTGGAGACTAGAATTTCTTGTGGATATATTGTCCCCCACTAAGCTTCCATCTTGAGTGTTTACTCCAGACGCGGATACCTGTCTTGAGATCGACTTTATACCATTTCTACCGGTAGATACAGAGGAGGTTATGGAGGGGTTTTTCACTCCATAAAAATTATTGTAATTTTTTTCATCTATACATGCTATCTGTATAGAAAAATCTAAAATACCTACATAGTTTGAATCCGAGAAGGTTATGCCCTTAATTTTTACAAAATCTTTATGAAATACAACAATATTATTTTCTAATACTTCTAATGATTTAAAGTTCTCCTTAAATCCATTAATTATTATTTTTTGTTTTTTTCTTAATTCTAAAAAATCATCGCAAGAATCGCTCCCAGAGCTTATTTGTCCAGACAGCTCATAAGATTCTTTAAATCCTAAGTTTATCCCCTTTAAATCTTTTTCTGCAGACTTACTAAACATCGGGGTGGCGATTTTATTGGATTTAAAAAATTCTACTCCATCATATTTTATTGTTACAGACATTTTTAAATTGGCGTTGGCGTTGGCGTTGGCGTTGGGAAAATAGGCTCCTCCCTGGAATAAGGTGTCGGAGTCCTAGGGAATGGCGTGTATCCAGGGTTCTGAAACGTCGGCACTATTGTTGGTGTAGGATAAACAGCGCTGCCAAAATTATAAGAAGATCCAAACTTTCCGTCTGGGGTCGGTGTTGGCTGAGTAGACCTACACTCAGATAGATTAACCCCATCAATTGTAATACTCATAGAGTTTTGACTTCGAGAAAAATTCATTTTTTTAGATAAGATATAATCATTTCTATAAATATTAAAAAAGTTTTCAAGGTTTAATATTTTCATTGACTCATTGTAAATTTGAGTAATACTTTTTCCCTCAAAACCCAGGGATGAGATGGTTATACTCTTATTCTTTTGATTATTCAGTTTATTCATTAGTTGAGCTACATTCTTGCATCCTATAACAAACGAATTGAATTTCAAAACAGCCTCTTGCTCAGTCTTTTCTATTTTATATTCTTTTATTATGCCTTTGTCAGACTCGTCATTAGAAGTTTCATTTGTATATACATATTGATATTGAACAAGGCCACCTTCACTTGAAAAAGTAAGGCCCTTTAATTTTTGAAAGAAAATTTGCTTAGCTAGGGGGTCTAATTTTAATAAATTCGGCCTATGACTCAATATGTTGCCTTCAATAGTAGGTTCAACATAATTTAAGAACGCGGCTTTTGCCTTCGCGGATCTATCTTTGACCGACCCACCTGACCCCAGTACACTTCCACTTTGGGTTATTATATAATTATTATTAGATTTTTCTATAGATATTGATTTATTGTGGGAGTAATCTATAGATTCTATATTTGGATCTGTTGAAAAATTAATAATTAAACTTGCCTCCCCACTCAACAAGTCTTTAGTAATTTCTTTTGAACCTGGCCTTAAAAAAGACTTCATGGGTTCGTGAGTTTTTGTTGGCGTGGGGCAACCAAAATTTTCACCGTAATAATAAGGCTTGAGGGCTTCTTCGCATCTGTGCATTGCCCCAATAGACAAATCGCTTAATATCTTATCAATTTCCTGACTTGTCGACCCCTCAAGCATTTTAACCTTTAAAGATTCTGATATGTTAAATGATCCCGTTTCAATCAAACTTATAGAATTACTTCTAGAAAACGTAAAATCTTTTTGATTTGGAGTAGGGGTTAAATATGGATCTTTATTATATTTAAAATCTTTTAATAATTTTAAATTTATTTTTTTGGAGTATTTAAATGATAACTCTTCATATCCTTCAACTTCAGAGTCTTTTTTCCAAGTTCCTAAGTTTGAAGCAACTCCCTTTTTTTCTTTCTCTATAACTCCGTATACAGGGCTACTTCCTAAAAATATTCCAGCCAGGGATCTAGACAAAGCCAAAGGAGTATCTCTTTTTTTTAAAAGCTTAGCGTTTTTATAAAAAGAATTTTCCATCGCAGGAGAATATATTTCTATAGATATAGAACTAGAAGCTGGAGTAAAAACAATTTCATACTTTCCAGGTTTAGTGAAAGTTTTCTCTTTGAGATTTGGAGATTTTATTGCAATTTTATTTAACTTGCTATTCGTAGGACTATCGTAGCCTAAATACTCTATTGAAAAAACGTATTCTTCAGCTATTAACAATCCCGATACAGATCTAGTCGACTTTGCTTGAGAAGCTCCAGAAGAAACTTTTATTGATCTTTTTCCTCTGTTGTTTAAATTTTTTACTTTATCTTCTTGAGGTTGAGAATTTAACCAATCAAGGGTAGAATCATTTATTATGTTTTTCTTCTCGGAAAAAGTTGAAGATATAGAATGGGATATTAAAATACCATCTGAAGATTCTTCCAAAACGACGTCCTCATTAAAATCTTGTAAAAAGCTTAAATCTTCTTTTGTTATGTCTGTTTGCCCAGAATTAAAATTTAAATCATTCCCCGCTCCAGAAAACTGTAAATCACTAAGGGTTACCCCGGAATATATTTTTAAAGATATTTCATACTGAGCATCTCTTATGAATTCACCAGATACTGAAAAATTCTCTACAACTCCATCTCCAAAGACTTCTCCATTAATTACCACTTCTTGATTGTCCTCCAGTGCGGAGTTTAAAAAAGTTACAGCTCCTTGTATATTTTTCTTTACTCCGTTTGAATTAACTAAATCAAGCAGTGATCCACTTATGGAAATATCTATTTCCCTCTTAAACGTATCTCCATCTTCTGAAAAAATTTCATTTCTCTGCGAAAAAGATAGTGTTGACGCATTTTGAAAGTTAATGCTCATTTTTAAGTTATCTGATTTTTTCTAATTTTTATAAATCCCTGAACGGCGTGAGCCATGGCAATTCTAATAGTAGTGTCAGAAAGCATTTCTTGCCAGTTTTTCCACATGGCTTCCCCCATAGCTTTTTTAACCTCTTCGGTGTTTAAGTCTACTTTAATATTTCCTGTTATCGAGTGGTTAAATACAGCCTCGCTTATTGAACTAGCTATCTGAGATGGGAGATTCGTTATTGCTTCAGGCAATGCAATCATAGAACTCTCTAGAGATTTGAAGGAAGTTTCTGTTCTTTCTGCAACAGAACCAAGCGTGTTGCTAAGTTGTTCTGCATTTTGCTTGAATTCAGTTTTATTTGCATCAATGGATTCAATTAGTTTTGCGTTTGACTGAA
>Ga0098049_1000586_pt1 | contig 14683 bp, 25 predicted proteins | sample 13BtaG_FD_92582 | JGI IMG/M metagenome (GOLD analysis project Ga0098049, IMG submission 92582) | Marine viral communities from the Subarctic Pacific Ocean - 13B_ETSP_OMZ_AT15268_CsCl metaG | ecosystem: Environmental > Aquatic > Marine > Oceanic | place: Subarctic Pacific Ocean | collected...
AAAAAGTAACACTTCAATTTAACTTAGTCTTTTTAATCGCCTCGTATACCTCTTCGACTGTACCCTTCTTTTTTTCTAGGGGTTCTTCTATAACTTGTTCTGACGTAGGCATACCGCAATACGTTTCTACACTCTGCACGATAGCTTCAACTAATTCTGTTGCATAACTAATCAGGTTGGCTATGTCGTGTGTGTAGTCAAAATCAGGTAGGGCTTCATCCATAAACTCTACAAACTCTTTTGTGTCGAGTTTGCTAACTTCAATAGCTGGTGACAAGGACAAGTCTTTATCCAGCATCAAAGAAAAAGAAAGGACGTTGATAAAGCGTCCTTCTTTTTTTGTGTCCTGCATATCAGACATCGACTACCTCACAGACATCACCCACGCAACTAAACTCTTGAGTGCCTTTTGTGTTGTCTTCCTTCTCGTACTCTTGGAGTTTGTAGAAATCAATCTCCTCTGGCATCCTAGACAACAGATCACTGTAGGTAGTCTCGTCTATTTCTTCATACGGAGCTTGCGTGTAAACAGCGTCACTGTGTGGGAAGAAAGAAACCCCCGACATGAAGTCAAAGTTTTCGTATACCCACGCTGCAACAGCAAGCCACTCGTGTTCCTTAACCGTAATAGTAATGCTGGGTTTGTGTTCACACCAGTGCTTTTGGTACGTAAGCCAGAGTTCAAGATGTTCCAAAGGTGTAAGTTCATCGTTAATCATCGCTCCTTCCGGGGCTTTAATAGGAAAAGAAAACACAGCAGTGTTCTTGCTCTCAACATCTCCAACAGCATCCTCACATGGAATACCGGCATCTACTAGGAACTGTGTCAATGGGTCTTTCTTGTCCCCACGAACGCGCCTGATATAGTGTTTGCTGTGTCGGGGGTGGATACCACTGGCAGCGTCTACAAGCTGGCTAACGGTCCCTGATGGCTTCACACAGGTGATGGCTGTACTCTGGGGTACGCCCAGTGACTCTGCCCACTTCTTGTTTGTGGCTACAGCAACTTCCCGCAAGCTTTCTAGCACAGCAGCAAGATTACCGTTCTTACCATTAGTAAGGGTGTTGTCCAGAATGCCAGTCATGCTTACGCCCAGCAGTCTTTCTGCTTCTGTGGTGTCCTTCCAAATCTTTCTGAGGTATTTAAAATCAGTAAGAGTAGATTGATATGTACCCAAAATAGTAGCAAGTTGTACTTTTTTAGCTAGACTTTCTTTTGTGTCGTTCTTTTTAACCACCACCTCTGTAAGATTACAGAACTGGTTGGGTCGTAGGATAATCTCACAACAGGGGTTCGTGCCAAACTCAAACTCTGGATCGCGCCTACCATTAACAGCAACCTGTTTCTTGGCAGCAGCACGACTGAACATGCCCCTCTCACCTGACCGACTCTCGTACAGTGAGTGCCACTCCTTCATAAACACGTTCATGTCAGGCACAGACTTATACACAGCAGAGTTGTTAGCGTAGGACCGATAGCTGTGGTTGTTCCACCAGTCACCAGACTTGGATGCCCGTATCAGATCGTCGCTAAGATTGCTGAGAGAGATAAGGGCTGAACGGCGCACACCGCCTACAACTACTACTTGTGCCGTCTTACAAACGAGATCATGACACTCTATGCTGCTTAATCGCCGTCCAGCCGCTTTAGTAAACATGTTAACTGCAAAGCGGAACAGATCATTCAGTGGCTCTGGGCCAGAGGCCCGTCCCCCAAAGGTCTTTAGCCGCGCACCGGCAGGACGTACAAGCGACATGTCCCACGTTGGGATTTGCCCTGCGTACAGCAGAGACACCAATTCTTTAAATGCCCTCGCCCAACCTGACTTGCTGTCTTTAACTTTAATTATTGTTGTGCTGTCTTCAAAGTGTTCCGCTACGTCTGGAAGCTTTTTGATGCACTCACGCTCAACAGAAAAACCCACGCCTGTGCCATTCATAAGGATGTACAACACCTCATCAAAGGCTCTTGGGCTGTCGATAGGAACGTAGCTACAGTTGTATGCAGCTACATTGCACCGCTCAACAGCAGGGCCAGCAGTCATCAGCAGCCGCATGGACGGCATGATATCTAGGTTCAGCACAGCACTCTGTAGTTCTGTACGCAGACTTTTGTCGAGACTAAAGTCATTACGTTCTTGGAGCCGTTCTTCCATGTAATTAAAGTATCGGTTGACAGTTTCGTCCCACGTTTCTCTGCGCTGTTCATCGTCCATCCAACGGGAGTAACGAGAAGTATGGATGTACTTCTGGTACGGGGTTGGCAGTTCAGTCATATTAGTTGCGTTCATTTATTATACCCCACTTAAATCTGGTTCTTTGTAATTTGACGACTTCAGCACTTTGCCGTCCTCCCTGTAAATCGGTTTGCCGTCATCCCCAAGCTTTGACATGTTGGACTCATGCACCCTATCAAAGATAGCATCCATGTCCCAGCCGTAATCAACGAACAGCCCAGTCAAAACATATAACAGATCAGCCGCTTCCTTCTTCACCATGTTAAAAGGCATAGGATCATCAGAGGAGTATGAAAATACTAAGGACAATGGAATAGCTTCCATTAATTCTTTGTACTCTTCTTCAATTAGTTTTACACGCCTGTGTATAGATGGTGTTTGACCAAAAGCTTCTTGAAACTCTTTGACGGACTCATAGAATTTGTTCACATCCCAACTCCCTTTTCAAATTCTAGGTCAACATTATATTCTTTTCGTTTCCTACTGAGGTACTCCAAGTACCACAAAGCTTTATCTAAGTCTTCCATAGGCTTTCCCTTGTGTTCATAACGAGCAAGGTACTTTATGACATTACCTTTAAGGTAGCCTAGAAACTCTCTCTTTGACATAGACTCTTCTAACAATTGAATTGTTTCAAGCTTACCTACGTTGTAGTGAGCAGGGCTGTTAACATTATCATTCGTCATTGTCATCTCCAAACAACCACTGGTCATTAATGACTCTGCTGTGGTACTTAAAACTGTGCTTGTCACACCAATCACCATAGGTTGTTTTTGATCGTTTGTTTATCTTGGTGTTAGCATTCATAAACACAAAGCGAACGTCAATGCTAGGATGTTGCTTACGAAAAGTCAAATGTTTTGTCCTGTCTTCAGACGTAAAGAACCCCTTGGTTTCTACATAGAAGTTATGTTCTGGTATGTAAAAGTCTGGGGTGTAGGTTGTAGGGTTTGGCACATACTCGTAGGAGTCTGGTTCGTAATCAAAGCTAACACCACGTTTTATAAGATCACTTGCAAACCCAACCTCAAAATTACTTCTGTACTTTGTGCCCATTGCATTTCGTGTCGAGCGTTTACGTTTTGACATAATGCGGCCTGTATCTAGATTGCAGAGATTGGATGCTGTCTAAAAGAAACTCTTTAGTTTTGGGACACTCAGTATTCATTGGGCTGTTAGCCTCGCTAGATAAAAAATTTTGCTCAATAAAAACACAGGCACCATACCTTAGCACATTGATTATGTTGTTTAAATCGTTCTGTATTTTTTTACAGTTTGACTTGTAGTTGTCATCATTCCAGTACGCTTCTATGGACATAGCAGGAACCCGCTTTATTGTTATTGGCAAACAACGATCATTCCCACGCTTCCAGCTTTCCCCTCCTTCTCGCTTTTCATTCTCAGTGTAAACAAAAAAACATTCTTTGTTAAAGTTAACATCAGAATTAAAAAATCTGTTTACTACTAACACCGGCATCAAAGTTCCTCTGTAACATACTTGGAGTACCAAACCATTGGTGGGTTTGCTCTGGCAGAAGCAACCTTGTACTTCATCTCAGCCTTGGGCCAGCAATGTTCTTTGAAATCACAGAAAGAACAAGTGGTGTTCAACACTCGATTGCCTGTCTTTTGTTTCCTGTACATCTCAGGCTCGTCTTCTAACTTCTGTACCTTAATCGTGGGGTCTTGAAGCACTGTCATGTTGTACTCTGCCTTAGCCAGAGCCGCCTCACGCTCTTCATCCTGTATAGATGGGGCGTTACACACCAACAGTTCACCAGACGACTTATTCATAACAATCCAACCACCGAAGGGCTTGTCTACGGCTGCGCTGTACAGGTAGCCCTGTAGCACATAACCAAAGGGGTCGTTGTCTTTAACCTTGTTGTAGTTTGCAAACTTGTTCATGTAGGCGTAAGGGCTTGCAGTTTTAATGTCCCACACCTTACCATCAATGATTACATCAAGTGTGCCATTAACTTTAACACCAGCTATTTCAAGGGATACCTTTTCTTGGTATGCCTCGACGTTTATCCCTGCCTCTTTCATTTCGACGTACAGCAATGACTCAAGCCAGTCCCCGAATAGGAACCTGTTGACAGCGTTGTAGTCCATCTTCTTGTTGACCTTGACGCCATCTCGTTCTAGCTGCTGTTGGCACAGAGGCTTGCCCAGACCAGACATACGAGGTCGCCACTTCTGTGTGGCCTTCTCGTTTGAGAACTGCCGTTCTGCTGACGCAATTAATTCATCTGACAATAGAGCAATAGAATCGGGGGAAAGTTTCCTCTCCCCCGAAACGACACTCTGCAAATAAATTTGCAAGTATTCTTTGATGAGGTTAGTCATCAGCATCCATTGATTCTACAATCCGTGCGTCAGCAAAGTCCCCACGGGCTTCTTTGTATTCTGACTCAATGTAAGCATTGTGAGAGTTAACAGACTCAACGAACTTCTCAAGAATAGGTACATCAACCGTTGGGTCAAACTCAACGTAATCCTTAACGTCGATCTTTGACTTGTAGTAGATGTTCCCACCGTACTTCTGTCGTAGCGTAGAAAGCGTTGCTCTCGTATTGAACAGCAGCTTACCTTGCTTCTCTAGAGTCTTGATCCAATCCGCAACAGGCATGAAGTTACTGCCACGAGCGTACCAGACAGCGGGTGTAGCTTCGATAGAGTCAGTCTCGACCATACCGTAGACTACTTGGGCGCACTTAATGTTAGCTTGTAGTGTCCTCTCTGGATCGTCAGAAGACAAGCCTTCCAAGTCACGCTTGTTAAGCTTGCCACAGCGGATTCCGCCAGCAGTGTCAAAGAACTCATCACCAAAGGATGCCCCTTGGATCGACATACTGCCGTAAGATTGCTCCGCATTGTCCCAGACAGTGTACATATACCGCCGCAGGAATGGTCGGAAGGTTACTTCTTTGGAGTGTTGCCACTGCCCAGAAGCATCCTTGAACTTCCACTGTCCTCTCGGAAGGGTGTTACCTTCTTCATCTTCAGTGTTGTGTTCAATGGCAAGCTTGGGTAAAAAGTCAACGCTTTGCGTAGACCCCGACTCACTAGCTTGACCCAGCAAAGCCATGATCTTAGCATTATCTGCTTTATCGGCTGTCACTAGATCAGTCAGTGATTGGGTTTCAACAACAGCTAGATTACTCATTCATTACGTCCTTTCGTAAACGCCGACTTCTTTTAAGTCGGACCAGTTAGTTCCAATTTTTAACTCAATGCCAACAGGCATGTTGTACTCAACGCCAAACCTCAGAGAACACTCGTCTTTAAGACTTAGCATTGCATTCTTCATTAACTCTATACAGGTTTCCTCTTCGTCAGGGTGAACATCCATAACAATACTATCATGTACTGTGTTACAGATCAAGCTTTTTATTCCACTTTCTTTAACTTTTTTATGCAGCACTACCAATGCGATAGGTAAAAGATCAGCCGTTGCAAATCCTTGAACAGGATAATTTTTTATTTGGGTTGAATTAGAGTAACCACCACTGGGATATTTCCTAACATTAGGAAACATGTATTCCCTAGTTGATGGAAGAGTAAGCTTTTTCCTCACCAATGCTTCGTTACATAGCCTCTGTTGCCATTCTGCAACACCAGAGTACTTCTCAAGAAATGCGGTGTAGTATCGACGTTCCGCCTCAGTGCCTGACGTACCACCATAGAGGGGTTTAAATGTGTGTGCCTTTGCGTCTTGTCGAGATACACCGATAATGTCCGCAGTGTAGGAGTGGACATCAATCTTATTCTTAACATCTTCAAGAGCTTGTTTGTCTTGAGAAAGGAAAGCAGCCACCCGAAACTCTAGCTGACTGTAATCCCCCTCAAGTATCTTACCGTTTTCAAAACGGCTCACGATAGCAGCGCGAACAGGAAAAGTACCACTTCTAGGCATGTTCTGAAAGTTAGGATTGCGCGAAGATAAGCGGCCCGTTGCTGTTATGCACTGCATAAACTGTGGATGTATGTATCCTTTCTTGTTTGTATTAATTTTAATATTTTCTATAAAAGTATTGAGGTATGTAGAAAGAGCATTATACCTCATGTACTTTTCAAGAAACTCTCGTTTGTCCCCATCAACCTGTAAAAGCTTGCTGCGGATAGTTGTCATGTCTGTCTTGAAACCGTGAACAGACAAGTCCTTCTCGTTCTCTGGGCGTAAGCCAATGCCAGCCACATCTGGTGTTTCGTTGTAGACAGAGCCACGACCGAAGCAAGTCTTACACTTGCGGGGCATACCGTAGCTACCGTCCTTGCGGACAAACTCAACGCTGCCCCTGCCACCACAGTTGGTACAGTCTCTGCGCCTTGTCTTGTTAACAGGCTTGACCAGTGGGATGTACTTCATAATGAACTGTCTGTGGGCTGTAGTCCTGACAAACTTCTTCTTACGCTTGCCGTCCTTCAAGACAGTGCCGAGATCAAACTTTGCCTTCCATACCTTCTTGTCCTTAACAGCAAGAGAGTAGAAGAACTTGGACCGATCTTCGGCAGATGCAAGGTTGATGGGCGTGTCCCCACACAGATCGTTGATAATTCGATCAAGGTCTTCCGCTAGGTCAGCATACTCTTTCTTGAAGTCCCTCTCAATTTGCTGAAGCTTTTCAACATCAATCCGAATGCCGTTTGTCTCTACGTCACAGAGAACACGACAGACATCCATGTGAAGCTTAACCACAGGTTCCATCATTGGGCAGACCATTCCTTTAAGTCTATTTCAAGTAACTCTGCCTGTGCCATTGCTAGGTCATAAGTAGAGTTAACGTCCTGTGTACCATACTCTTCTAAGATAGTCCATGACATCTCATCCGGCTGGGTACTCCAGTTGTCAATCAGTCCTGTTTTCTTTTGCTGCACGTTTCTTCTTTTACAACAGGCATCAAGGTTTATCTCTCTGTTCATACCTCTGGCAAGCAAGTACTCAACGCCCATTGTATCCCACACAGCAGCATCATAAACAAAGCCACTGTACAAGAGCCACTGAAGATCGTACTTGATGTTGTGACCAATCAGTAGCGTTGTGTTGGACAGTACATCCTGCAACAGCCCAAAGTTGTTGGGTGTAGGTGGCCTGTCGCTGTGAAAGAAACAAATGTAATCCTTGTCTCCTGTGTCCGTCTTGTATCCAACAGACACCAATTGATTTTTGCCAGAGTATGGAGAACTATCCTTTTTAGAAAAGGTGTTCTCAATATCTAAACAGGTAATCATACGTAGTACTTTCCTGTTGCAAAGTTTAAGAATGCGTGGGCTGTACCATGCCAGCCATTGACCTTGTTCTTGCTGATAGTCAGGAACCTCGTGTTGTCATCAACACCCAAGCCCTTGCCTATGCCAAGGATGACATCTGCCTCACCAGCCTTGCCGGTACGACTGTTGTCCATCATGGAGAAGTCAATGATCTCTCGCTGGTGCGCCTCGTAGTTAGCCTGAGACACAGCCCAAACAAGACAGTCATTGCGCTTGCCCAGTTCACGGCCCATGACGTACAACTCTTTAAGCCGCTCATCACCTCGCCCAAAGTCACCACCAATCTTAACCTTATCTAGTTGGTCAATGAAGATGACATCTGGTTTGTTCAGAGTGGTGAAGCTGTTTATCTCTGTGATGTCCGTTCCTACGGAATCAATAACAACAAGGTTATTGCCAATAACATCATCGTAGGTAGACTTGTAATCATGCCTGTTCTCCAGCAAAGTATATTTATCTATGTCAAAGAAAGCTGTTGTTATTCTCAGCTTTACTTTCTTGGCTAGTTCTTCGTTGGCCCAGTAGTGTACCTTCTTACCTTGTGCAAGGTATTGAGCCACAAGGTGGGCGCAGAAGCTGGTCTTGCCAATCTCTGGCCGTGCAAAAATGACACCGAAGTCAGCGCGGTTCATCCCCGGTAGATGCTCTTCCATAGAAGGGATACCAAACAAAAACTCTGGGGGCTTATTGTTGGACTCGACTAACTCATCAAAGCTTTCATCCACAATGGTAAAGGTTTCGTGCCCTTCCATTGAGTTGTTAGTCACGCGGTCCATGAGCTTTGCGATGTCAGAAAAAGCGTTCTCATCGTCACCCACCCAGAACTGTACAGCCTTCTCACCTATCTGCTTCGCCATGCTGCGCTGCCAGAACTTCTTGGCATAGTCGTAGGCTAGGTTGTCGTCCATCTCTGGCACGTTGCACAGGCTGGTGATTAGTTCATTGGCCTCGTCGCCCTTGCTGTCGGGCATGGCAGGGAACATCATCCCGTGGACAGCATGGACTGTCTTGGCATCCAACAGTTCAATGTTGTCATACTTCAGATGCGCCTCAGTGATGGCCTGTGCTATCGACCGCCACTCCTTGGGAAACATCTGAGGTGTTATAAAATTTTTTATTTTCTCCCAGTGTTCTGTTCTGAGAGTAGAAGCAAGAAGGTTTAGTTCTAGGTTCTCCATGTACTAGCTTCCGTTCTTAATCATCCGCGACTGGGAAGGCGTAAGCTTCTTACGCATGTGGAGTGGTGGCTTCTTGTGCCTACGCTTGGAGCGTTTCTTGGGCGCGTAGTCATTTTTGAAAGCAGATTTCTTAGCCATGATTACATTCTTTCTCTGTAAAAAATTCCTCAAGAGTTTCTTCGTCCATACTTTTTATGTCCACATTCGGGAACATAACAGACATGCCCTTGACCTTGTGCTTGAGTCTAGCACACATTGACATACTGTTCAATGCGGCGTCTTTATCTAAACAAATCAATACTTTACTGTAGTTTGTTGTAGTTAAATGGCAGATAAGATTCTCTGACATTGCAGTACCGGACAGCGCAATGCCAACGTAGTTGTCCAGACTGGATACAACACAAGCTGAAGGTATGTCCTCTACCACAACGGCAACAGCCCCCGAACCAATAACGTAGTCCGAAGGCTGGCTAGTGTACTTGTACCACTTGGGTAAACCTTTTTTGTAGAGAGTCCGACCAACAGCGTTTATGACTTTGCCGGGGGTTTGCAAATCGTTTACAAGAAACACAACACGATTAAGTTTTAAATCGTATTTAACTTTGATGTGTTTTTCTTTGTGCAGATGGTAGCACTGTACCCTGTGCAAGTAATCAACAGCTTCCTTGCTGTACTCTGGTTCAATGAAACTGTCGGTGGGTAGAAACTCTTTTGTCTCTACCACAGATTGTTTTCTGTCTGGCACGGTAAACAACGATCCAAGAGATGATGTTCTGTTTAGTCCAACAAACTCAACGCCTTTGTTATCACAGTCAGCTTTAAAACAATTGTACATTACTTGAAAGGTATTCGGTAGGTACGTTGCAGAAAAGCTATTGCTGCCACCACAAACAGGACAATCTGTCCTTAGTCTGCCAAGCCCGACTGTTTCTTCTATACAGTCTTCGTTAGTCAGTAGGGTTTGGGAATTCATTGAGGTATCTCTCCATTTCCTCTTCTAGCAGTTCTTCTTCATACTGCTTCTTCTTCATCTTTACCACCCGCTGGTGGTATTTTTTCTCCTGAAGCTCGTGTGCAAACTCGTTTCTTCTTTTGGGAGGCTTACGCTTTTCCCGATCTTTACGCTGGTGCTTCATGGTCCCCTCTAATGGTTAATATAGGTTTACCCCCTCACGGGGTGTAACGATCCTAGCAACTCAAAAAACTTGCGTCAACCCCCTTGCAAACATTTTTTTAGTATGCTACTTACATAGGGTCGTAATAGAAGGGTGTCAATGGATTGAGGTTGGCAGCATTGCAAGAATGAGGGTGGCACTTGCAACAACACGGGAAGGAGAGAGAATGGAAGTCAAGAAAGTCACACCAACCCACGACAAAAGTTGGTACATAAAGTGGGCAGCCACGGTATTTGTAATTTTTGGGGCTGCTCTTAATTCTTTTGACATCGAGCCATACAACATAGCCTGTCTCATGGTGGGCACATCCCTCTGGTTAGTGGTGGGGTTGCTGTGGTTTGATCGTGCGTTGATAGTAGTTAATGCAAGCATACTCGCTATATACCTTGCAGGAATACTGTCTTATTTTTATTACACAGGTCTTACTCCAGTATGATTAAAGTTGACATAACACCTGTTATGAAGCAGCGGGCTACTCGTAAAGCAAATGTAATGGGTAAACTTTATGGTAGCATTACCAAAGGCAAGGGCAACGGCATTGGTTTTCTTGGTGAAGAAGTCGCTAATTTTATTATGGGTGGCGACAACATCAACACCACAAAAAAGTACAACACAAACTACGACATCGTGCTGCCCAACGGCACGACCGTTGAGGTCAAGACCAAGAAGACTTCTGTCGTACCCCTGCCCCACTACGATTGTAGTGTTGCCGCTCAGAACACAGACCAGAAATGCGACTACTATGCTTTTGTAAGAGTACATGAAAGCAAGAAGGAAGGTTGGTTCTTGGGCTGGATAACTAAAAAGGCGTTCTATAACAACGCACGTTTTATGAAGCGCGGGACTATTGATCGTGCCAATGGCTTTATGGTAAAAGCAGATTGCTACAACTTAGCTATTGATAAGCTGTACCCGTTTAATAAAAAGAAATGGCTTGGCTATGAGTAGACCTGACGCGATGCTGAACACAATGGAAGCACTCTACGAACAGTTCATTGAAGATGGGCTGTCACCAGAGGAAGCCGAAGCCAAAGTTGATGAAAGGATGGCGCATGAAACCCATGAAGATTAAAATTGCTGCCTTTGATTTTGATGTAGATTTTGTACCTTTAAACGATGAGATATTCGGAGACTTTTCATATATAAATGGTAGAATTCGAATCGAGAAAAATTTAAAGGGTCCATTACTTGTAGACACTTTGAAACATGAAATTAATCACGCTATTTTTGCAGTGTATCAACTAAAGGGTAACAAAGACAGTGAAGAGCGTATTTGCTCTGTTATGGCAAGCGCAGAAACAGCACTTTGGCGAGACAACAAATGGTTATTAGGTTGGATCAAGAAAAATTTAGATTAGTTTCTTCTCAAGAATTTCATTCCCGCAAAACGTATGACTTAATTGAGCGTTGGCGGTATGGAAGAATTAGCGAAAAACAATTGGTTGACAGCCTAGTCCTGATGGGGTATGACAAAGAAATTATCAGTGATATCCTTGAGGATGATTAATGATGGGCTTAATCCAAGTTCACCGGATGGACTCTATGGGCAGCGACCTGACAGTGGTCAACGCTGCTCGCGTGTCGTTCGATAAGTTTAAAGAAGAGCTTGAGTATTCCGACGAAAAATTAATCCAGTACTTGGCAGAACACGGGCATTGGTCCCCGTTTTCTCACGTGTCCATACAGTTTAAGATTGACGCACCTATCTTTGTTGCAAGACAACTACAGAAGCATCAGGTTGGGCTGGCATGGAATGAGGTCAGCCGCCGCTACGTGGATAACGAGCCTGAGTTTTTTTCTCCCGATGTGTGGCGGCGGCGAGCCGAAGATAAGAAGCAGGGGAGTATGTCTGAACCTATCGCATCGCAAGGTATTGCTTACAGTATAATGAAGGAAGCTTATGATGCATGTTTGCAGGCATACAAGCGATTACTAAAGATAGGTGTTTGCCCAGAGCAAGCAAGATTGGTGATACCACAATCAATGTTTACAAGCTGGTACTGGTCTGGTAGTCTCTATGCGTTTAGTAGAGTTTGTAATCTGCGCTTAAAGGAAGACGCGCAGGAAGAAACACGCAACGTAGCTCAACGCATCAGCGATCATTGTGCTGTTGAGTTTCCCATAAGTTGGAAAAATCTTGTAAAGGAAGATAAATAACATGTCAGATAAAATTAAATCCGCACGAGCTAGAGCAAGGGCAGCGGGTGACGCCAAGAAGAAAGACAGGGCGTCTTGGTTTGAGAACCATGTTGTTGTTATGAGTTGTGATGACGACGAGGAAAAAGAGCAAAAGTTCAAGGAAGTTTTGAAGGCTCGCGTAATTATGGGACAAAGTGGAGGTTGACAATGCAACATTATTTGCTTACGAAAGAAAACGCTGAAATTATTTTAAATAAAGCTAGGCGTTTAAGGTGGGATGATGCCAATGAGATTATGGCTATCATGCGAGACTTGAAGCCAGTGAGGATCACTGATGGCGAAGAAGAAAGCCAAGAAGAAAGCCAAGAAGAAAGCCAAGAAGAAAGCCAAGAAGAAAGCCAAGAAGAAAGCCAAGAAGAAAAAGCCGACTTCACGAACAAGTTTAGTGGTACGGGTGATCGGAACGAGAGCAAAGAAGAGTCCGAAGCTAATGATAAATCCAACCCAAATGTGGGTGGCCCGGTTTACTAATAGTTGGGAGGTGATCTATGATGATTGATTGCAATGAGTGCGATGGGTCTGGTACTATGTGGCTTAGGTACAGCCCATGGTCCGACCAGCTAAAACAGCACGAGTGTGATTGCTGTCTCGGGTCAGGTGAAATCTTTGACGCATTGGAGAATGAGGATGAGTGACAAGTTTCCCAGCAAGCAAGCTTTGCTAAGTGAGTTAGAACACTACATTTCGTACCTAAAACATCTTTACGAAAAAGGTGAACAAACTCACACTCTGAGTGATGTGGCCTTTACCTATTTAGTGAGAGACATGGAAAGGATAATACACGCTGTTAAAAACAATCTTGAGATTCCTGACCGTGTTCCTGACGCAGCTAAAGAAATAAGCGAACCACCAACCCTCGACATGTTTCCGTTTGTAGATGAGTTTACCAAATAATTTTGTAAGAATTGAAAACAAATAATTTTGTAAGCCATAAAACACACAGTTTAATTGTTAGGCAGGGTACAGCCAATCCCGGGCCTGTCTGACCGCCACCCTCACCCTTGAGCTAGATCGAGCCTTGATTACATGAGCTACATTCGGCGGCTTTTTGGTGGGGGTGGTTTTTTCTTGCGTGGGGTGCGTCAATATGCCGCACTGGTTTGTAGCGTTTGTTGGTGCTAGGTTTGAGGCGACAACAGAAATAGGGATAAGCGGCATGACAACCTACGAACTGTGGCGAGAAAACACCGACAAAACAAAACCCCCAACTCCATTAATCAAGTCTAATAAAAAAGCCGACATTGATTCTGCTATTTCTTTATTGAAAAAAGATAGCTTGGGGCACGGGCTTTACATCCGAGAGGGTCACTACCACACTGACGGGACATTCCACAAGGCCGTGCATTCTCAGTTCTTTTACCCCCGGGGGCCATACAATGTCTAATCTACTCAACGTCGCCAATGCAAAAACCATAAAGGGCGAGGCTCTAGGCTATCGCACCCACGTTCTCTACCTATCTTCCGCCGATCAGTCGGGGCGCGAAGTCTGCACCGATAGGACCGACGCTTGCACGAAGTTCTGTTTGGACAAATCGGGCCGAGGCAGGATGCAATCCGTTGTGGACGGACGCATGAGAAAAACCCGCCTTTTTTTTAACGCGCCCGGAATGTTTAAGGCGCTATTAAATAAAGAAATACACCGAGCCATTGCCAATAAACACAAACGCAATTTGGATTTGTGCTTTCGTCTTGACGGAACGAGCGATTTAGGTCTTGGCATTGGCTTTGCAAAACGCCACCCGACCGCCCAATTCTACGACTACACCAAAAGCCGGGAACGTCTTGAGATGTACGCCGCCGGTAATCTTCCTAACAATTACCATCTTACATTCTCGTGGTCCGGCGAGAACCGCGACCTATGTCGATGGGCACTTGAGAACCATGTCAATGTTGCCGTGCCATTTGTTGGCGATTGGCAAGGGGAGCCATATCCCCCAAGCTTCATGGGCTTCCCAACTATCCCCGGCGATACCCACGACTTACGATTTAAAGACCCCACGCCCCGCGTCGTCGCCTTAAAAGCCAAGGGCTACTTGTCCGACGATCATAGCGGCTTTGCGGTTAGGCCGGACGCATGATTGAAGCTTTTTTTGCTGTGACTAATTTTGTCCTAGTTTTATGCGTGTTTGCTTTTTTGTTGATGATACTGTAGAACATGCTTTACCGATAACCCTACATAGGAAAAAACAATGCAGATGCACTCCGACACCAACAGCACAACCGATGCCTTTATTCCGCTGGACCACAGCCAAAGTCAAGCGGCGCTATTCGCTGAAAAAAACGGCATTGCAACCGCCGAGGATGTCCGGCCCGAATTTCACTGGTATCACACGGCAGACGGCACCGAGAGTGACGCCGCCGGGTACATTTCCGACAGCGTGGCCGGTCAGGTTCTAAACCCTCTGGTCTCCAACAAGTACGCCTTTACTGCCCCACAGGATCGCTGGGACTACGCCGACCAATTGCTTGAAGACAGCGTATTGGACACCACCGGCAAGCTTGTCAGCTACGATTGGAAGGACAACGGCGCTTCAAGCTTCCGGCAAGTAGTCTTGCCAGCCCACAGCAAAGTAATCCGCGAGGGTGGTGATGAGATCGCCTTCCGCATTGCCGAATGGGA
>Ga0098049_1000589_pt1 | contig 14661 bp, 25 predicted proteins | sample 13BtaG_FD_92582 | JGI IMG/M metagenome (GOLD analysis project Ga0098049, IMG submission 92582) | Marine viral communities from the Subarctic Pacific Ocean - 13B_ETSP_OMZ_AT15268_CsCl metaG | ecosystem: Environmental > Aquatic > Marine > Oceanic | place: Subarctic Pacific Ocean | collected...
ACGTAGTAGCTTAATATATAATAGGAGTATATAATGGTAATTGATGAAAAATTATTACTAGAGGAAAAAGAGAAGTTAACAAAAGAGTTTAATGATCTTGCCTCTAAAATTAAGAGTGTTGAGTTAAATGTAGGTACTATGAAAGCAAATTTAAATGCAATCAATGGTGCTATACAACAAACAGACAATCTTTTAAATAAGGTAAACGAACAAACAAATGAAAAAATTTAAATCATTCATAAAAGAAGAAGATTTAAAAGACTTTGAGGAAGATTGTTTAGCAGGCAAAAAACCTGTTAAACAACCGACCGAAGAAACAGAAAAAAAGGAAACTAAAGAAGATGAAAACATTTAAGAAGTACTTAAACGAACATGAGTATAATGGTGGCCAAGTAGGTGTTGCTACTTCAAATTCAGTTGAAGATGGTAGCATTGGTGTTCACAATATACATGATCCTGAAGTTTTAAAAAGAGTAAATGCTTTTGTGGGATCAATAGGCGAAAGAGAATACATTAAACCAGGTTTTGCAATTGACGAGTTAAGAACTAAACTGTCACAAATAGGATTACAAGTTAGTCCTTGTGCTATGGACGGTGATAGTGGAACAGTTAATTGTGAAGTTACGGCTAATGGTGGAAGATTTGGTAAGGACATAGATGGTTCTGATATTAATGATGATGGTATATCTCACAGAAAAGAGGGTGGCCTTAAACTAGAGGTTAAGTACGAAACATTAAAAACAGGAACATCAAAAGTCTACGCTAAATTAGTATAGGCTATAATGTTCAAAGAAATAACCAAAGAAAACTGGTTGCTTTTTGCACAGCATAATTATGATAATCCTACTCTAGAAGACGAGAAGGAATTCTATGAAGATATTAAAAGAATAAGATATCTAAAAAGGTTATTTCGTAAGTATAGTGTAACAGGTAAACTAAAAGTTAGATTAGTAGTTAATCACTTGATAGTATTACAAAACGTATTCGGAGTTGAATGTGCCGTTTCACTATTACTGTTTAAAATAGATAGTAAATATTGGGGAATATTGAAATCGTTTTTAGAGTACCTTGAATACTTATATCCACACGAGTTAAAAAGTATTGAAAGAGATTCTGAAATACAAAGACTATTAGAGGAACTATAATGAATAGAGGTGTAGATTTATTAATAACATATAGAATTGTCAAGATGTTATCAACACCATTTAAAAAGCAAGACGCTTTTAAATATGGTATCATTGACGACAAAGGTACTGTATTAAGAAAGTTTAGAACTATCACAAGTCCAAAAGAAAAGAGAGCATATACTTTACTTCATAGATTCGTATTTAATCTAAAAAGACTACTAGCCAAAGCAGGAATTAGAGGTGCTTTAGGTTCTTTTGCAGTTGCAGCCGCTCTTTTATTTAAAGAAAATAAAGAGGCTAAAAAACACCAATTGGTAATAGAAGCCGCTGTGGTCACATACTTAAAACGAACAGATCAGTATGATTCTATGTTATCGGAAAATATAAATATACCAGACATACAGGAGACGCCAATTATGAATTGTTTTGGTGTTGACGTGTTTGAACAAAACGGAGAATTAATAAGCGAGTACGATTATGACAAAACATTATAAAGCAATGATGGATGAACTCATCAATAAGATGGACGAAGACGCTCCAACTAACGCCACAGGTACGGCCGTTGCAGGTACAGGTGATGACAATACAGTACATGCTTTAACAAAATCACATAACAAATATAAAAGGGATAACTTAGCTACAGCAAAAGGATATGTTGGTTCTGTTGTGCCTTTATCAGCAAAAATTAAAGAAAGTGATGACAATAATAATGTAGTATTAAAAGGTGTACTAGATAAAATTGATAGTATAGAAATTAAGATAGATGAAATGACAGAAACACCTACGGAGATTGTTGAAGAACAAGAACCAGAATACAAAACATTTAGAGACAAATACAATGCTTAAAAATTTAAAATCATTTAAAGAATATTTTACCGGACAAATATCAGGTAGTTTTAAACCACACATGATGTATGATCCTAAAACTGGCGAGGGTAAAATGGCAAACAAAGAAGCTGACCATTTAGCATTAAAGAAAAAAGGTTGGGGTCATAAAAAAGAATATGTAGGTGGGTCTATAGGTGGTCAAAGAGGACCAGGTCTAGGAAATTTTAGACCAATGGCCAGTATGAAAAAACAAGAAGGCACAGCACTACACAATTACCTAGTTAAAGAAGGTATCTTAAAAAAATAAGGAGAAAAATGGAATATATAGATTTAGCAATACAGCTAGCAACAAAATTCTGGATGTGGACTGTATTGATATCACTAATTTTAATTGGTGCAATTATCAACTGGTCAGACAGAATACATTTAAAAGGCAGAGATAGAAGATTTAAATATGATGAAATGCCACATATGAAACCTATATTAATACCAACTAAATCAAAAGGTTTTTGGGGTGGTATATTATTATGGTTATTAAGTGTAAGAACATGGGAATTAGCCGAAGATTTTAAATATGAACTAGACGGAACAAAATATGTTATACCGAAAGGTTTTATATTTGATGGTGCAAGTGTACCAAAATTTTTAGCCTCGTTTTTATCTCCAATAGGTGTTTTACTTATTGGTGGTTTAGTACATGATTATGCCTACAAGTATACTGCTTTAAGACAGCAAGGTACTAGTAAAGGTGCAATAACATTATTAGACAAAGCAGAAGCAGATAGAATATTCAGAGACATTAATATAGAGGTTAACGGATTTCATCTACTAAACTATTTAACTTATTGGGTATTAAGAGGTTTTGGTTTTGTAGCTTGGAACAAACACCGAAAGGTGAACGCAAAAATAAAATAAGGATATAAATGAAATATCAAGATTTTAAAAACGACACTATAAAAAAAGGGAGAAAACACATGAATTGGATAAAAGGAAGATGTAAAGAGTTATCATCATTACATGGTGGTGCTTTAATTGCAATGGGACTTGTTGTTCTATTTGCAGGACCATTTGCTAAAATGGCAGCTTGGGCTGCTATTGCATACGGAGTATGGGCAATTTGGAAAAAAGACTGATTGATAATCCATGGGAATTAGATTATTTTTTATAGGCATAATACTAAGCGCCCTTTTGGGCGCTGGTGCCTATGTTATGAAGTTACAAAAAGATAACGCTATCTTAAAAGGTAATGCTATCAAAATGGAATCAGCAATTGCTGATCAAAAGAATTTAATTGAAAGTCAAAAAAAAGATTTTCAAGAAATACTAGACGCTAACAATAAGATGAATGAGTTAGTAAACGTATTAAAAAAAGATTTAGAAGACCTTGATAAAAGGTTTAATAAAAAGAATAGAGACGTTGGTAAATTAGCCATAGCTAAAACAAAGTCTATTGAAAGAATAACAAATGGTGCTTCAGCACTTGCTACAAGATGTATTGAGATCGCAAGTGGATCACCTCTAACAGAGGAAGAAAAGAATGCTACGAAGAAGTCTGAAATTAATTCAGAGTGTCCTTCAATAGCAAATCCAAATTATGTACCGTATTAAAACAGAAAAATTAGACAAGATTTTAGATATTAAATCAACTCAAAAGTATATAGTAGATAACTTTGATGAGTCTACTGCTAAAAAGGTGCATAACATCTTTGGAACTAAAATTTGGAATAAAGGTTTAAAATGTCCTGAATTAGGATTTAAAAAAGGATTTACACCTTGGAACAAAGGCAAAAAAGGTTTACAAAAGTCAACAAGAAAAGGTGTACCTAGAAGTGAAGAAACTAGGAAAAGAATATCAGAAGCTACAAAAATAGGAATGAAAAAATATTATGAAAATCGTACAAGTAATTAGCATTATTTTAATTGGTATATTCCTTACTAGTTGTAGTAGCGTAAAGAAATTAAGCATATTTAAAGAAGAAGTAGCTAGAGAAAAACTCAATTTGAACACCCCGACACCACTTGAATTGGAAAATTTAAGATGGATTATAATCACTTCGGAAAATGCAGATGAAGTGTTTAAAAAGCTAGAGGAACAAGGCATAGATCCTGTTCTATGGGGACTTACAGATAAAGATTTTGAACTGCTAGCAAAGAACTTTGCACAAATCCGTAACCAATTAGCACTAACCAACGAATTACTGGATAAATATAAAGAGTATTACGAACCAAAAACAGATGAAAAATAGACTAGACATATCAGACAACACTGCTATAAGCATGCCAATGAGGAATTTATTATCCATAGTGGCCGCCGTCGCTGTAGGAGTGTGGGCTTATTTCGGAGTTTTAGAACGTATTACCATGTTGGAAACTAAAAGCACACTAGCTGAAAAAGATTTACAACAAGTAACAACTACATTAGGATCAGATATTGAAAAGAACAATGAGTTTAGAATTAAATGGCCAAGAGGTGAATTAGGTTCACCACCTGCTGACTCGGAACAATTTATGTTGATTGAGCATATCGCAGGTCAATTGGAAACCATTCAATCACAAATGGAAAATATGATGAACAATGGTGTTAATATAAAAAGGTTACAAGAAGACGTAAAAATTTTACGAGAAGATGTAGAAAAATTAAAAGATAGTAATAGAAATATTATCTATCAAAACGGAAATGGTAAAACACAACAATGAGAAAATTATTAATAATATTTTTTACGTTATTATGTGTACCAGTTTTAGCAGCCAAGCTTTATACTGGTGGAGAAAAGTATGAAAAAAGTGGTGTAGTTGCATTAACTCTAACACTTAATGGTAAATTAATTGAATGGGTATATAAAGAAAATATAAGTCAATGCTTAAAATCTAAAAGAGTAGCAAGTAGAGAAGTAGGTGGCGAAAGAGTTATATTCGCTTGTAAGTCTGTAAAAGGATTATTACAAGTTGACAAACAAGCAAAATACGGTATTAGATTACTTAAAATTTTAGACTAATGAATTATTTAATTGCATTTTTATTTCTAGTATTAATTACATTTGGTCTAAACGCACAAGCAGATTGTACTGGTTGTGGTGATGATGGCCATCAAGTTTGTCCTATTGAAAAGAAACATACACACAAAACTTATATGAAAGAAGAACACAAAGAGTCTTCATCTACACCAGAGGATGGTGTTGTATTCGCAGTATGTATCTTTGAAATATCCGAAGATGGAACAAGAGTATTAGTTGACCATGTTGCAAGTGAGAACTTAATGGACTGCTTAAAAAATAAAAGAGAAGCAGAAAGAAAATACAAAGAAAGTAAAGATAAAGAAGGCATATATAATATGACTTGTGATAAAGTAAATGCTAAAGTAAGAGTATTAGAAAATGGCGAGTGGGAGATACTAGAGATTACAGGCAGACATGAACAAGCATATGAAAGAAAAAAAGTTTACGAATAAATAATTAACAATATAAAAAAGGTGAATAATTATGAGCGATATAAACAATCCAGACACACATGAACACGACAAGACCTACGAGAACGAACAATCAATGGTCTCAATACCTTTAAGAGATTACGACAGACTTAAAGATCAAGTAGCTAATCAAGGCAAATACGTAACTGACCCAGGTCTTATTTCTGTTATAGATAAAATAGAGGAACTTGTCAGAGCATTGAGAAAACATATACACAGACAGTATTAGTCAAGTTTCCCAATCAATAAAAATTGATCCAATTCAGGTCCTTTTTTTATAAATACCTATATAAACAAATGAGGGATTTATACAAACATGGAGATAGCCAGGATGGATTACAGATTCACAGCCATATTGATTATACTAATGGTAGCGCTAGCTCTGTTTGGGAGTCCACCAAACTATTAGTATAATAAAAAAAGGAATTAAAATGAAAAGATTACTAGTCTTTTTGTTATTCTTTATAATTGTAGGCGCAACGCCTATTTGGGCTGACACAACAAACTCTGGAGCGACAACAAACTCTCAAACAAATACGAGTGGAAGTAATACCACTATATCCGGTGGGTATTCACAAGAAGCAACAACCACATACGAAAACGGATCATCATCAAATTCAACTACAACAAATACTACAAACGCATATTCAGGCGACAGTAGAGTTGTAAATTCAGCATCAGCTCCATCAATGTCAGCAATGTCACAGGATCTTTGTGTAGTAGGCATATCAGGTGGTATATCAAAATTCGGTATCGGCATATCAGCAGGTACATATAGAACAGATGAGAACTGTGAAAGAATTAAGTTAAGTAAAGTATTAAATGATTTAGGCATGAAAGTGGCCGCTGTATCAATACTATGCCAAGACGAAAGAGTTTTCCACGCAATGTTACAATCAGGAACACCTTGCCCATTTGAAGGTAAGATAGGTAACGAAGCATTATCACAATGGAAAAAATACGATAAATTAAGACCAGATTATGAACGTTACGTAGCAGACCTGAAAGTTATTAAGAAAATCAATAAGAAGTGGGAAAAAGAAATGGCTAAGAACGCTGAAGTGATTACAGCACAAGCAAATGAATTAGATAAAATAACTGCTGAGAAACAAAAATTGATAGACGAAATGAATGAACTAAAAGGTATCAAAAAACAAAAGAAAACTGTTAACGCAGATAATGGACCGAGGTAACAATGTTAAGTTTTATACTATTTACAGGATTAATAATATATGCAACGATTAAGTTTTATAATTTTATGCACAGTCTTAATCCTTACGACTTTTCAGATAAAAGTAAGTAAGGCTGAAACAGCAACATCTGGTAATCTATTACCTAACGCAGGTGATGGTGTAAACACAAATGTACAAAACCCAAATAGTACAATAGATGGTATAGATTCATCTACTGGTTTTACACTTGACGGTATTACCGATTACTCATCTAGCTATAACGAACTAGAGGCAAACGGTACTGGTACTGTATCTGCTTCAGGAACACTTGTTGATATTACAACTACAACAGAATCAGGCAATTCATTTACAACAACAGAAACATCTTTAGATGGTGGTGTAACCTTAAATGCAACTACCGAAATACAAAACTGTGAGTGGGCAGGATCTTCATATAGATGTGGTCAAGCAACTAATGGTAGAGATTCATATACAACTACAATTAAAATATTAGATAGTAACAACAATGTTCTTTCTGTAACTAGTCTTACCAGAAACAATGACGCTGGTTATAGATCAGACACCCACACATATACAGATTCAGTAACCTCTACAATCACAGGCTCAAGAAAATGGGATTGGGAATGGAAAGGTGTAGATGGTAACAATCCTAGTGCTACAGGTGCAGTAGGTCCTAACCTAGTAGGTGCAAGTTTAACTGCCACAATATTAGATATAGCATATACACCTATTAGTGAAGAAACAGAGGAACAATTAGAAGATACAAACGAACAACTAGAATTAGCACAAGAAGAATTAGAAAATTTGTTTGAGAATATGGAAGACGTTAACTTTGAACAACTAGAAGAATTACAATTTAACACACCTATATTAGAAGAAATAGAGATAGAAGAAATACAAATAGAAGAATTAGCAATCGCATTTGAAGAAACTTTTAAAGAAATATTAATAGAAGAAAATTTGATAGAAGAATTTGAAACTGCTTTAATAGAAGAAAGTTTAACAGAGGAAGAATTTTTTGAGGAGATGACCAATATTATTGAGGAAGAGTTTGAAGAACTACTACCACCTACAGCAATGAAGGAGGAAGAAATAATAGAAACGGAAATAACCGAAGAGGAGATCACCAATGAAGAAGAAATAGCTACCGAAGAATTAGAAGAAAATAAGGAAGAAAACGTCAAACAGGAAGAAGTCAAAGAAGAAGAAACGGAGACATCAAATGCCAACACCGAGACAAATACAAAAACTGAGGATAATAGTGAGGAATCAATGGAGACTGAAGAAGAAGGAGAAACTTCTAGTGAGGAATCTACTATGGACGAAAATACGGAAACAGAAGGATCGGAGAAGGAGACGAATAATGAGGAAGCTGTGGATGAGGAGACAACTGGCGATGATAGACAAGAGAATGACAATGTTGATAGCGTAAATGTAAAAGTAAAAAGAATAATCGCTAAATTAGAGAAGACATTAAAAAGTGTAGATGACCAGGTCAAAGCAGTACAATATGTAACTTTAAAAGGTATACAATCAGGCGCTGCTGACCTGTCATCTTACAAGGTACAAATGCAAGATACCGTTAAGTTAAATGATGGTAATCCAGACTTCTTTAATCAACTAAATATAGAACAACAACAGATTTACAAAAATAAGTCTTTAGATGTATATACAAACAACGACCCGATATCAATTAAACAAAGTGAATTATATAGAATTGATATTGAAAAGAAACAATTATTATTAGAACTAAAAATTTTAAGAGAGGGATAAAATGATAGATAAATTAAAAAGTAACTTAGCTAGCGTTGCCGCTCTAATTGCTGCCGTGGCTGCGATTGGTGGTGGGTTTGTTAAGTATGGCGAGATCAGTACAAGATTAAGTCAGATAGAAGCTGCACAAGGTAAAACAGTAGATGTATCAGGCATTGGTGTTAACGCTGAAGACATTGCAGTACTAAAAGAAAAAGTATCAAAAGTAGAAGATAGCAAAGTTGACCTATCAGGTATTGCTAAAAACAAAGAAGCAATTGCTGAAGTACAAACTAAAGCTAGTGTCAACGAGAAGACTTTACAATTATTTAAATTAGAGATTGAAGAAATAAAAATACAGAATAAAAATCCATTAGGCGGATAAGGTATCAATTAACTTAATCTAGGAGGCTGTCTGATAAAAAAGATAACGTTTACCTTCATAAAGTTTTTTTTATGTTGGTGTTTATTATGGACATGTACCCAAAATATAAAGTCAGATAAAACAGAAACTATTATAAATATAGTTGATGAGTGATAATACAGAAATTCAAGTACGATTAGCAGAATTAACCAAAGACGTTAAGCAGGTTAATAATATTCAAAATAGACTTGATACTGCTATTGACAAACTAACAGATGTTTCTACACATATTAAATCTATGTTGGCCGTACACGAGGAGAAGATTGAACACCAGGAAAAGATAGATGATGTGATATTCTCTAAGCTAAAGATAAGAGCCAGTGAGACGGTAAGTATAGAAAAAGAACTTTCCGATAAGATAGAGGAATCTGAAAAACGTATAAAGGAAGAGTTAGTTGAACTAAAAGGCGAATTCCGTGGTAGAATTAGTCTATTAGAAAAGTACAAGTGGATTATCATAGGTGCTTTCATAGCCGTTGAATTTATTACGATTTTGATGGTATCTAAAAAAGGTATGTTACCATTATTCTCTCTTTTCAAGTAAACTCGCTTCTCCAGGACTAGAATAAGTAGGTCCGTGAATAAGCGCAGGAAACCTCGGTGCTATTTTTTACGCTGGAAAGTCGCTCAAATAAGCTTGACTATTTGATATAAATGGTGTATAGTAATATTTACTATGTCGTCTTATATTGATCTAAAATTCATCAACCAACTATCAGGCCGATTACAACAGTTTAAACAAAAGACAGATTATCTGTTTAACTTCCGTTGTCCTCATTGTGGTGATTCTCAAAAATCTAAAAGTAAAGCAAGAGCCTATTTCTATAGAGTAAAAAATGACATGTTTTTTAAATGTCATAATTGTGGTCAAGGTCAAAACTTTGCAAACTTCTTAAAATTCATAGACCCTAAAGTATATACAGAGTATCTATTAGAAAGATATAAAGGGTCAGCACCATCTACAAAGAAACCAGATTGGCAGTTTGAAAAACCTGTATTTAAAATTAATATATTAGAAGGACTAAAAACAATAAAAGAATTACCTGAAGATCATATAGCAAAAGAGTATTGTAATAAGAGAAAGATACCTGAAGAATTTTATGACAAGTTATATTATGCAGAGGAATTTCAAAAACTAGTAAACAAAGTTAAACCAAATACATATAAAACTCAATATGATCACCATAGAATTGTTATTCCTTTTTATGATACAACTGGTGAGTTATTTGCCTTTCAAGGACGTGCATTAGGAAAAGAAAATCCTAAATACTTAACAATAAAACTAAACGAAAACAAACAAAAAGTTTTTGGTTTAGAACGTATAAATTTTCAAAATCATGTATATATAGTTGAGGGTCCATTTGACTCATTGTTCGTAAGCAATTGTATCGCAGCTGCTGGCGCCGATTTACAGTTAAAAAACAAAGTACCTAATAATAAAATAACCTATATATTTGACAACGAGCCAAGAAACAAAGAAATTATAAATCGTATGTATAAAATGATTGAACATGATTTCAACATCGTTATATGGCCTGAAGAACAAACACTAAAAGATATTAATGACATGATAATTAGTGGCTTGACAAAACTTCAAATTAAAGATATAATAGACAAGAACACTTATTCACAATTAAGTGCTCTTACCAAACTTAACCACTGGAAAAAAATTAAATGACAAACGATATAAACATTAAAGTTGAAAAGAGAGGTGGTAGAGGTTTAGAACCACTTAACATAGAAAAGATACATGAAATGGTTGAGTATGCCTGTGAAGATATAAAAGGCGTATCAGCTTCACAAGTAGAAATGAGCAGTGGTTTACAATTCTACGATGGTATTACTACAAACGATATACAACAAATTTTAATTAAGTCTGCTTCAGATTTAATTTCACTAGACAATCCAAACTACCAATACGTGGCAGCCAGATTACTATTGTTTAGTTTAAGAAAACAAGTTATTGGTAGACTATGGGATCACCCAAATATTTACGATCACGTAGAGAAATGTGTTAAATTAGGAGTATACGATCCAGATATCCTAAAAAAATATGCTAGAAAAGATTTTAGCAGAATGCAAAACTGGATTACTCACGAAAGAGATAATAACTTTACATATGCAGGATTAAGACAAGTAATAGATAAGTATCTTGTACAAGATAGATCAAGTGGTGAGATTTATGAAACACCTCAATTTATGTATATGATGATAGCTGCCACACTTTTTCAAAACTACGATAAAGCAAGGAGAATGACTTATGTCAAGAAATATTATGACTCGATATCCAATTTTAAAATTAATATACCAACACCTGTTATGGCTGGTGTTCGGACTCCTATTAAGCAGTATGCTAGTTGTGTACTTGTTGATACAGACGATACTTTACCTAGTATCTTCTCTAGTGACATGGCTATTGGAAATTACGTTGCACAAAGAGCCGGTATTGGAATCAACGCAGGACGAATACGTGGAATCAATGCAAGAATCAGAGGAGGTGAAGTACAACATACAGGCGTTATTCCTTTTCTCAAAAAATTTGAAGCAACGGTCAAGTGTTGCACTCAAAACGGTGTTAGAGGAGGCTCAGCAACTGTACACTTCCCTATTTGGCACCAAGAGATAGAAGATATTATTGTTTTAAAGAACAACAAAGGTACCGAAGATAACAGAGTTAGAAAGTTAGACTATTCAATACAGATTAGTAAATTATTCTATGAAAGATTTATTAATGAAGAACAAATAACACTATTCTCTCCTCACGAGGTGCCTGAATTATATGAGGCATGGGGAACACCAGAATTTGATGAATTGTATTTAAAAGCAGAAAGAAAATTAAGTGTTAATAAGAAAAAGATAAATGCACAAGATTTATTCTTTGACCTTTTAAAAGAAAGAGCAGAAACAGGTCGTATTTACATAATGAATATAGATCACTGTAATACACACTCCTCATTTAAAGATACTGTTACAATGAGTAATCTTTGTCAAGAAATCACTCTCCCTACCACTCCTATACAACATATAGACGGTCCAGGAGAGATTGCATTGTGTATTCTATCAGCAATCAACGTAGGTAAAATCAACAACCTAGATGAACTGGAAGAACTATGCGATCTTACAGTAAGAGCATTAGAAGAAATTATAGACCATCAAAAATATCCAGTAAAAGCGGCCGAGATATCTACAAAAGCAAGAAGATCATTAGGTGTAGGTTATATTGGTCTTGCACACTATCTGGCAAAAACAGGTTATAAGTACGAACAAAAAGGTGCCTGGAAAGAAGTAGATAAACTATCAGAGGCATTTCAATATTATCTATTAAAATCTAGTAATGAGATAGCACAAGAAAAAGGTCAGTGTGACTTATTTCATAGAACAAAATATGCAGACGGCATATTACCAATAGACACATACAAAAAAGAAGTAGACGAATTAGTATCTCGTAAACTTTCAATGAAATGGGACAAATTACGAGCAGACATTAAAGAATTTGGGCTAAGACATAGTACTCTATCAGCCCAAATGCCTTCCGAGTCTTCTAGTGTGGTTTCAAATGCAACAAACGGCATTGAACCACCTAGAGACCACTTATCAGTTAAGAAAAGTAAAAAAGGCACATTGAAACAGATAGTACCAGAATATAATAAATTAAAGAATTTTTATACTTTATTATGGGATATGCCTAGTAATGAGGGATATATAAATATAGTTGCAGTAATGCAAAAGTACTTTGATCAAGCTATATCAGGTAACTGGTCATATAATCCAGACAATTACGAAGACAATCAGGTACCTGTATCTGTTATGGCACAAGACTTGTTAACAACTTATAAATACGGTTGGAAAACATCTTATTATCAAAATACGTATGATAGTAAAAAAGATATTGAAGAGCCTAAACACTCCATAGATTACGATACACCAATTACAACAGAAACTCCACAAGAAGACGAGGAGAATTGTGATAGTTGCACAATATAAATTAATAAATAAAAAGAATTATGAGTAAAACAGTTTTTAACAAAGAAAAAGGAATAAATGTACAAAAACAATTAATGTTTTTTGGTAAAGATTTATCTGTACAAAGGTATGATACTTTTAAATATCCTATCTTTGATAAACTTACTCAACAACAACTTGGTTATTTTTGGAGACCTGAAGAAATATCTTTACAGAAAGATAGAAACGACTATTTGGATTTATCCGAAGGCCAAAAGTTTATCTTCACTAGTAATCTAAAATACCAAACTATGTTAGACAGTGTACAAGGAAGAGGTCCATGTTTAGCATTTTTACCTTTTGTATCACTTCCAGAATTAGAGGGTGCCATAATAGTATGGGACTTTATGGAAACAATTCATAGTAGAAGTTATACATACATAATAAAGAATTTATATTCAAATCCGTCAGACGTATTTGACATGATTTTAACAGATCAAAAAATTGAGGAACGAGCAGCCTCTGTAACTAAAACTTATGATGATCTAATTAAAAAAGGATATGAATGGACACTATCACCAGACAAAGTTGATTTATATGAACTTAAAAAGAAAATGTACCTTGCAATGGTATCAGTAAACATACTAGAGGGTTTAAGATTCTATGTATCATTTGCTTGTTCATTTGCATTTGGTGAATTAAAAAAACTAGAAGGCTCTGCTAAGATTATATCTTTCATAGCAAGGGATGAAAGCCAACACTTAGCAATGTCACAAAGAATAATTAATAACTGGAGAGAATATGAAAATGATAAAGACTTTACAAAAATTATTAAAGAAAGCGAAAAAGAAGTTATCAAAATGTATGAGCAAGCTGTAAACGATGAGAAGCGTTGGGCAACTCATTTGTTCAGCAAAGGTTCTATGATAGGTCTATCAGAAAAATTATTACACCAATTTGTAGAATATATGGCGAATAGACGTATGAAAGCGATAGGTCTAACACCTGCTTACGATCAAAAAACTAATCCACTACCGTGGGTAGAACACTGGTTAAATAGTAGATCAGCTCAAAATGCACCACAAGAAACAGAAATTGAATCTTACGTAGTTGGTGGTATAAAACAAGACGTTACTAAAAATCAATTTAAAAAATTCAAACTATAATGGATAAAGTTTCAAAACACTGTTCAAATTGTAAGACTAAATATACTGTAGAATGGGACGAGGATAAATTTGATTTAGAGCCTCTAACATGTCCTTTCTGTGGATATGAGGTAGAAGATGAACATGAAACAGAGATACCAGACGAAGCCGACCACGATAGTTGGCATTGATTATAGTTTAACATCTCCATCTATTTGTGTAAACAATATAGATGAAAACAAAATAAAATTTTATTACTTAACTACCAAAAAGAAGTGGTTGGGTAAACAAAGTGATAACATAATAGGTTATGAACATAAAGAATGGACAGACCCTATTGAAAGGTTTAAAAATATAAGTGATTTTATTTTGGATATATTATACACCAATCCCTTATTTGACCAACCTAACTATCAAATTTTTATTGAAGGTTATTCGTATGGTTCTAAAGGCCAAGGTCTTTTTCAAATTGCTGAGAATTGTGGCATACTCAAATACAGATTACAAGACAAAGGTTATACTTACGAGACAGTTGTACCTAGTGTTGTCAAAAAAGGCGCAACAGGAAAAGGAAACGCAGACAAAGATATGATGTACGAATCCTTTTTAAAAGAAACTAAAATAAATTTAAAAAAAATATTAGATACTGAAAAATGTGGTAATCCTTTATCTGATATTGTTGATAGTTATTATATACAAAAGGTAGGACATGAAAATAAAAGTAGTTAGTACCTGGAACAATAAACTATTTAAAGAATATGCTCATAGATTTCAATCTACTTAT
>Ga0098049_1000592_pt1 | contig 14624 bp, 16 predicted proteins | sample 13BtaG_FD_92582 | JGI IMG/M metagenome (GOLD analysis project Ga0098049, IMG submission 92582) | Marine viral communities from the Subarctic Pacific Ocean - 13B_ETSP_OMZ_AT15268_CsCl metaG | ecosystem: Environmental > Aquatic > Marine > Oceanic | place: Subarctic Pacific Ocean | collected...
GATTTTATCTTGGGCTTATAATTTAGGAATTTCGCTATCAAGTAATAAAAGCGTGTTAAAGCTTGATTGCGATATCTCTCTTGGTTTTAGCTTTTTTGATAACTACAAATTAAATCAAAACATTTTCTTTAGAGGTTCTTGGGAAGTTGCTAGAGAAGAAAACGAACACCATCTTAATGGGCAATTTTTTTGCCACAAAAAACACTTAGAGGATGTAAATTTTTTTAACGAAAGAATACTTTCTTATGGTTGGGATGACGATGACTTATATTACAGATTAAAATCTTTAGGCGTTAAAGAATATTTTTTTAATCCAAAGCATATTTTTCATTCTGAAAATTCAAACAAAGAAAGGGTTAGCAATCAACCAGAATTCTCCAATGTTCCAGAATTAGATCTAGAGTCAGCTTTAAAGTATAAAATTATAAAAAATAAGGCTTTTGCAAAATCAAAGCCTTGGTTAAATAATGATCTTAAAAAAAACTGGAGTATTGAAAAAAAATATAAAAATTATTGGGAGGCGAAAATAATTTAGATTTTTATTGTTTTTTTATTATTATAATTATATGAAGATATTAATTACTGGAGGAGCAGGCTATGTAGGTTCTGTATTAGTCTCAAAACTTCTAGCTAAAAATTACAAAGTTTGCGTTTTAGATAATCTAATGTATGACAATGGTCATACTATATTGAACCACTTTAAAACTTCTAAATTTAAATTTATAAAAGGAGACGTTAGAGATAAGAGAGTTTTAAAAGACTTAGTTCATAATTTCGAGCACGTTATCCACCTAGCGGCCATAGTTGGGTTTCCAGCTTGCAGGAAAAATCCAGATTTAGCTAAATCTGTAAACGTTGGATCTTCAAAATTAATATCCTCCCTTTTATCAAAAGATCAGGGTACGGTTTACGCCTCAACTGGTTCTAATTATGGTATCATAAAAAATGAAGTTTGCACGGAAGATACTCCGTTAAACCCGATAAGTTTATATGGAAAAACAAAAACTAAAGCTGAAGAAATATTTTTAAATGAAAACGAAGCTGTAGCTTATAGGTTTGCCACTGCTTTTGGTCTATCCCCAAGAATGAGACTAGATCTACTCATTAATGATTTTGTTTACCAAGCTATAAACAATAAATCTCTAGTCATGTTTGAGAAGACATTCAAAAGAACATTTATCCACGTTGATGATATGGCTGATAGTATTATATATGCTATTGAAAATTACGATAAAATGAAAAACGATACTTATAATGTCGGGGGAGATTTTAATAATTTTAATAAAGAAGAAATAGCTTTAATGATAAAAAGTAAAGTTGAATATTATTTACACTTTGCCGAATTCGGAGAAGATGAAGATAAGAGGAACTACGAAGTTTCTTACAAAAAAATAAACAAAGCGGGCTTTTCAATAAAAAAAACAGTTGAAGATGGTATTAATGAATTAATAAATGCATCTCCAGCTTTAGATATAAGGAGTAAATATAAAAATGTCTAAATTTAAAAAAATATTAATTACAGGAGGTTCAGGTTTTCTCGGAAGGAGGATAGTTGAAGAAGTTAATAGACTAGGCTTTGAAGTGCTAAGTCCGGGCAGCTCAAAATGCAATCTATTAAGCTATCAATCTACCTCTGACTATTTAAATGAAAATAGGCCGGACCTAATTATACATTCAGCCGCTTTTTACGGAGGTTTAAATATTAATGTAGAAGAACCCGCCAACTTATTTAACATTAATACATTAATGACTGCAAATGTATTTCAAGCTGCATCTCAAAATGGAGTTAAAAAAATAATATCAGTTGGTTCTGCATGCGCTTACCCAGGAAACATATCGGGAGATATGAAAGAAGAAGATTTTTGGAATGGCCCAATGCATGATTCTGTTATTGGTTATGGATCTTCTAAGAAAATTCAACATATAGCTCAAAGTGCGTACTATAAACAATACGGAATAGAAGGTAATCACTTATGCTTAACTAACCTGTATGGAGAAAACGATGTATTTACTGAATATAGATCTCACGTAGCATCTGCCTTAATAAAAAGATTTTCAGATGAAAAAGAAGCTGGAAATAATTATATAACAAACTGGGGTGACGGATCTCCAATAAGAGAATTCATCTACGTTAAAGACGCAGCTATAGCTATAGCTATGTTTATAGATCAGGAGCACGATCTAGATCCAGTTAACATAGGGACGGGAGTAGGAACCTCCATTTTAGAGTTAGCTGAAATGACGGCTAAATTCATGAAATATACTGGAATCTTAAAGTGGGATAAAACAAAACCAAATGGAATCAAGAGAAAAGTTTTAGACATATCAAGGATGAAAGAAAAAATTCCGAACTTTAAACCGATAGATATAGAAGTCGGCCTGCAAATTACCATAGAGTGGTACCAAAAAAACAAAGTAAAAGCTGACTCTAGAGGATGAAGTTTAAATGCTATTACCAAAAATACTTAAGCCTACATAGAAATAAAACCTGTCGACTTCTTCACTACATAGGGCAATGGGCTACAATATTATCGATTTTACTAATAGTTAAATATAGCCTCTGGATATTAATACCGCTAACTCCTTTCGTCGTTTATCCTTTTGCATGGAGCGGACATTACTTTTTCGAAAGGAATACGCCAGCTGCTTTCAAAAACCCCATATTAGCAAAGCTTTCTGACTGGAGAATGTTTTTAGAAATTTCTATAGGCAAAATAAAGATTTTATAATTTTTTTGGTGTAAACAGTTTTACCCTTTAAGTGTAATGTCTTTTTCTGAAATAACCCAATCTCACGGAGCCTTAATTTTTGACTTTGAAACGTCAGAGGCTGACCCTACTGCGTCAAATTTTTCAGAAATTATTGAGATAGATCAATATAATACTCACTCTTACCATTTTTCTGCGGAATCCATAGATTCAGATTTTTTAAATTGCTCTATATCTGTTTGGGTTTCTAACTACGAAAACCCACTGCCGACCCAGTGGAGTAAAATTTTTAGATGCGACTTTTCTGGATCCTACCGAGAAGTAGGACACTATAAAGATATTTATAATTTTGCTAGAACAAGAGTTCAATTCAAAGGAAAAGGAATTTTTAAATTATCCGAAAGTCATACTCCAATATACAGAAGAATGAAAGATGACTATGGTAAAATCTATGCTCCTTGTGATTCGATAGACCTAAAAGAATTAACTGAAGACCCGCATGCAGCCATTGAGTCATTCGCCAGGTTAATATTCCCAGAATTCGACTCCTCTAGCCCTACCTTAAAGTCTATATTGTATAATTCAGTTATATTAATAATAAAAGAAGCAAACAATAGATTGCTAAAAGATTTGCCTCTAGCTGGATGCAAGTACGGATCTTGAAATGTTCAAGAAACTAAAGGAAAGTTTTAATATTTTTCTGCAGGATAAAATATCCGAGGCAGAGGAAAGACAGATGGAATTTAAACCTTTTGAGATAAATTCGGATGATTTAATTCAAAATAAATCGGATTGGGCAAATTTTTATAAAAACATGCCAGTATCAATAGAAGAGAGTAGGGAGCTAAACCTAAATAAAAATACCGGACTTCCCAAAAAAGCAACCCCGCCGAATAAGTGCATAAGATGAAAGTACTGCATATGTCTAGTGGTGGCCCAATATGTGGAATATCTACCTATACTCAGAATTTAATAAAACATTTCGGAGAATGTAGCTCACACGATTTTTTTGAAATTCCAGAAAAAATAGAAATGAATGACTTTAGTAAAAAAGAAATTTTTGATTTTTTTAAAACTTTTGTTAAGAAATGCGAAGACTATGATGTAGTTCACATCCAAAATGAGTTCGGTTTTTTTACTGGAAAATTTAAATTAGATTTCTCGCAAAAAGTTTTTTATAAAATATTAAAAGACTTAAGTAAAAAAAATATAAAAACCTTCATAACTTATCACTCTGAGCCGGTTTTTCTTAAAGCTTTAGGTTTTTTAAATTTTGAAAATAAAACCTGCGCAAAATATTGGAAAAAAATGTCAAAACTCCACACCGCAAAAAATGGAATTACAGCAATAGTTCACACTGAATCCTCAAAAAAAGTATTTAGAGATAGCGGGTTTAAAAGTGTGGAGGTTATACCTCATGGAGTTCTAGAGAGAAATCTCCCTAAAAAATTTAGCATAAAAGAAAAAGATGATTATGTGGTTTTAGGTATTTTTGGATTCATAAGCGCATATAAAGGTCATGAATTTGCGTTATCTATACTAGACCTACTTCCAAGCAACTTTAAACTTTATATCATAGGGGGTAGACATCCAAATAGCGAAGCAGAAGAAATAGGGCGGCTAGTAATAAAGGCAAACGAGCTAGGCTTATCTAAGAGGCTTATAATAACAGGATGGACTAGTCCAGAAGATGCAGACGCCCACCAATCTCATTGTGATATATGCTTGGTTCCCTACCAAACTACTGAAATTTCTGCATCTGGAGCTATAACCTGGAATCTAACATCAGGTAGACCAGTCATAGCTAGCAACATAAGATCATTTAGGGAGATTAATAAAAAAAGTAAAGATGGAGACTCAATGTTTTTGTGTCACCACACAGACCGGGTTGAATGGGTTTGGGCTATAAAAAAAATATTAAATGAACCAAAGACTAGAAACTCGCTTATCAATAATGCCAGAAAATATTGTGACGATTTTTCTTGGACTAATACGTGTAAAAAACATATAGAACTTTATGAACAATAAAAATCAATGAGTAATTTACCTACGCACAAAGACATACTAAATAAACCTTCTTTTGTAATATGTTTAAAAAGAAATAAGGCTAGATTTGAGTATACTAAAAAACTATTAAATAAAGCGGGATTCACTAATGTTCATCCTTTTGAAGCTACCGACGCTGTTATGGCAAAAGAGTCGGAAGATGAGTGGTATCATCAAGTAAGGCCGTGGGGAGAGATGTTTGGTACGCCTTTCTCTAAAAATAAAAATGGGGATTGGTACGCTGGCTCTGGAGGGCAGCTCGGAATGACTTTATCTCTCTTAAAGCTTTGGGGCTGGTTGGCTATATCTAACAAACCTGGGCTTATGATTTTTGAAGATGATGCCTTACCTCGCCCTGATTTCAAGGAAGTTTTTCCAAAATTTTGGAATTCGATAGAAGAGGATGATGTAGACATGGTTTACATAGGTTCTCAAATTCATCCCGATAATATAAAAAACGATATTTCCTCAAATGGTTATTATGTTAAATCACATGCTCAATGCATGCATGCTCACTACATAACAAAAAAAGGTGCCAAAAAATTTTTAGATCTTATGCCTTATATATCAGAAATGAGATTAAGATCTTTCAGAGATAAAGGTGATGTAGATATGGATTTTGGCCCAATAGACACATTATTAACTCAAGTAGCAAGAAAAGATGGCCTTAAGAATGAATTTGAAAAATACAATATGCCTAATGTAGATATCCCTGACTTTAATTGCATCGCTTTTATTGGAGACAAGGAGCCTTTAAAAGGTGAATTTGATAACGCTATTTGGGAAGGTAGAGCAGATGGAATTATTCATCAAAATGGAGATTTAGCTAGTAATATTCATGGGCTCGATCCAGCTAAAATGAGAAAAGAAAAAGAAACAGCTGAGTCTGGCAAAGATGTATTTCATGATGGAATATTTAAAGTTGATCCAGAAACAGGAGAGGGGTACATAGAAAAATGATAAATCATAAACATAAATTTATATTTATAGCAATACATAAAACAGGCACAACCTCTGCTTTTTCATTTCTTCTTGAATCAATCGAAGATGGTTGGGGTATGAAAAGAAGACAGATCGATATAACTAAACATCAAATTTTAGAATATTATAAAGAAAAATATCCAAAAAAATACGATGAATATTTTAAATTTACTTTTGTTCGAAATCCTTGGTCCAGAGCAGTATCTTTATACCTTAGGGGTGAATCAACTCCAGCATGGAAAAATCAAACATTCAAAGATTTTGTAAAAGATATGCAAGGCGCTTGGGCTAATACCGATGGCCCCTTTTGGGCTAATGGAACAAAAGGATTCTACAAAAATCAAATCGATATGGCAAGATTACGAGGTTCAGAAAATCTTGAAACTGATTTTATCGGAAAAACAGAAAATCTTGAAAACGACCTTCGTTTTATATGCAAAAAAATAGATTTAGATTTTGACGAAAAAATATGGAAAGAGCGAAATATGATGAATATTTCTAAAAAAAGACTAAAAGACAAAAAACATTATTCAGAATATTATGACGAGGAAACAAAAAATATTATTGCCGAAAAATTTGCAGAAGATATCGAGTATTTTGGATACAAATTTGAAAGTAGAAATAACGGGTTAGAAGTTTTTAATGACAAATCGCAAGGATAAAATACCTTTATTCATAAGGGTTCCTAAAACTGGAACGAGCTCAATTCAAGCATGCCTTGAAGAGAGTAATGTTTTTCTAAAAGTAAAAAAAGAAGAACTTGTAAACAGTTTTGACCCAACAAAAGTATTACATCCTGAAACCCATTATATTGAGCATATAGTGGATTGGGTAACAAAACTAGACAAAGATATTCGTAAAAAGTTTTTTATTTTTTGTTTTGTCAGAAACCCGTGGGATAAAGCTGTATCTTCTTGGAAGTTTGGAAGCTGGCATTCAGATTGGAATATGAGTTTTCTAGATTTTTGTAAATATTTATTAACATTCAAAGGGCATAGAGATAATCAAAAAGACGATTTAGATCATTGTGGGAAAGAATTTCATGCCTTACCATGCTCTGTTTTTACTCACGAAAATCAGAGTAGTCCTGTAGTAGATTTCATCGGCAAATTTGAAAACCTTCAAGAAGACTTCGATACTATCTGCGATAAAATTGGAATCTCACGACAAGAACTTCCTCACAAAAACAAAAGCAAACACAAACACTATACCGAATACTACGATGACGAAACCCGCGCAATTGTTGCGGAAAAATACGCAAAGGATATTGAGTATTTCGGGTATAAATTTGGAGAATGAAAAAAGAAACCCCATACCCAATTTTTCAAATTGGATTCAACAAATGCGGCACTACTTCGCTGCATGATTTCTTTGTAAAAAATGGATACGCGTCACACCATTGGGACAATGGAAAAATTGCAAAGACAATAAAAGAAAACTTAAACTCAAATAACATCTTAAAAAGTTATTCTAAAAATAGTTTTTTTTGTGATATCGAATGTGTTGATGAATTAATTTTTGCGCAGAATTATTTTAAGGAATTAAGTCAATGCTATCCTCTAGCTAAATTCATCCTTAATATTAGAGATAAAAATAAATGGATAAAAAGCAGATTACTGCATAATAACAAGACATACGTTTTTAAAAACAACAATGCATATAGCAAACTTTTAAACATAAAATCAGACGAAAGTTTTTTGGCTGATTTGTGGTCAAGACAATGGGACTTTCATATTCAAAAGGTTAAAAATTTTTTCAACAACTCTGACAAATTATTAGTTTTTGATATAGAAAAAGACAATATTTACAAATTAATTGATTTCTTTAAAGATCTAGATTTAAACAAAGAACACTGGAGCATCTCCAATAAAACATGAAAGATAAAATACATTTTTGGGTAACATCCCTTTATGGCGAGGATAAAAAACATCCTCGATACAAACTATTTAAAGAGAATCACAAAAGAGTTCCTTCCTTAGAATTAAAGCCTTCGATAGATGGAAGAGATCCTTTTAAAGTTATTGAAAAATGGATTGATTTAAATAAACAAAACTCGATAGTATTTTCTAACGAAAAAGGTTCTGGTATGAAAAACAAATGGGGAGCCTTTGCTTGTTACCTAACAAAATTACTCTACTTCCTTGAATATCTCAAGGCTGGAGGGGACGCCCTGTGTTTGATAGAAGACGATATTATTTTGCCTGAAGGATTTGAAGATTATATCTCACAAGCTTTAGAGTTTTCAAAAGAAAACCACAGTAATGAAAAAATTATAAGGTTAGGACAGTTTGGAGAAATTTATATATTACCTCACTCGATGGTAGGCAAACTAATAAAACATTTTCTACTCATAGATCAGGCTGTTGATCATAAAATAAATAACTCAGATTTATGTTTTCACTATTATGATTACGTAGATGAAACAGATGGTTATAAAAAAATAGTTGACGAATACAATCCAACTTCACAAGAAAACGCAGAAAAAGGCAAACCTTTTATGAATTTATCTATGAAGAACTGCCTTATGTTTTCAAAAGGTGACTGGGGTAATATAGCCACATCTAAAGAGCTTTGTATTTTCGAAGAAGTCTTTGAGTTTTGGAATGATCCTCAATTTAAGTACGCCGAAATAATGGAAGAGATTTTAAACTTTAATGAAAAATAGTAAAGATATTCTAAAGGAGCCTGCTTTTGTCCTATGTTTAGAGAGACATAAAGATATAAGATACTTTCCGACAAAAGAAAGATTAAATGCAGCTGGATTTGAGAATGTTTATCCTTTTTCAGGTATAGATGGGGCGGGTATTGTTGATGGGTTGAGTTCTGGGAGTTTAGAGGCTTTTGACCAAGGACTACTTGAGGCTGCTGAGTATTTATTTGATGTAAAATTAAAAGAAGGTCATGGGAAAACTTATATAGCTCCGGGCCAGTTCGGTGTTTTTTCAAGCTTTCTTTGCCTATGGAGATTCATAGCCTGCTCTAGAGTAGGTGGTGCATTTATTTTTGAAGATGATGCTCTACCGAGGCCAGATTTTAAGGATGTTTTTTCAAAATATTGGGATCTTTTAGACGGGGATGAGGATATTGTTTTTATTGGTTCTGGTAGTATATCAAGTGGCATTAAAAATAATTTCAAGCTTATAAAAAAAAATATGTTTTATGACGGTCCGGTTGACTGCTTGCATGCAACCTATGTAACTAGAAAAGGGGCGCAAAAACTGCTTGAAATATATTCAGAATTTGTTGACTACGATGAAAATGATCCTCTTTTAGAAAATCATATACATGGATCAGAATATACAGATAATCAATCTAATATGCTATGGTCTAATTTATGCGATTATGACCTTAAGGACTATATAAGGTCAAATGATAACAAGACTGCAAAATATAATTTGGATATAAAAGCTTGTAATGAAAAATCTAAAACCCCTTCTGATTGCATTAATAGGGATAATAATTTATTTTACGTTTCTAAGCCAAGAATTTCTCACAATATGTATACAGCTGATAATTTCATAGGTTTCATTCAAACTGCTTCAGAATTACATTGGGTAACTTTAAGGGAATATCATAAAAAACATTGTTCAAATTTTAAAAGTTCCATATTCTATGGTAATGCGATACCTGTGACTGGAGAATATACAGAACATGAAGTTCCGTGGGGCTTCTCTTCCGGACTCGCTTCTGAGCGGGATAGCGGAATTATTCATCAAAATGCTTATCAACAGTCTTCGATACATGGGGGAAGTTTAGTAGATGAGCTGTCTAAGACACAAAAGGCAATCAAAGCTAATGAGGCTTCTCATGTATTTTTAATAGGAATGGAGAGGTGTGGTGCAAATAGCATCCTAGAGTTCTTGGGGACTTCTATACCTATAAGGTTTGATTCTAGGGGTAGGATGGCATCTCGAATGGTATTCAATTTTTTTAGTGCGCACAAAATATTAGAGGGATTAGAGGAAGAAGTTCCTTCTCTATGTGCATATGGTAATTTATTGGCAAACTTTATTGCTGGAGATGAAAAGTTAAGCGGTACGGAGCAGAGACATATTCCATTAAATATGTTTCGATTATTTAAAGAGTTATATCATCAGTATCCAGAATCTAAATTTATATTTAATACTAGAAATATTGATCATTGGGTAGAGGGTCGTAGAAAAATAGGGGACGGCTATATAATGGATTACTATCAAAGATGTTCAACCCCAGAGCTTGCCGGAACGAATGAGTGGAAAGAAAAAACTATAGAAGAAGTTAATGAGGATTGGCGAAAATCTTTCATAAACCATAGAGAAGAAGTTCTTGACTTTTTTAAAGATAAAGATTCTGGTAGGTTTATTGAGTTTAATATAACAGAAGATCATCCAGAAAAGATTGTTGAATTTCTTCCTGAGCTAGAGCTTAACTTAAAAGACGCTTGGGAAATAAGAGAAAATTGGGGGCCTCATACTGCACAATGAAAAGAGGAATAACATTCTCAACGTTTGACCTTCTTCACGCTGGGCATATATCAATGCTTCGAGAAGCGAAAGATCAGTGTGATTATTTAATTTGCGGATTACATGTTGACCCACAATTAGAACGCCCAGAAAAGAACAGTCCCATACAAAGCACTGTAGAAAGATACCTACAACTTTCAGCTGTAAAATATGTTGATGAAGTTGTACCTTATAACTTAGAGAAAGATTTGGCTGATATTTTATTAACTTATTCAATAAACGTTAGAATAATTGGCTCAGATTACTTAGGCGTTGATTTTTCAGCTAAACAATTATGTATAGATAACAATATCAGGATACATTACAACACGCGTAGCCATGGTTTTTCCAGCAGCGAACTAAGAAAAAGAGTCTCAAAAAAAGAAACCTCATGAATGAAAAAATACAAATAAAGGTTGGATCCAATATAAGCTCAATACTCCAATCTACGGTAAACATACCTCAAGCTTTTACAGAAATAATAAAGAACTCTATTCAAAATTTATCTTCAAAAATTGAAATAAAACTAACTGAAGAAGAGGTGTCTATTCTAGATAACGGAAAAGGTTTCAATCATGTTAAGGACTCTTCAGGAAAGAACGACTTTGATAAGTACTTTGTATTTGGAAACTCCTACGATACTACGGAAGGTAGTGGAATCAGGCTTGGTCACATGGGAATAGGTGGAAAAGTCTCAAATGATAAGCTTTCCTCTGTTGATCCCGACTGGTCAATCATAACTAAAAATGAGAGCGGAAAAACTTTTAAAGTTGATTACAAGCCAAGCAGCTCAGAATTCCTAGACGACTATAATCCAGAATTAAAAGAAATAACTAGCTCTAATTCTGAAATAAAATCAGAGACTGGCACAAAAATCATCATAAACAAAACCAGCAACAGAATCAACAATAACCTAGATTACGTTAAGGCCAATGTACTAAAAGAGTTAAAATCTTTTTTTGCTCACTTAATAAAGGAAAACCCAGATATTCAAATTATATTTAACGGAGAGAGCTTATCTTTTAATTATAAATTAACAGGAGTTCCTTTTATAAATAAAGAAGTAATATTTAAATACAATATAAAAGATAAAGAGCAAGAAGCAAAAATAAAATTTAATATTTCTTATGAAAAAGATTTATTAAAAATAAAAAATTCTTCAATTAATTGTATAGATATAGTGTCTTCTGTAAAAATATGTAAATTAAATCTGGAAAATGGAGAATTGTTAAATGAAATATATGAAGAAATTGAAAAAAAAGAAAATAAGCCATCTAAAATAGAACCTTCAACTCTTTCTTTTTTTAATAATTTAATAGGTTTTATTTCCTGTGAAGAGTTGTCTTCGGTCTTAGACGAATCAAATATGCCTGCCAAAGACCTGTCGCACCACTATTTAAGAGTTGACCACCCGATAACGACACCCTTTTTAAAAGTTTGTTTTTCAGAAATTATAAATTCAATTAGAGATTATACTGGAGTAGACGAGACGAAAAGGCGAGAAAAATTTGATGAAATCGCTAAAGAAGTTATGGATTTGGTTTCAAAATCCTTAAACATTAAAGATGTGGAATATGACTATAAGGTTAAAGAGTCTCTTCCGGATGGAATTATCCCAGACCTCCCCGATTATTTAGATTTAGAAAAACTAGAATCAAAAATCAACGAAGATCCTATTGTATATGATATATCCGACTTCGGGGAAGACTCTAAGTATGAAATGTCAAATCATTTTGAACATAAAAAGCTTATAGTAATGATAAACTCTGGAAATAGTAAATTTATTAAAATGGAATCTAGTTCAGATCCTTACGCTCTAGCCTCATACATATCAGAATGCATAATTAAAGAAGCTTCTTTTTTTAAAAATCCAGATCATTCCAACAAAGAAGTTGAATACGAATTATCTAAATTTTATGACGAGCACGGAGACTCAATGAGAGAAAAATTTTCCTTTTAGTGTAATAGTTAATATGGGGCCAGTATTAAATACCGTAATTGGAGCTGCAATAAAATTGGGCTGCAATTTGATAAATGCCTGGCTAGAACAAAAAAGACAAAATCAAATAATGCTGGCAGGGAGAGATAGCAAATTTCTCGAAGCAATGCTTAAAAATCAAGCTAGTCAGGCGAATGATGCCTTCGTAAAGGTTTCTAGACGTATTTTATTCATGAGCATAACTTTTACTATGTGTTTTTTGATGATATACTATGCATTAAATCCAGATATATCCTATACGTTAATAGTGCCAAAAGGAGAATCAGGAAGACTTGGTTTTTTCTCTTGGATTTTCGGGGCAGAAGACTGGAAAGTAGTTGAACTTACGGGAGGTTTAATGCTTTCTTCCTTCATGGATCTTTGTTTTATGGTTGTCGGCTTTTATGCTGTACCAAGTAAGAGTAGATGAGGGCAATACTTTTTATTAGTCTATTTTTTGTTTCTTGCTCTATAAGAGATAAATTAATAACAGATAATCAAAAATCTCCATCTTTAAACAATTCAATACATTTAAAATACGATGTTAATAGCGATGGAAATATTTCTCAAGAGGAGTTTAAAAAAATTAAAGATCAAAAAAAACTTTTTAATCCATACGTAGATTACCAAAATCCTCTTGCTGTTTTTTCTTTTATATTGCTATTAGTTTTAAGTTGCTGCTCTTTGAGTTATATTTCTTCTTTTATGAATAGCGTGTATATTTGGTTTTTAAATAAAATAAAGAAATAACTAAAACTCTAGTGTATTAGAATTAATGGGATCTATGTTTTCGTTGCATTTTGACGCTTCTGTCAACTCTTCATATCAAAGTGAAATAGCTTTGGGTTTTTCGAGGTGGGATGAAATCGTAAGTGGAATAAAATCGCCGGGGGGTGATATTCCACACCAAATAACAGTTAATATCTCGTCTGACAGCGGAATAACAGCGGCGGCGGTAGCTATAACTACTGGACTTAAAAATGTAAATGGGCTTTTTTATCCAAAAACCGTTCAGCTAAAAATAAAAGAACAAAATCTTCCTAGGCTATTGTCCACAAAGATACCTTCGAATCCTAGCTCTGACCCCCCAAAAACTTTACTTTATTATTTATCTTTGCATGAAGCTTGCCACTTACTTGGGGTGGGAAACCTTTGGTCCGCAAGAAACCTATTAAAGGATTTTCTTGGAGATACTTTTTATATAGGTTCAAATGCGGTAAGAGAATACAAAACTGCTTTTTCTAATTGGCCTGATTCATCTAATTTCTTCGGAGTTCCCGTGGAAGACGGAGGCGGATTAGGCACGGAAGGTACTCACCCAGAAGAAGGACATAAATCAGACCCAGGAAATTTACCTCATTATTTATTAAATAACAGTATAATTTACCCGGGGTTAGAAGGAGAAATTATGACTGGCTGGTTAGAAAACAAAGCCATGCCCTTAAGTAGAATATCTATAGCTTTTTTAGAAGATTTGAATTATTCTGTTGATTACTCAAAAGCTGATAACTTTTTCGTAGCTCACGATCCACCAGCTACCCCAACTCCAAGAACACCTACCCCCCTTCCACCTGAGACTCCAACAAAAACTTCTACTCCAAATGCCGGAGTTACGGTTAGTACCCCAACCCCTAGATTACCACCCTCAAACTTTACCCCATATAATTCAATTGTTTCTAAATATCTGGAAAAATCTAATGTCTTAAAAAGCTCAAATCATTTAAATCGATCAAACTCTTTGAAAGAAAACCTTTAGCTGTTTCCATGAATATAGATGATTTAAAAATTTTTCATAAAGTTTCGAAAGGAGAAACCCTGCAAGATATAGCTTACGCTTATGAAGTTTCGGTGGAAGACATTGTTGGTTGGAACAAAAACCTTTCTCAAGAAACAGACTTAAACGGGAAAACGCTAATAGTTTCTAATTTGCCTTCGTACTATCTACCAAAATCCCAGGGAGTTATTTATTCTACTGGCAATGTTATGCTGCCTTCTAGCGCTCCGGGCTATGTATATATAGACGGCCAATGTTATTTTGATACTGGAGAAAAAGGTTCTAAAAATTTAATTAGAGATGATTATAAGGGAGCTTATTCTGATTGTGAAGACTGCAAAAAACATAACCTCACGCCGACCTTAACGGCTTCAGTATCCCCAACAGCTACAGAATCTCCTTCAGAATCTCCAACGGCTACAGAATCTCCAACGGCTACAGAATCTCCAACGGCTACAGAATCTCCAACGGCTACAGAATCTCCAACAGCTACAGAATCTCCAACAGCTACAGAATCTCCAACAGCTACAGAATCTCCAACAGCTACAGAATCTCCAACGGCTACAGAATCTCCAACGGCTACAGAATCTCCAACGGCTACAGAATCTCCAACGGCTACAGAATCTCCAACGGCTACAGAATCTCCAACGGCTACA
>Ga0098049_1000598_pt1 | contig 14502 bp, 2 predicted proteins | sample 13BtaG_FD_92582 | JGI IMG/M metagenome (GOLD analysis project Ga0098049, IMG submission 92582) | Marine viral communities from the Subarctic Pacific Ocean - 13B_ETSP_OMZ_AT15268_CsCl metaG | ecosystem: Environmental > Aquatic > Marine > Oceanic | place: Subarctic Pacific Ocean | collected 2015-01-16
CAGAATCTCCTACATATCCAGTAGACTGAACTTCGTTGGTTTCTGTTTGTTTTGCTGGAGGACTAATCAGAACTAATGGTGGATTTGACTGAGTATATCCAGATCCACCATTAGTAACCGTAATTCCAGTAACAACTCCGCCACTGATTGTTGCCGTAGCAGTCGCAGTAGTTGTTCCAAGACCAACACTTACATCTGGAATTGTAGAATATCCAACCCCACCTGTGGTAAGAGAAATTGATGTAATAGTTCCAGCAGTGGAGACTATAGCAGTTGCAGATGCACCTACAGTTTCATCTAGATTGACCAGTGTTATTTCTTTTGTTAGATTTGCTCTGAAATTAGAATCGGCATTTTCATTGTTAAGATTGAACAGAGGTCTAATTCTATCGACATAAATGACAGTGGAACCAATACCAACTGGTTTAATTATATTCGCCACTGGATTAATAACTGGTTCATAGATTTCTCTATCTTTACCAACTCCCTGTCCATTGATGATCTTGTCTTCAGTTTGTCTACACCATGTAACAGGTCTTTCAAAAGTAGTGTCTCTGGTGTTACCAGGACCAAAGTATGGAAGAGTATTAGACCTATCAACATTAGTGATAGTACTAATAGTTCTTGCATTCTCCTGTTGATATGGTTTTTGTCCAAGATCTGGATTGTAATTGAGAGTTACTTCATCTCCATATTTAATTGTCTCGATTACTTCTCTTTCAATAACATCCAACTCATCTCCACTTCCTTTGTAGAAGTTGATTACGAGTGTATCTCCAACCTTCAATGGTTCTGTGAATGTTATCTGAGATCCTCCATTAAATTCGTAAGCAATTCCAGGAACTTGAAGAATTCCATTAACAAGAACAATTAGTAGTTGATCAAGTTCAATCTTAGATCCTTTAGATTTATTAATTGATATTGGAACACCAGACTTTAATAATGGGAAATCAATTCTACTTCCATCGATATAATTACTAACATCATCAAATGTTTCAATAACACCTACAGACCAACCAGTAAATTCATCATTAATAACTTTTTCAATTTCAATTTCAAATTGATTTGAAGGAGAGAAACTAGATGTAGTTGGGATTCCTGTCGTTCCTCCAACAGAAACCGTTAGTCTCTGACCGTTACCATAACCATATCCAGTGTTATTAATACTAAAGTCAATAACACTAGATCCTTGACCAACAACAATATCAATTACACCCGCTGTTCCAAGTCCAGTTGTTCCAGAAACATATTCTAACGCCAAGTTGGAATATGAAAGTGGACTATCAAAGACTACGAATGGTGGATTTGTAGTCGTATATCCAGTTCCTGGATTTGTAATAGCAACACTAACAATGTTGCCATTACTAATTGTTGCAACTCCAACTCTAACTAAATTGGATGAAGTAACACTAGAAGTTCCGACGCTAACATTAACCGTAGTTTGTATTCCAGATCTATATCCAGAACCACTATTACCAATCGATACTGAAGTAATAGTACCTGCAGAAGATACAACTGCGGTTCCTCCTGCAGCAACAAGTGGTTGATAACCAATTCCTGCTGTAGAACCAACAGAAACAATCATTCCTCCTCTTGGGAAGGTGCTCAGTCCGACATCATTAGTCAAATCTCTAGAAGTTCCAACAAATGTAATCGTTGTTATACCAGAAGCTTCACTGAGTGTATAATTACGTAACTCACCTGGAGTTTGTAATATGTCATTTACTAATACGATTGCACCTTCATTACTAATTCCATCTACATTAGATCCATTAGATTTTAATGTAAACTCGTTTTCTACTCCATTAAATTGATCAGAAAGATCATCAAATATATAATTTTTAGAATAGGTCTCATTTGTTGTGTTTGGAGCAGCAGTTCTCAAGAAAGATCTTCCTTGGAAGGATGAACTTGTAGTTATTCCAACATAATCTCTTTCATCAGGAGGATTAGTCGGAGATCCAACTGGAGTATTTCCAAATGGTGCCTCAACAAAGTTCAGAACATTTCCAACAATGTTGTAGTTTCCAACAACTTTTGTTACCAGTTGACCAGTTGCAAGACCAGATTGAATGTTAGTTCCCATCCAACCTCTACGAACCACAAGTCTGTTTGTGCTTCCGATACCAACACCTTCAATCTTCATGATTTCATCACCGACCTTAAACAGATCACCTCCGAAGAATGAACCTAATCCAGTAAATTTAACAGCATTGTCAGTAGTGACAACTTCATCAGCAAGTGTTGTTGTAAGTGCTGTAGAAACGATAGGTGATTGAATAAGATTATCAATAGCGACTAATGCTTTTGCATTCTGATTTGTTGCAGTAAATGTATGAGCAGCACCTACACCAGTAGAAGTTAAATTAATAACTTGAGGAACTGATTTCAGAGCATCTTCCGCACTTCTTGCAAGTTTAATAGTGTTGTCATTAACTTTGACTGCAAACAGACCAGTTGAAGGTAGTAACTCTGTTGTAACTCCAGTAACTGGGAACGTGGTTTGGGCAATACCGATTGATTGGGTATTTCCAATGCCAGGACAACTATATTCAATTTGCTCACCAGTTACATAGAAATGATTTGGAATAGTGATACTATTTGTAGTAGTGTTAATACCACTTTGAACAAAGGTTCTCTCAAATATGTTATCGGTTTTATGGGTGAGATCAAATGCTCTCTTAACGTCCCTATCGGTCCCTGTGTACTCACCATAACCAGTTTCAATAGTTCCATTAGTGAGATCAATAACATCTCTGGAATCATCTTCTATTCTAAGAGCATTAGTATAAACATGGACAGTTGCATCTATTCCAGCAACTGGAGTAAATAAAACTTGAGTTGTAGCAGCAAGTCCAACAGAGTCTGCAACCAGTCTAGAACCAAAAGTTCCAAGACCCGAATGAGTTTGAATATTTGCAAATTCTGTATCAAATGTTTCTGAGGTAGTTTCCCCTTCAATATGATCGTCAACAACAAAATATTCTAAGAATTCATAACGATCATTTGTAGTGTCATGAATCTGAATCATAAAATATCCAGCATCATATCTATCTTCCTGTGTAGATATATGACTTGGATACTCTGCAATAACATTTTCAGTTGGTGAACCAGATGATGAAATATTAGTCATTGTGGACTGCAATCTGGCATGTTTCAAATCAAGTGTTGAAGTACTAGAAGTAACTGAAGATAAACCAACAACTACTGTATTAACTACCGCATTTGATCCTATTCCAGATGATGGATTAAAATCAACTTTAATATTTGAACCATCTAGACGTGCAGTATAAGTTCCAAATCCTGCTGCAGAAATTCCTCCTAGTGATGTTGTTAACTTACCATATTCTAAGATAGAAACGTCTGAACCATCATGTACAATGTTCAGTTCTTGAGCTTCAAATTCATTTGAATTGAAAGTAGCAGTATCGCCAAATGCAGGATTAGTAACATCTGGCGCAATTTCGACAAGAACCTTGAGGGAATGGTATGTGTTACCAATACTGACAATTGTAGCAGATGATCCAGAGGTAATAATAGTACTATCAGAATCAATCAAAACACCACCAATTGATGTTGATCCAGTGCTAAGATAATTATCATTAAGATTATATGAAATTGATGTAATATCAAAATCATTAACAGAAGACTTGGTTGGGAAGAATAATAATTCTCCGTCTGTTCCACTGATCGAAAAATCGAATGATCCCTGATCATATACTGTTTCTAATCTTGCATATTGATTAATATATCCAAATGAACCATCATGAATTAAATCAACAATCATTGCCTGCCTTTCTTGCAAGAATCTCTTGTCTCTCAGGTAAGTAAAGTATTTTCTAAATCTAAAATCACTAAGACTAAAGGTATTCAGAACAGTAAATGCAGTTGCTCTAGGACTACTATTAAATTCTGGACTTATATCATCAATGGATAAGACTCTGTTACCAGATGATTCTGTAAAGTCTGTTAGAATTTTATTATTGAAAATAATTTCGTTTGAAAGAATATTATTTCCATCAGCAAAATCTAGATTGTTTTCTGTAGCAATATCAAAGTCAAATACGCAGTTAGTATCTACAAATCCGTCCAGACTACTTACAATAGTAACATCGGTTACTTGTGTGGTTAATCCAATAGGAGAGGTTTGACTTACTGATTCTACTTGAAGATCACCAAACTTTTTAAATCCAAGAGTATGATTTGTGGACGAAACAGTATCCTTCCATGTATCAAATGGAATAGTGCTCTTCAACGAATAAGCAAAGTTTTGATAATAGAAACTATCTTGGAGTCTCTGTAAATTATTATTTGAAAATCCAGAATCAGTTTGATTGCCACTGAATATTAAGGAAGAAACATCGGTTTCAAAATAAGACTCATATGAGGTTACTGAAGAAGATATTCCTGCCAATTCTGAAGTAAGACCTCTTATAGTCTCTCCAACTTCAAAAGAATCACTTGAAAGAATTCTAACAGTTTTAGTTGTTCTATCCCAACTTTGAACAATACCTTCTTTGCCGTTTGTAGTAACAGTTTCTCCAACAAGATAATCTCCAGTGCGTAGTGTAATACCAAATACTGGGAAATCTTTTTCTGCAATAATCATGCCAGAAGAATTAATTAGATCAATTGTTCCTGGAACCGCTTCATTTACTAATTCGTCTGCCAAATTATATTTGACATTACCAAGTCCACCAATGTTAGGAGTTACTTCAGTAAGAGTGAAAAGTTTATATCCATAATCTTTTGAGTTATATCCACTATCAGTGCCAGCAATGCTGACATTTTCAATCATTACTCTATCGCCAACTACGAATGGGAAATTTTCACTAGCACTAAATCCAACTGAGAGATCGACAGTAACATCCTTAGTTACTGTATTAAATCCAACTGTACTAATACCAACTCCATTGGAATTTCTTATTGGTAGAATTGATGGAGTGGAGTTATTAATTCCTCTCGTATTACTGAGGATAGTTACAATAGAATCTCCGAGAGAATATTTGGTAGAAATATCAGTTATCTGAGATCCTGTTTTTCCATCAAAAAACAGTAAATCTGGTGGGGAAGAGTATCCTCTTCCTCCAGATATAATATCAATATTATCAATCTTTGCAAAAGAATCAATCTTAATTATTTGAGGTAAAGATGCACTTGGTTTTAAAGTTTTGTCTGATGGGAAATCATATCCAATATCTTCAAGTTTTACCTTTTCAATAGTTCCAATGGTGTCACTGATAGCAACTAGATCAGCATTTACTCCGTCAGCACTATCAATAGAAACAATAGATGGTAATGTAGTGTAATTTTTTCCAGAACTGGTTACATCAACCTTAAACACTGGTCCAGATGTATGTGTACAGTCTGTGGTGTATGTAATACTAGATGAAGTTGACACATAAGAATCTATTTCTGGAACTTCTGCTAACTCAAAGTTGAAGAAATTAGTTCCTGCGATGGAAATTCTTCTACTTCCATTATAAACACTATTTTGACAGAAAATTGAGTTGTTCTGTAAAACTTCCGTATCTGATATTATTTCAAATTTTTCTTTAGGTAATGTTCCGTCAGAAATTGGTTCAAACTTATAATAAAGTCTTTCTGGAGTAGTTTTTCCAATAGAAACTGATACTTTAGCGTCTGTGGTTATTCCTACACTACCAGATCTGGATACAGAGAAGTTATTAGATGATCCATCAGTTTCCCAAAGTTTAGTGCAACTAGAATCAAGGTAGAAGTTAAGTTTAAATGCAGAATATTGAGTAGCTTGAGATGTATACGCAAGAGTAGCATCTGACAGATCAAAGTTCATGGTAGAACTTCTATATGCATCAATCTTTGGATTTATCGATCCAAACTCACCAAAGGATGTGCTAGAAATTCCAACAACACTTGGTTTGAGTTGAGTTGAATCATAATAAGTATTTGATAATTTAATATTATCATTATCAACTCTTACAATATAGTAAATTTTGTCATTTTCCAATCCTTCACAAGGAGCAGTTGAAGTGTGAATTACTTTATCTCCACTTTCATATCCATGATTAACTATATTAATAGTATTAGTTGAACTATTAACGCCAACGGCACTAAAAGTTTCAATACCAACCATCACTCTTCTGTGAAGATCGCTATATTTTACTTTGTGAGTTGTCGTAAACAATGGGTTAACATTAATATCGACAAAATGTTCTCCGCGAATTCCATGATTAACCCCAGTGGTCACCGTTACAGTTCTCTTCGTGGCATCTCCAGAAATGGTATCATAGTTTGTTGTAAAACTATGATTGTTTCCAGTACCAACTCCAGTAAAGAATAGAGTCTTAGAAGAATTTCCTACTCCATCAAATCCGCCAGTAGATCCGAGACCAACTCTTTGAGTTGCAATACCAATTAAATCATTGGAAATTTTTGCAACAAAAAGTTGTTGGTCATCAGTTAAAGTTTTGGCAACGCCAATATCATGGAATTCATTATAAACAATTCCTGCTCCACCATTTGGAGAATATGTAATAACATCACCTGTTTGTAAATTATGTCCTTTTAAGTAAATTGATTTGATTGGAACTGCAAGAGTACTAGAACCAAAAGTCGTTCCTATACCAATAGTATTAAGTCCGAAAGAACTAAATTGCAATACTGATCCAATTCCAACAGCGGTAGTTCCTAAACCAACAGATTCCACTGGTTCAAAATATACTTCTTTATTTCTTTTGAAATTGAAGGTTGTTTTGAATCCAGAATTTATAGAAAATCTTCTAGTTTGTTCAGTTATGATAGATCCTACTGTATGAGAAGATCCAACAGTTCCATTTACTGCTCTTAATACTCTGATTCTAGAGTTATTTTTATCTACGTTTAAAACTTTTACTTTTTCGGTTCCTATACCAAGAATATCATTTGGTACAATGTTTGATCCAATTATACTAGAGTCTACATTAAAGAAAGTTACTAATCCAGTAACATTTGTATTTCCAACAGCAACTCCTGTAGTTCCTAATCCAACAATTTTAAATGCTTCACTTGAAACTCCAACAGTGTATGATCCTTCAATTTTAGATGAAGTTGTAGAAACTCCACTGATATTGATAATATCAAGATTTAAAAGATTATTTGGATCTGTAGATTCTACAATGTAAGTTCCTTTTTTAGGTGATGGATTAAAACTTACGTTTGATAATTTTATAGTTGATGTATTAAGACTAGTAACTCCTCTACCCTCTAATCTGGAAACTCTACCAGCAGCCCCAAATCCAGTTTCATCTGTATCTGAGAAGTTTAATGTATCACCAACTTTATAATTATCTCCCCCAGTCTTTACATCAATTCTTTGAACTGTGCCTCTATTGGTAGATGTAATTTTACCAGTCTGTGATAAATTGTCAGGTGAGTAGATATATGGATAATCTATACCATCTTCTCTTAAATTATATGATGCAGTGTTTCTGCACCAATTATTACTTTCTACATCATATTGATCTTGATTTGATGAAGTTTCAAAGTTAAAATCAATAGGTTTTGAATAATACTTATCTCCCAAAACATATGGGAATGTTGGAATTCTATAGTTTGCAAAAACTCCTGATGATTCTACTGTATCACTATTAATTGTTATAAAATATGCATAAGTTCCGTTTGGATAGTCAGGAGTTATGCAGAATCTCCCATTATTTCTATCAAGATAGTCATCTTCAGGAGATTCAAAATAAGTATAGTCTTCTACGAAAAATCCTAATGGAAATACTGATGTTGGGGGACCACCCACTCGGGAAGAGTTTAATTTGTAACTACTCTTCATGAGAGTAACTACTCCACCATCAATATTTGAGTATCCATATGGTCCATAAATTGGATTTCCATCATAAGCCCACCCAATAATAGGAGAGTGATCCGTAAATATTGTTTCTTTTGAATTTACAAGTTTTAAATCTGGTTTTCCATAGAGAGTTTCTCCATTTTCATTAATGGAGTAAATCATTTGTCTTAATGCTCTAGGTGCATAAAGGGAATAACACTGCAAACCAAAATCATCATTTAATGATCTTCGGACAATAATATCATCATCTTTAATAACATTATTATCATATGCTTTCTCGAATAGGTTAACTCTCCATGATTGCAATCTAGGAAGAAACTCTGCTGAATTTTCTGTAGAGACCACTTCGAGTTCAACTTCTCCAGCGATATAACCAGATCCAGAATCTATTACTCTTACTTCCGTCAACCTTCCATTTTCAATAATTGGTGTTAAAACGCAACCAATTCCAGAAGATGAAAGTATGGCTACGTCTGGAGTTGATGTATAGTTTGATCCAACATTTTCTATGATTACCTCAAGTATTCTACCATCAGCCGAAACAATTGGTTTAACTTGTGCATTTGATCCAGAAACAACAGAAACATTAGGAAGTTTGTTAAAATTCAAAATTTCATTTGTACCATATCCAGATCCATTATCTGATAAGTGAATAGAAGTTACTTCACCTCTAAAGATGGGTTGAACTGAAGCTTCGTAAGCACTTTTTTCTATTCCAGTAACCGTTGCAATTCCAACAGATCCTTTAACTTCTACCGTAATTGGAGGATAATTGAAATGGTGAGTTCCACTTCCGGAAGTAGTTATATCAATATATTGATTTGTTCTATAGAAGAAGGATTTGTCATCTGTTGGACCACATTCTGACAATTTAAACTCATTATCATTGACTGATGTAATGTAATATTCGGTTGCATCAGTCAGTCCACCAATAACTCCAGAACCTGCTGAGTATTTTACAATCTCACCAGACTTATAGTCATGGTTCGTGATTGAAATGCTGTTAGTTGAGGTATTAATACCTGATACATTAACAGATCTCTTTTTATTTTCATACCCAAATCCATTATCAACAATATTAATGGATTCAATAACAGATTTTTTTGATGTACATTCTAAAGTATGCTTTCCTATTCCATGGAAAGACAGAGTAACTGTATTGATACCCGAAATTGCTTCTCCTAAGTTATCATGGAGTTTGATAGTGGTTGCATCAACAACTTCTGCAAAATATGTGGCATCAGTGGACAATCCACCAACAATTTTCTGTGAATTTGGTTTATATACTAATTGCTCACCATTCCTAAATTTATGAAAAGTTGAAAATCCAATAGTAGATAAAGAAGATCCTAATCCAACTCTTTCAGACTGAGGATCTGAAAAAAATTCTACTGAGTGAGAAATTAACTTTGTATTTACTAAAGCTTTAGCATTTGATCCATTACCCCCATTTATTGACACTGTAGGAACTTCAGTAAAATCAAATCCCCTATCAAGAATTTGAATTTCTCTTAAATTACCACTAACTGCAATAAAACCTGTTGCACCAGTACCAACAGGATCAGTAATGTTAAGTGCTGCAGGATTGATTATATCAAAATCATTACCAGGAGCAGTAACTTGAATATCTTCAAGTTTACCAGCATAAATGAGATCTTTAGACTTATAATTTAAAATTTCGACACCATTAACTAATATACCAGTAGAACCTGGTTTGGTTTCAGACTGAATATCAGTATCAATCGGATTTGAAATTTCTCTATAAAGTTTTTGTGGTTGTAAAGTTTTTGAAACTGAATCAAATCTTTCTAAAATGTTATCCGAAACAGTTGTACCTGTCTCTACACTGGAGAATTTAGAGGAATATAAATTAGCTGGAGATTTTGCTAGTTTAAGATTATCATGGTCAACTCTTAGTACATAATATATCCCCTCACCACCAGTTTCTCCTCCAAATAAAGAAGAAGATATATTTACTGTCGTTTCTTCTTGCCCATCAACAGTAAAGGTTGTTTCAGTTTTTTGAGGAATATAGTATACTGCATCTCCACTATAATAACCATGACCATTAATATTTAAAGTTTCACCAGAGAAGGTTCCACTAAATGTTTTAGAAATTTTTGTTGCTACAAGAGGACGATCTTGATATGAAGGTAAAGAGTTTGCTGCAACTAAAAGTGAATCGCCATATTGTTTTTTATATACATTCTGAATGTTTGAATGAAATATATTTACATTAGGGAAAGATGATGATTTTGCTTTTCTTAAATTTCTCTGTAAGGTATATTGAGCTCCTATAGTAAGAGTTCCTGAAGTTTTAATTGTTACAACCTTAGAGGATATAATATCAGAAACATCTGCATCAAAAGATCCTATTCCTGACGCTGGAATAATTGTTACAGTATCCCCTAGTATTAAGTAATTATCTGTATTTAAAGTTAACTTATAAACTTTTGGAGAAACATTATCAATTAATTCAATTTTATTAATTGTGTATTTGACAGGATTATTATATAACCATTTTCTATATTTAAATGTATCATCTTCAATTCCAAGAGTTTTTATTTTAAATCTATCTCCAGGTTTATAGTCAAAAATTCCATCTTGTTTTGAAAATCCAGATAGGACTGGTGCAATTCTAACACTAATTTGATTTCCATCTGGTGTTTGATCTGGTTTTACCGTAGCAAAATTTTGAGTAGTTACGGTATCTCCATCTATTATACTCTCCTTAATATTGGTGCAACCCAAAAATTGATTTACAGTTTTGGAGGTATAAGATACAATACCAACCTTAGCAGATACTCCTGTTGGATATTTTACATAAATTTCTCCAGAATTTTCAAATCCTACAGTCGAATCAACATCAATGTACGTTGCTCCTGCAGAAACGTTTCCAATTACATGTGTTTTAGGTGCAATTTTAAATGCACCAACTGTAGATCCAAGAGCTCTAATATCTCTATTATATCCATCATCAAATGATAATTTATAAAAAGTTTTTCCAGCACCAGCAGATACTTTCTCTACACCATATACTGAAGTATATGTCTCTTCATTATCTCCCTGAAATATAGTTCTGCTTGCTACACTAGATGGATCTCCACTAATTGATTCAACTAAAATGTTAGAAGTAACTAAGTTACTAGCATTTGATGGTGTAAAAAGATTATCTCTCGGTTTAACAATATCTACGTTTACGCCATAGAGAGCTTTGAATAAAATTTTATAAGATTCATCGGTTCCCTTACTAGTATAATAATCTCTAGATTGCTTTATAAAAATATTTTGATTTAAATTAGACGCTAAAGGTCTCTCGGACAACCCTGGAAGCAGTTGTATTTTTGTTTTATTTAAAAATTCTTTTAAGAAAAGGCAGGTTAAGTTCTCAATCTTTGCTCCAGACGTGTGATCTGCGGCAGAAGTAGAACTAAAGACAAGTTCCCCTGGATTCGAGTCAGATTTATATGATGTTATTCCACTAAAACCCCTAATACAACCGGTAAAAGAGGTATCTGTCTTACCAGTATATGAAATAACCTCATCACCAATCTTTAAAAGACCATAAGAACTAGGAAAAAATTCTGTTCCTCTTGGAGATTCTCCAATATCAACGTTAATTGTCGTAGCAAACTCATCAATATCGCCACTCAAAACGATTTCATGATTTATTGAAGTTTGCTCATCAAGTTTTACATATTGATCAATATTTTGAATTAGATCAATAGGACCACTTTTATATTCCTGTCCAATATAGTATTGCTTTAAAAATTCAGAGATAAGAGGGAACTCATTCTCCACATAAGTGGGGAGTTGGTTCTTAACGATGTTGCTAAACTTGATTCTTGTTTCTGCCATTTTTTTCTATATCTCTAAATTAGTAACCGCTACCTGAACTTGAAGGTGTTGATGACCCACCACTAGAACCAGAGGATGCTCCAGTTGATCCTGAAGTGGTTGTTGTTCCCGTAAAGGAAGAATTTGTTATACTACTATCTGTAGTAGTTTGAGTGATTGCTACATTTTCAGGTCCACCAACACGAACTAAATTACCTGCTGCATAAGAAGAAGATACAATATAACTTGATGCTGATGGATCAAGTCCAGATGCGATTTCGTCTGATACCATTTCAAACGTACTATTACTAGTATCTAGTTGCAAATAAAGGTCCTGTAATCCGACAACATCATTTGATAGTGGGGTTGCTTCAATTTCAACGGTTTGTTGACCATCTTTTTCCATGCCCGCAATAATGTTGACTGCGTTGATGGTAATAATTCCATTTACATAATCAATTCTACCTACATTTGTTCTTACAATTGATGGATTCTGAGAACCAACGTTTGGAACAGTAAAGAAAAATAGTGATCCCGTAGATCCATCGGCATTTGGAACATCACTCAAGTAAACATTTTCAGCAATTCCAGCAATTCTAAAAGCACTTGACTTTATATTATATCCATCTGTTCTTCTGATATAGAATTGATTACCAAATCCAATTTGATATTCTGCAATTGTATTTGGTACAATTCTCAAATCTCTCCTCATCTTAATAAGAGTGATGTTAGATGTAACAGATTCATGACTATCATCAACTATTTTCAAGAACTTACTATACTTAAATCTAGCACCATACTTATTTAATTCAGTAGAGTCTGAATATTTTGCCGCATTATTAGATACTACTGAAGAAACATCTGCTGCTGATGGTGCAAGATTAGTGTTATAATAAACTCTCGAACTAATTTCAATAAACAGATATTTTAAATCCAAAATTTCTGGTACAATACCAGCAACAGCATATTTTTTAAGTTTTAATTTGATATTATCTTTAATCAAATTAGGTAAGAAGTCACCAAATTTTGGTTTAATACTAATAAAAACTTTACCGTACTGGGGAGGAATTAAATCTTCTCCACCAAATACGGAAATAGACTCAGTATCTGGATATATTTTTGATGGAACTAAAGTTTCATAATCATCTGCAGTTACTGCTCTATTTTGAGTTGCATAAATTTTTGGTGCAAACTTTCTAACTGACTCAACTGCTTCAATAGAACTTCCACCTCTAGAACTATATTGAGGTGTTATGAATGAGATACCTTCTGAAACGACATGTTCAGTTCCATCTCTTACATAAGTTATTCTTCCATTAAATGCAAATTGTGAAAATCCGTTTCCAGAATCTCCATTAGTTGTAAGATAGTTGACTGTAATGTAATTTTGATCATCAAGTTTTTTTCCAAAAACTCCATCACCAAAGAATATTTCATATCTTTCATCTGCTACTTCTTGTAAGAAGTAGACTTTTGACTCTGAACTAATGCTGAATAAACTATCTTGTAATGCATACTTAGTTAACGCAGTAGATGAAGAGTTGTTCTTAACAGATACTCTAATTAACTCTGTATCAACTCCAGGATTAGGAAGAATAAATTTTTGTTGAGGATTTCTGGCACTATATGTAAAATTCTTTTGTACTACAGTTCCTTCAAAAATTGTGATATTGTCAAAAGATGCAATATCGTTGATTACAGGAACCGTTATATCATCTAAAATACAGAACGCCCCACCTGTACCCCCAAAAGATCCTGAGGACGTTGTTACAGTCCCTCTACGGAGGGTTAGAGACGCTGGTTTAGGAGTTATGTTAGTTGTATCAACAAAGAACGATATTGCAGAAGTTGCTGCTTTTCTTGATCTGGGGGTATATCCAATATTTCTCGCAAGAGCTATTACATTTTCTCTTAAAGTTGCCGTATCAATAAAAACTTCGTTTGCCACCATGTTGGCATTATACGAAGTAATATACGTATTATACGCTAGTACATCTAAAATAGATGATAGGTTAGAACCATCAAAGTCATAATCCGTAAAATTGGAATTTGACTTTAAATATTCTTTGAGTGTTGTCTTAACGTCCTCAAAGTCTAGATTTGTAAAATTTACTAATGACATTTTACCTGGTTGGTTGCAATACGAATTCTAATTGTTGTGATGGAAGGTCAGCTCCTATAATGTCATATGTAATAACAACATCGAATGCATTGCCATCTATATTAGCATTTGCATCAACAGACCTAAGTCTAACTCTTGGTTCATGTCTGCTAATAGATTCCTCTATTTGAGTCTGAATTTCAATCGCAGTTAAATCGTCCGCATTTTCAAAAAGAGACTCTGTAATACGAGATCCAAATTTCGGATTGAAAAATTTCTCTCCAGGGTTCGTAAATACAATATTTTTGACCGATCTGGCGATTGCATTCTCATTTTTTAAGGCAATTAAGTCACTTGTCAGAGGATTACTCTGAAAAGTCATACTAATATCCTTAAATCCTTGACTTACCCTTTCTATAGGCACAACAATACGGCAATTATGTATTATTTATCAAGGATTTTAATTATTTTTTACTCATAAAGTGGTTCGGGATTGGTCTGATTTTCAAAAATCTCAGTTTCTTCCTTTTTATCACGTTTTTTTGGCGTCAAATCGTCATTTGCGATCTCACGAAGCATTTTTTGATGCTGATCATTAGCTAAATTGTCTAAAAAATCGTTCATTTTCTTAAAATTCGGCAATTGGTGGGTTTTCTTCGCTATTTTTACGCTCTTTTGCAGTTTTCCAGAAATAATTTTCATCATTTCCGAGTCCATCACGATCATGACCATTCTCAACTTGGTA
>Ga0098049_1000607_pt1 | contig 14457 bp, 14 predicted proteins | sample 13BtaG_FD_92582 | JGI IMG/M metagenome (GOLD analysis project Ga0098049, IMG submission 92582) | Marine viral communities from the Subarctic Pacific Ocean - 13B_ETSP_OMZ_AT15268_CsCl metaG | ecosystem: Environmental > Aquatic > Marine > Oceanic | place: Subarctic Pacific Ocean | collected...
CGAGATCAAGAGTGGTTTGAGAAAGAAACAAGAAACATGACAAAGAAAGAAATCGCTCAGGAACTTGAGTGCTCTTTCTTATCTTCAGGCGAAACAGTTATTGACGCCGAATACCTGGAGTGGGTTTTTTCAAACATACAAGAACCACTCTATAGAGATGGCTTTGATAGAAATCTGTGGATCTGGCAAGAGTATGATCCATCTTCAAAGTATTTTATCTCTGTTGATGTCTCCAGAGGTGACGGCGAAGACTATTCAGCATTCCACGTTTGGAACGTAACGACAAATGAGATTGTTGCTGAGTATCAAGGCAAACTTGCGATAGACATGTATGCCAATATTGTACATCAAACAGCCACCAGATATGGAAACTGCCTAGTTGTTGTAGAAAATAACAATATTGGCTTTATGCTTATTGACAAATTGAAAGAACTAAGGTATAGTAATCTCTACTATACAAAAAACAATGAGTTTATTGATCCTTTAATAGCAGAAAATGTGAACGGAGCAACACCTGGCTTCTCTACTTCTTCTAAGACCAGACCTTTAATCATTACAAAGATGGAAGAAATGGTTCGCAATCAACTAGTTATAACAAGATCAAAAAGATTATTTGGAGAATTTAAAACTTTCATTTGGAAAAACGGTCGACCACAAGCAATGCGCTCAAAACATGATGATTTAGTAATGTCTTTTGCGATAGCCTGCTGGATTAGGGACACCGTTTTTGAAGAAAGCGCTTACGATAAAGAAAAGTCAGAAAAAATGATGGGTGCTTTCTTTACAAATAAAAAAGAATTTAATACAACAATATCCGGAATGCTTGGACACCTTCCCGTAGCAAGGTCAGGCCACGCAAAAGAACAAAGAAAAACTCAACAACAATTTATGTGGTTATACAAAGGTTAAAAAATGGCATACAAAAAAACAATAATCCCAAAAAGAAGCACAGAAAACCCAAGAAATGCAGACAATCCGCTCTACAAGGCCCTAACCAGGCTCTTTTCAGGCCCAATTGTCAATTATAGACACGAACAGGTAAGAAAATACCGCAGAAAAGAGCTAGATAAGTTCAACTGGACCTCAGCAACAGGCAAAGAGTTCAAAAAGGCCGATTATGAGAAGAACTACTCGTTCTATGGCGACTTTATGCTCAACCAAAACCGCTCCGAGCGGTATTTGGACTTCGAGCAGATGGAGTACATGCCAGAACTCAACTCTGCACTAGATATTTATGCAGACGAGATGACAACTTCGACAGAAATTCGCAAAATGCTTACAATTGATTGTCCAAATCAAGAAATTAAGACAGCATTGCAGATTTTGTATTTTGATGTGCTTAATATCGAGCTCAACCTCTATGGTTGGGCAAGAACTCTTTGTAAGTACGGAGATTTCTTTCTTTATCTTGATATTGATGATAAAATAGGTATTCAAAACGTGGTTTCCCTCCCAGTCAATGAACTTGAGAGGCTAGAAGGGCAAGATGAGAATAATCCAAACTATCTACAGTTTCAGTGGAACTCTGGCGGTCTTACTTTTGAAGACTGGCAGATTGCTCACTTCCGCATTTTAGGAAATAATAAGTATAACCCATATGGAACCTCTGTCTTAGAAGGTTCTCGTCGTATTTGGAGACAACTTACACTTGTAGAGGACGCAATGATGTCCTATCGGATCGTTCGTGCTCCCGAGCGCCGAGTTTTCTATGTTGATGTTGGTGGAGTTTCCCCGCAAGACGTAGAAACTTATATGCAGCAAGTAATGACTACCCTTAAGCGCAATCAGATTGTTGATGCCGATAGTGGGCGTGTCGATCTTCGCTATAACCCAATGTCTGTTGAAGAAGATTATTATGTTCCCGTCCGAGGCGGGCAGCAAGGCACCAAGATCGAAACACTTGCAGGCGGCCAGTTTACTTCACAAATTGAAGATGTAAAATACCTTAGAGAAAAACTATTTTCTGCTATTAAGATCCCACAGGCTTACTTGGTTGCTGGCGAGAACGCCGAAGACAGAACCTCACTCTCGCAAAAAGACATTCGTTTTGCGAGAACAATTCAAAGAATTCAAAAAGCACTTATATCAGAACTTACAAAGATTGGCATGGTGCACCTTTATACGCTCGGATTCCGAAAGTCAGACCTTACAGGCTTTGATCTTAAACTAAACAACCCTTCAAGAATTTCAGAACTTCAAGATCTTGAGACAATGAAGACCCAGTTTGAGGTTGCCTCATCGGCAACAGAAGGATTCTTCTCCAAGAGATACATTGCAGAGCACATATTTAACCTATCGCAAGAGGAGTTCCTTCGCAATCAGCGAGAAATGTTCTTTGACCGTAAATATGCTGCCATGCTTGATAACGCCGCAGCGACAGAGGAAGAAGAGGGCGCACCTCTTGGTGGGGGCTTTGATTCTTTCGGCGCAGATGCTGAAACACCCGCCCCAGAAGGCGGTGAGGCACCAGGAGCTGACGCAGCGGAAGATGAAGAGCAAGAAGATGTTCTAAAAGTAGCGCCAGGCAAAAGAGATGATAAGCCTTTCACAACTCGTGATGAAGCAGGCCGCATGGTCACGACAACTCCTGCCTCTAAAGGAAAAATGTATCGGCCCAAAAAAGACGGCAGAATTAAGAAACAAAGAATGGGGATGACCTCAACAGCAGTTCCGGAGTTCGCAACAGGCAACACCAGAAGATCAAAACTTGGACTCCCAAAACCTTCTGACTTATTTGAAGGGATGATTGAGAAAGAAGAAACTATTTATACAATAGAGGAAGACTTTAAAGAGCATTCCGAAGAAGTAAAACAACTATTTGAATCACTGGAGAAAAAAAATGACAAAGACCAAGTACAATAAGAAAAGAAATACCGCTTTTCTTTACGAGGCGCTCGTAAGAGAATTAACAAAGGCGGCTTTAGAAAATAACACCGAAAGAGCATCAACAATCACCAAGATTGTAAAAGAGCATTTTAAAAAAGGCAGCATTCTCTATAAAGAGCTGCAGATCTATCGCACGCTTCTTGAAACAAAAGATATGGGCGAGTTGCATTTAGCAGATCGTCTGGTCCAAGAAAGTAAGTTTTCTTTTCACAGCGTGGGAAGAAAGCATGCATTTAATAGTCAAACAAAACTTATTAATATAATTAATAAGAAACTTGGTGCATCTGTATACAATAACTTTGTTCCAAACTACAGAGATCTTGGGACCATACACAACATTCTCCAAGGCGTTGAAAGCACAAAAAACCGTGTGCTCCTAGAAAACACCTTAGTAAAGAAACTCTGCGGCATTAACGAAGAAAAGCAAGAAAAAGAATACAAGCCAATTGACTCACTCGCCTACAGGCAATTCATCAAGAAGTTTAATGAGGAATATGGCACAACTCTTTCAGAAGGCCAAAAAACAATAGTTTCACAATATATTACTTCTTTCGTTGATGATGGGCTTGAGTTTAAGATGTTTATTAGCGAAAAACTTAACGAACTTAAGCACGCTCTAGGTGCATATGACGCAGGTAATCCTACCATTTCAGAAGGCATAAAAAATATTACAAAGAAGTTTAACAACTTTGAAAGCCTAGAGCTCAATGAAGAGCTTCTTTTAAACACCTTAAAGCTTCAATCCCTTGTAGAGGAGATTAACTATGGCCATTCAAGTTAAAGTCGGGACAGCGACCCCAGAGCCAAAGCCAGAACCACAGCGCACGATAAAACTTAAAGCAAAAAAGGCTTTAAATGGCGATGTGATGGTTGGGGACCACCCGGAGATCCACATTGTTGTTTCTCGCAAGGACAAAAAAATAAAAACTTTTCCAAAAAAAGAAATAGCAGACCACACTTACCACTCACAAGATGACCTTTTTTCTTACTTAGCAGATTATGGAGTTGTTTCGCATTCTGGTATGCAAGGTGGTGTTATTTTAGGCTCAATGGAATCAGAAATCCTATCACCACCAGAGGGTTCAAGTATTGATTTTGTTGAAGTTGTTTTATCAAAACTTTATGACTACTTCCAAATGGAAGATCCAAGTTTTGCAATGATTGATAAATTCGAGAAAAATGAAGAAGATCGCCTAATGGATCCCGAAGTTCATACCGACCTTGGGGATGTTCCACAAGCCGAGAAAAAGGGCTCAATCGACCCTCGATTTGCCAGAAGGTATTACATTACTTACCAGTTCTAATGAGTTTAATTTTCTTTATTTTAACTTGTTATGGAATGACCCAGATTTTAGTCTATGGGTCAATTTTCAATAAAGTAAGGCCAAAGCACCACTTTTTCCACTGCCCTATGTGTGTAGGGTTTTGGGTTGGTGCTTTGGTTTTTTGTTTTTTTAACCCGTTTAATCTACTCTTAGCGTTTTCTTATGGCTGTATTTCATCGGGCACTTCGTATGCTCTTTGTCAATTATTTGGCGATGAAGGAATAAATATAAGAACTAATAAAAGTTGATACTATTTATAAAAGAAGGAGGATTGCTATGAGTTATACACAGAAATGGGCTCTTCAGCCAGTTCGTCGTTGCTGCAAAGGATCTTAGATCATGCGGGTTGCGCCCGTCAAAGGAAAAAATAAATGTCAAAACAATTATTAAGAGAATTTTACGAACTTTGCGAAGGCGGAATTTGCCAAGACTTCTTAACAGAAGGTGAAAAACGCAGAGTTTCAGAAGGGGCCACGATCCTTACCGGCTGCTTGCAGAAGTATGGTGAGAGAAATGGCAACGGCCGTGTGTATCCAGAAAAAACACTTCGTAGAGAAGTTGATAATTACAAAAAAATAGTTGCCGACCGGCGCTCGGTTGGTGAATTAGACCACCCTGATGATTCAGTTGTCAATCTTAAGAACGTGTCGCACCTTGTTACAGATATTTGGATGGATGGAAACAAGGTAATGGGCAAACTAGAGGTCCTCCCAACCCCATCTGGCGATATTCTTAAAGGGCTTGTTAATGCCGGTGTTAAAATTGGCATCTCTTCACGAGGCCTTGGCTCGGTAAGAGAGTCTAGCCAGGGGACAATGGTAAACGAAGACTTCCAACTTATCTGTTTTGATATTGTTCAAGAGCCTTCAACCCCGGGGGCGTTTGTTGGAGTGAGGATGACGCACTCAATGAACGAAGGAATGACAAAAGAAGCCTTAAAAACAACGAAAGAGCAAATAATACTTTCAAAAATTTATGACCTTGTAGGAATGTAATGGATAAAAAAGAATTAACAAAAATATTAAAGCCTCTTATAAAAGAGTGCGTAAAAGAAGTAATAATGGAAGAACCAGGTGTTCTTGCTCATATTATCAAAGAGTCGGTTCAGGGCGTTTCGGTATCAACTATAACTGAAAGCAGAAATGAAGAGCCTATTCGTAACTTTATGAAGAAAGCTCAAGCCTCAAGGCCTAAAAAAGACTTACAAGAAACAAGAAAACGCCTTTTGGACTCAATCGGCGGCGCCAGCAACTTTAATGGCGTAAACATTTTTGAGGGCACGGAACCTATTCCCGGAGCCCCGACAACAACTCAAGAAAAATACGGCGCTCTCAAGGATCAAGATCCTAGTGACGCCGGTGTAGATCTTTCAACTTTTGGATTATAGGAGATAAATGAAAAAGTACAATAGAAACGGAAGAAAAAGCAAAGCCTTAGAAGAGTATGACAAAAAGTTAAACAAAGTAAGGCGTAAATACAAGAAAAAGGTAAATGCCGAAGACGGCATTGAGCCTTACCAAGTAGAGGTAAGAAACGGCAACGTTGAAAAAGCCTACAAGATTTTAGAAAGAATGCTTAAAAAAGATAGAGTTTTAGAAAACTACAAAGAAAGGCAAAGATACAAAAAGCCTTCAAAGCTTCGAAATGAAAAAAATCAAAGAATCAAAAAGAAGCAAGCAAAAGAAAATAGAATAAGAAAACAATTAGAAAAATTAGATAACTAAGGAGTTTATAGATGAGTGTTTTTCAATATAAGAGCGGAATAGGAAACTCTGCCGCTTATCAAGTAAGTTCAGTCCCTTACGCAACAGCCACCTTGGCTGTTGGTACATCATCCGTGGTGGAAGTTGATTTTCCAGCAATCACCAAGTTTGTTACAGTTCGCAATGATGGTTCAAATGAGCTAAGATTTGGATTTTCTTCAAATGGAGTTCAAGGAACAAACTACATTAGCTTAGATGCAGATGGGAGTTTTACTGGAGATTTTAAATTGGGGAGCCTTTATCTTATAGCATCCGGAAGCGCCACAACAGCTAGCGTTGTCGCCGGAATAACAACAGTCCAGAAACCAGCGACATTCGCAAACTGGTCTGGCTCAGCGGGGGTTGGATAATGGGATTTGGTAGAGGATTTGGCGGAGCGCCAAGTAAAACAGATGGCGGCTTAAAAAAAATAAGAGCTATTAGAGAAAATGCACTTGCAGCAGATATAAACATTAACTCAAGGGACATTAAAAATGGCGCCCTTAGTCGTACTGTTTCCGGAACTATTGTGGACACAATGGTCTTTACGGATGTTGATGCATTAGCAAAAGATCTTAATTTAAATATTGGTGATGAATTTGATTTTAAAATGTATATTAACAACCCCAATCGTGGGACGCACACCCTCAGAGTGCCGTCTTCCAGAGACGTCTCAGGTCTTCTATACTATGGAGATCTAAGAGGTCTTGGCCCAGTTACTGAGGGTAGTTGCATTTACGAATTTAATTTCTTTTATATTGAAAGAGGCAAAATGGCTATTACCGTAAGCAAAGCAGATTTAGTTACTTAAGGAGATAAAAGATGCCAAATACAGGCTTTTTAGGCTGGGCCTACATATCAGGAAGCACCATATCATTTGATTCTGGTGTAGCAGATAAACAAGTTTTATTTATGTCTGGTACAAGCGTTGTTTCGGGTGCAAGCAACCTTCAGTTTGATTATGGAGCAAATGCTTTAATCTTAACCGGGAACTTGACAGCATCAGGGCACGTTTCTGCCTCAACTTATCACGGCGACGGTTCAAACCTAAGCGGTATCTCCGCATCTCCCGGTGGCTCGAATAGGCAAATCCAGTTCAATAATGGCGGCGCATTTGGTGGGGATGCAGGGCTAACTTACAATTCTTCAACTGATTCGCTCACAACAGTAAACCTAACAGCAAGCGGCCACACTATCCTTGGCTCTGGTGTAACAAACTCAGACATTACAGTTAATGGCTTTCTAGAGAATTCGTCATCAGCCGGCGCAAGAAAATATAGGCTGTTTATTGAGAACCAAAATTTAAACGAATCCGAAAACTATGGAGAGTATCTATACAACTTTGCTGTAACTGGAACAATAACAAAAGGAATCCTAGGATACATAAACAGCTCCAGCAAAATTGATATATTAACAGCATCTGTAACAGGATCAGGGATTGAGTCTTTGCTTGGGTTCATTGCCGGCAACAACGCCGAAACCGGATTTTTAACAAGAGGCTATTGTCGACCCGGCGACTTGGCTCTGAGCTCTTCTACTGGGACAGGATCTTTAGATGTTGGAACACAAGTTTACGCCGATCCAACAACCCCTGGTGGATTTACAACTGTTAAGCCAACAACCGCAGGCCATTGTGTTAGAGTTGTTGGCCATTCAGTAACCAGTAACATAATTTTCTTTAATCCATCACCAGATTTTATCGAATTATAGTATTTTTAATAAAAAGCGTACTATTTATTAAAGTAAAGTAATTTTTATAAGGAGTTTATTAATGTCAATGCTTGAACAAGCCATCGTCGATGCGAAGGAACTTCGTGAAGCCGCAAAGGCAAACGCTGAGGCTGAAGTTTTAGAAAAATACTCATCTCAAATCAAAGAAGCCGTTGATCGTCTTCTTGAGCAAGAAGATAAAGAAGAAATTGAAGCAGGGGATCTTGGCGCCGAAGATGGAGCCGAAGTTTTAGATCTTGATGCGGAAGTAGAAGATGGCGTTGAAGACGACATTCCAGCTTCATACCAAGCTCAGCCAACCGACGAGGTGGAAGAAGCAGAAAAAATGATTGATGATGCTTCTGATGCCCTTGAGCAAGCCCAGAATGTGCTTGACCAACTTGCAACACAAGTTACAAGGATTGGCGAAGAAGCCAACGATGATGAAGTGGTGACAATTGACTTGGGCAGCCTTGAAGACAAGGTTGACGACGAAGGGGAAGCACAAATAGAAGAAGTTCCCGGCGAGCCCGAAACTGCTCTCGAAGAAGAGCTTGATTTATCAGAAGATGAACTTCTCGACCTTGCAGAGGCCCTTACTGTTGATCTTTCAGGTCAAAAGAGCGGCTGGGCAGGTCGCCCCGATAGCCAGGTATTTTTTGAGCAAGAACTTGAACTTGCAAGGCTTCAATGCGATAAGCTTCAAGATGAAAACCAAGAGTTTAAAGAAGCAGTTGAAAGACTAACTGAAAATAAAAATAATCTACAAGAACAATTAACAGAAAAACAAAAACTAATTAAGAATACAGCAGTTTTAATTGAAAGCTTACAGAATAAGCTTTCAGAGTCCCATCTCTTAAATACGAAACTGTTTTATTCTAATAAGGCTCTATCCGATTCCTCCTTGAATGAGCGACAAAAAAATAGAATTGTTGAAGCAATCAATAAAGCCGATGCGACCGATAAGGTCAAAGATGTGTTTGAGACTCTATGTGAATCTGTTTTAACTGATTCTGCAAAGAATGCAGCACCAGAAAGCCTAACAGAAGCGCTAAAAGTAAGAACACTTGTGGCTCGCCCAACTAAAAAGAAAACAATAAGCGAGTCAAGCGACGTTCTTCGTATGAAGAAACTAGCAGGCATACTTTAATTCTATAAAATTATAAAGGAGAAATAGAAAATGTCAGTTTTAAAGACACTAACAGAGGGCATTGAGCCCCGTGACCTTTATAAGGAGTCGTCCGCTCTACTTCAAAAGTGGGAGCGAACTGGTCTTCTTGAGGGTCTAAATTCAGACGATCACCGTACTCAAATGGCTCGTCTTCTTGAGAACCAAGCCAAGGAGCTTCTTCGTGAGTCATCCGCAATGGCAGCCGGCGATGTTGAGGGTTTTGCAGCAGTTGCATTCCCCCTTGTTCGTCGAGTATTCGCTTCATTAGTTGCGCAGGACCTTGTTTCTGTTCAGCCAATGTCACTTCCATCAGGTCTAATCTTCTTCCTAGACTTTACCTTCTCAAACGAGACAGGTACTCGTCTTGGTAATGTCGGTGGCACCTCAATTTATGGCCAAGGCCGAGTTGCTTCAGAGATCACTGGCGGTGTAATCCTTACCGGTGCTAATGCTGAGGTTGGCCCTTACGCACTTAACAACGGCTTTGCTTCACCAACCGCTTCTATCACCGTTGCAACAACACTTGTTGCTTCAGGCTCTGTGACAGAAGGCGGCGGCCTTGTATTTGATGGCAATACAGCAGGATACGATCTACAGAAGCTTCTTCGCTTCGATCCCGATCTAACTTCAGGCTCAGCTTTCGCTGCAGCTACAATCCCACTTGCCACTCTAACAGCCGGTCAGTTCAACGAAGATGATTTTGTCGCCCTAACCCTCACCAGCCTTGGTAATGGCCGTCAAGTTCGACGCCTTACCGGCTTCGATCCAACAAACTCAGCAAATGTTCTTGTTGTTGTTGAAGCCTCGGGTTCAGAAACAGCAACAACCCTTGCAACAGCGCTTAACGCTGTTACAGCATGCACTGCTCCAATCGACGACGACTTCATTGGCGGTGGCGCACTTGGTTCAGTTGTTGGTGATTCATCTTGGGGTCTTGAGAATGAGGCAGACATCCCAGAGATCGACATCAAGGTCGATTCAATCTCTGTCACAGCAATGACCAAGAAGCTTAAGGCTAAGTGGACACCAGAGCTCGGCCAAGACCTTAACGCATACCACAACATGGATGCAGAGGTTGAGCTTACATCAATCCTTTCAGAGCAAGTTGCTCTTGAGATTGACCGTGAAATCCTTGAGGACCTTGTTAAGGGTGCGACCGCTGGTACTTTCTACTGGTCACGTCGACCAGGCAGATTCCTAAACCGTGAGACCGGCGCTGATATTGGCGGCGGAACCGCAAACGAGTCACTCCTCGGTGCAGACTTCACCGGTAATGTTTCCGAGTGGTACGAGACACTCATTGAGACAATCAATGACATCTCCGCTCAGATTCACCGCAAGACACTTCGTGGCGGCGCCAACTTTATTGTTGTCTCACCAGAAATGGCTAACTTCCTTGAGTTCACCTCCGGCTTCCGTGCTTCTGTAACTCACGACGACGATCGTGGCACAGTTGGCGCTGTAAAGGTTGGTTCAATCTCCAAGAAGTTTGACGTATACGTCGACCCATACTTCCTACGCAATGTCGTACTAGTTGGTCGTCGAGGCGCTTCCTTCCTTGAGTCTGGCTACGTATACGCTCCATACGTACCACTCCAGGTCACACCAACAATCTTCGGCGTTGAGGACTTCGTACCTCGTAAGGGTGTCATGACACGCTACGCTAAGAAGATGGTTCGTCCCGATATGTACGGACTTGTAGTCTGCAAAGACTTCCTTGGCTAATCTAACTTAAGTTAGATATTAAACCCCTCGGCATTATTGTCGGGGGGTTTTCTTTTGCCGAGAACTATTTAAGATAGATTACTTAAAAAGGAGACCAAAAGAATGGCTTTGCCTGTTTTGACCCCCATTTCACAAACCTCGGCTGTAATATTGCCCCAGACAGGAACAGCAACTGATGTTGCAGGAACCCTACCTTACGGTATATACTCCACATCAGACTCTTTCTTAACAGGAGCAGCAGACCAAGTTGCTTATACGTATAAAATGCTTGGCGGTGATGTTTTAGATATTGAACTTACTGCTGGCAATGTTTATGCGGCCTATGAGGACGCTTGTGTTGAATATTCTTATTTGGTTAATCTTCACCAAAGCAAAAACTCACTTACTGATCTTCTTGGATCCGCAACAGGGTCTTTTGACTCGGATGGAACAATTATTGGCGGAGACGCATCAGGATCTTCGGCCGCAACAAAGTTTACTCGCTTTTCCTTTGAATATTCAAGAAGAGTTGGAGATGCAATTGGTACAGAAGTTCGTGTTGGTGGCCTTGTCACCATTTACTCTGCTTCGATTGACGTTGAGGTTAAGAAGCAAGACTATGATCTAGAAGAGATCTTAAGAAACGATCCTGTACACTCTGGTACTGTTGGAACAGATAATAGAATAATGGTTCGCAAAGTATATTATAAAACACCACAAGCAATGTGGAGATTTTATGGTTATTATGGCGGATTGAATACAGTTGGCAACTTGGCTAGCTATGGCCAGTATGCTGATGATTCAACATTTGAAGTTATTCCAGTCTGGCAAAACAAAGCCCAGGCTATGGCTTTTGAGGACAACATCTATACAAGGACAAGTGGGTTCTCTTATCAATTAAGAAACAACAAACTAAGGATCTTCCCTGCCCCTTCTATTGTTCAGCCAAAGAAAATGTGGATTGAATACTCTGTTGACGAGTCTCCTTTATCATCCTCAGTTGGCTATGTGCAAAAACAAATAAATGGCGTTAATAATATGAACACCCTGCCATTTGAAAACATTCCATTTGAAAATGTTAACTCAATCGGTAAGCACTGGATTCGACGCTATGCTCTCGCTGTCTCAAAAGGGCAGTTGGGTGAAGTTCGTTCTAAATTTGCCACTGTGCCCATTCCTGGCGAGTCTGTGACGCTTAACGGCACTGCCCTTAAGGACGAGTCCAAGACAGAAAAGCAAGCCCTTAGAGACGAACTGAAGACCATTATGGACGAATTGACTTACACCAAACTTGCACAAGATGATCAAGCCAAGATAACTGCCGTGGTCGAGACCTTTAAATCAATTCCAATGGCCATTTATACAGGCCCACAAGGTAGTTCATAATGTCTGACGAGTGGAGCCGCCCAGCAAGCCCGCCACCACCTCTTTTCTTTAATGAAAAAGAGCGAGATCTTGTAAAACAAGTAAATGATGAACTTATTGAAAGAGTTATTGGGCAAACTGTTGCTTATTATCCTCTATCTCTTGAACACACAAACTATCACCCTCTTTACGGAGAGGCAATACAAAAAACATTCCTACCACCCGTAAGAGTTCACGCTCTTGTAAAGTTTGATGGGATCCAAACAGAAACTTCAAATTACGGTTTAGATAAAACTGCTTCTATTGTTGTTAATTTTCATAAAAGAAGATTAACTGAAGATCAAGATCTCTATGTTAGAGAAGGCGATTTTGTTCTATACGACACAATACTTTATGAAATAACAACCTTAATGGAGCCCAGGCTATTGTTTGGTCAAGCAGATAAAAGATTTGAGATCTCTGCTAAGTGTCTAAGATCTAGAGAAGGATTATTCGATGGACAATAAAGAACAAGAAAATATAATTGAAATTCCTTTTGAGCCCTCCACATTGGAGAACATTGATGAAGCAGTTTTTAACTTTGTTAATGAGGATCTGAATGTAAGCACAAGAACAAATAAAGGCTTTAATAAAGTGCCCGTATTCTGGCAGGGGTCGGAGCGTGCTTGGTATACAAAGAGAAATCCAAGGCCAAACGATGTTCTTAACTTCCCAGTAATAACAGTTGCAAGAACTGGGCTATCAAAAGATACCTCTAAAAAAGGTATTTTTCAAGCAAATGTCCCACCTGACTCAAATGGTGCTTCAATACAGATTGCAAAAAGAATAATGCAAAGCAAAACAGGTGATTTTTCAAATGCTTTTGCAAAGCAGAAGACCGGTCGCTCTACGCAGAGCAGAAGAAATAAAAAAACTAAAACAGTCTATGATTTTATTGGCATTCCTCAAGTGGTGCACATTAATCCAGTTTATGAAGTAATCCTTACCTCTTTGTATACACAACAAATGAATGAAATGCTTCAACCTTTCATGGTGCGAACAGGAAACTTCAATTACAAGGTTATTGAAAACAATTTTCATAGCTATGAGTTATTTATGGATTCAAATTACAATATTTCAGATAACTCAGCAAACTTAGATGAAGAGCAAAGAAAACTAGAAGCAAAAATAACATTTAATTTAATTGGTTATTTATTTGGCCAATACATAAATGAAGAAAAGCCAAAAATTATTATTAGAGAAAGTATTGTAGAGTATAAGTTCCCTAAAGAAACAACATTTTTCTATTAACAGTTGTTTTTTAGAAATTTAATAACTATTTAGTAAAGAACTATAAATTTACAATTCACTTCAAGGAGTTTATTAACATGCCAGCAGAAAACTTTCGTTTTATTTCCCCTGGAGTTCAAGTAGCAGAAATTGATCGCTCAGGACTTCCAGCGCAAGCCCCACCAATTGGGCCAGCCGTTATTGGCCGTGCGGTCTATGGGCCTGCAATGACACCAGTACGGCTTGAGTCAACTGCAGACCTCTACCAAGCCTTTGGCGCACCATCACCCGGAGGGCAAGGCGGCGATGTTTGGAGAAATGGAAACCAAGCAGCCCCAACCTACGGGCTTTACGCAGCAGAGGCTTACCTCCGAAACAACGGGCCTGTAACTTTTGTGCGCCTTGCTGGTGAAGTACACCCAGAAAAAGATGAACAAGATGGCCTTGCAGGCTGGACAGCACTTACCGCCAGTGGTCTTTTTGTTGCTAATGCCGTTTCTGGTACCAGCGGCCTAGACCAAGTAACCGCTTCTCTTGGTGCCATTTTCTACTTAAGTGGCGATGGAGCACAAGTGCAGCTTATAAGCACGGCCGGCGGTCAAACCACACCAGTCACAACTGCCGGAACCATGGTACAAAATGAAAGCACAGACTCAAAAAGCATTGAGTTTACAGCAATCATTAAGAACTATAAGGCAGATAACACACACCTTACAGCAACTTTCAACTTTGATCCAGATTCTGAAAAATATATTCGCAAGGTCTTTAATACCAACCCACACTTTACCAATGACAAGCTTTATGGTACAGACTCTAGACTAAACTACTTCTTAGGCGAGACTTTTGAAAGCTCACTAGAAGAAATTGTTGTCGGCGGTGGTGCTGGGACCGGGGCACCTGACAGCCTTTCGAGTGCAGCTAATCACGCTCTTGCTTTCCTTGGCGAGCTTAGCGGCGAGAGCGCCGACCAAGCAGATAGAGCCTCTGCGGCCGCAATTGCAAAGTCGGGCTTTGTTTTCTCACAAGATCTCACACAAGAAACTGGCTCATACCAACCAGACAATATGCAGCAACTTTTCCGTTTTGTCGCAACAGACGTTCGTGGCGACTGGGACAACCGAAACATTAAAGTCTCAATTGCAAACATCAAGGCCGCCGTAAACCCAACAGTTGATCCATACGGTACATTTGACGTTTTTGTTCGTAAAGCAGAAGATACAGACAATTCAATAAATATTATTGAGTCATTTGCTGGCGTGAACTTAAACCCTGCATCACCAGACTA
>Ga0098049_1000609_pt1 | contig 14401 bp, 25 predicted proteins | sample 13BtaG_FD_92582 | JGI IMG/M metagenome (GOLD analysis project Ga0098049, IMG submission 92582) | Marine viral communities from the Subarctic Pacific Ocean - 13B_ETSP_OMZ_AT15268_CsCl metaG | ecosystem: Environmental > Aquatic > Marine > Oceanic | place: Subarctic Pacific Ocean | collected...
CTCTTTAACGCTCGTTGTGAATCCTTAAGCATTCCATCAATTTCATCTAATAGAACAATCTTAAAGGGCACTTCATCAGAACCTTTGGTATTAGCAAAGTTTGTGATTGTCGTTCTAATCGTTTCCAACTTTCTATCCTGACTTGCATTGATTTCTAAAAAGTTACTTCTCATGTTTTCTCCCAAGTATTGCATACCTAATACATAGGCGGCGGAAGTTTTACCAGTTCCGGGTCTTCCGTATAATAACACATTGGGGAGGTTATCTTTCTCTACCCATGATAATGCGTCATCTACAAATTTTGGTTGTCCAACTATATTCTCAATCGTCTTTGGTCGGTATTTCTCTGTCCAATTCATTTCTTATCTCTCCTATTCCTTTACAGTAAGCACAGGGCATTTCAAGTGCTTGCCCTGTTCCAGCACATATTCTGCATATCCTCGGTTTATTTTTGGGATTGCATCTGCGACAGTTTCTATGATTTTTAAATCCAGAACCGTCGCAAGTATTACATAATTTAATTTTAACATAAATGCATGAGTGTTGATTAGTTGCGGCCTCAGTAATTTTGTAATTATCATTGTTTTGAACATATGATGTTACTTTTCTTTCTGTCGGCACATAATTAAATGTCCCACCATGCGTTTCTATGCGTGTCATAATTGCGTCAATGATACCGCTTGATGTCCTTTCGACACCATCATTCATTGCTCTATCAATATATCTTTCAGCATAACTCTTATTCTTCTTCGCTATCTCCATCACCCATTTTATTTTTTACTTCTTCTGCACGAATATCGTTTTCATACATCTTAGATAAGGCTGTAAATCTATAAGTTCCAGTCTTGACAACTTCAGAAAGCCATGCAGTAAATGAAATACCATCGCTCTTCTTCATTAGAAATCACCTAATTTAGTGTTTGAATATTTGATAGTTTTTCTTCTTGGCTTTTTAAGTCCAAGAATCTTACATTCCTCAGCATCAAGTTTTGATATTGCCCATTCCTTGTATTCAGGATTTTTAAGATAGGCTCTAACCAAGTAAGCATCCTTTTCCTTAAGACCTAATTTATTACAAATCTTAGGGACAGGGGAATAAGTATTCCTGCTGGGAAACTTAGGCCTACCATAATGATTACCACCCCATGAAAAGACAAATATCTCCATGAAGTAATCCTTAGACCACCTTCTCATAATCTGGTCAGAAAAGGCAATCTTCCTAACATCAATATTAGGGGCAACCCAACTCAATATTTGCATGTCTGCTGGTTTATTATATTTCATATATTCCAACACCTCATGTCTATCTTGGTTCTTTAGATATTCAATATTCAAATCGTAGATACTCTTTTCAAACTTTAATGGTTTATCGCAGTTAGGAGATTCCATTCTAATTAACTCCTGACGATTATCAGTCTGACCCATACGCTTTCTAACACATAGGTTCATAATAGATTTAGGAACATCTTTCTCATTAATAGATGTCAATACAACATGAGGATGAACAGAAAGAATCTTAATAATTTTCTGTGTCTCAGGTTTGTAATGCACTTGTTCAATAAGAATACCGTGTGTTTTAGGATAAGAATATATATCCTTGATAGTAATATCACAGGCTTCCATTTCAATAAAAGGACGAGAACCTAAAATCTGTCTCGCTCTTTTAGTTTTACCAGCACCATTACCTCCACATAGCAATTTAAACTTATTATTTTTTGAGGATATCGTTTTCATTGTAAACCATCTCTAAAATTCTTTTCATTCCTTCTTCTTCTAAATGATTTTTCTCAGACATTTCATGCAATACACTATCAAACTTTGTCCAATTAGTTCTTGAACATGGTAATTCCTTATTCATTAGTTCCCTTACAGATTCTAAATCCTTTCTTTTACTTACAATCAATACAGGTTTTGCACGATTAACACCCTCAACACTTCTAAGTTTTGAGTTAATATTCATTGTCTCAAATTTTCTTTGAAGAGCAGTTAGGAAATCTAAATTAGCCCTAAACATAATTCTAATTCTAATATTCATCCCTGTTTTACTTGAAGTAGATTGATACGCAGTAATCTCAGGTCTTGCTAATGTTAGAAGAATGCCACTAAGTTCACCATTAGAAAACATGCTACTCCCCGTGTTCATCAAGGGTAGTTTGCTCAGGGTCTAACAAAGACATAGGCAGAGGATTATTCAATTCCTCAACACATGCTTCAAAAAGATGCTTAGGTAAAACACCTTCCATTCTGTATAGCATTAACTTACCTGCACAGCGCAGATGGTAATATGACTTTCCGCTTTCAATTTCTTGCACCAAGCCTTCTTCCACTCCGTTGAATGGTTGATGGCAGAAGTGGCAAAGTTTTCCTTCTTCTATTGTTTTAATGTTCATAGTCTAATCTCCATTAGTTGTGTAGGTTCAGTTTTATCATCTCTAAATTTGACATAGCGTGGGAACCTCAAACCATACTCGCCTTCTTCATTTTGTGTAAGAATGTCGCCCTTTACCTCAATGAGCATTGTTCCTTCATTGAGTTCATTATACTGACGGCTTAAAAAGATTAGGTCAGATTCTGTAAATCCGGTGCCAACCCATCCAAGGGAGACTAAATTTTCTCCGTCTTTAATGGCTATCTTAAAACTTCCATAAACACCCGTTCTCTTTCCTCGTCCACCTGCCGCATCAATAACCAAACAATCAACATCAATCAAAGGTGGTTTATACTTAGCCCACTCTTTTGCTCGCTTGCCAAATTGATAAACGGCTGTGGGTGATTTAACAATAACACCTTCATAACCTGCCTCGATTGCTTCTTTATAGACTTTCAAGAATTCATCGTGTGTTTCAATTTCAACAGTTTTACCCAACAACTCTTCTCCAAAGTGCATGTTCAAAGTTTGAAGTCTTGTATCTAAATCGTCTTCAAATACAGGTTGACCACCATACATAAGACAATCAAATACTGCAAGTTTAACTTCATGGCGATAAATAACCTCTTCTGTCTTACCATGAATACGACTCATCATATTCTTAAATTCAGCAGGGTTTCCATGTGTATCAATCGGATAAATTTCTCCGTCAATAATCCAATCAACAGGGTCGGTATGTTCTTTGATAATTGGAATTAGGTCATTTTCAAACTTAGAAGTAATATTATCACCCTTTCGATTGAAAATAGTGATGCCGTCTTCATTCTGATGAATCTGGGCACGAATACCATCATACTTGTAATCACAATACTTTTTACCACTAACTGTAAAGTTGATATTCTTAGCAAGCATAGGAGTCATAAAATTACCCGCTTCGGGAATACAAACAATGGCTCCGTTATCAACCGACTGTTGAATACAATCTCCCATGTTCAAAAAGGATGTTGCCTTTTTGATATCTGCATTTGATACACCATAGGTTTTGTTCATGATTTTCTTTACAACATTCTTTCCACACTTGTTGCGTGTTTCATCAAGAGCAAAGGCAATCATCCAACGCTTTCCAGTATGATTAAGTGAATTCCAAGCCTCCAAAAGCAAGCCATAAGTTTCTTCACGGTCATAAGCAGGACTACTCAAGGCATTGTAAATACTACTAACGGTGATTGGAGTATTGTTATGCGTATGTCCTTCTGTTAATTCTTCAACTGCTTCACCAAGTCCACCAAAAGTGTCCACAAAACCTTCCAATGTTTCGTCATCAATGTTCAGTTTTTCAGCAAGCCTTGAAGAAAGCCCTGCTTCACCAATTCCTTTATTGGGATAGTTTCCCGCCCAAAGGTTCAACATAGCCTTCACCTGATTATTATCAGCCGTAATGTTATCATCAAAATACTTCACCATCTGTGTAGGTGTCATATTCATAAATCGCTCGTTAATTTCTGCATATTCATTCCAGTTCATCATTCCACTCTCCAAATTCTTCTTCTTCTTCTTCTTTTTCTATAACTTGTTCTTCCACAGGGGAACGGTCAAGTTTATCCTTTACAATCAAATATGCAAGTTTGACATCATCTACTGTCAATCGCTTATTTGATTCCTCTCCACCACATGTTTGTTCACAGCATAGTGCAAACTCCTTCAATAGTAATTTTGCCCTAAAAGCAAATTCTTCCATTGAAACATCTGGCAATTGACGGTTAGGTGCAACCGTCTTAAACATTCTTTTTATTTCTCTTTTACTAACCATTTTTCCATACTCTCCTTTTGATAAAAGTATTTTGGATTTTCAATCTTATTAAGGCTCAGCGCAATCCATAGCGAGCCACTTAACGAATCTATTCGTATTACCTCATATCCATTTGCTACAATTTCTACATCTACTTCTGGTGTTTTTCCATACATTCTGGATAACTCACTTGAAATAACTTTGATATTATCTGCAACATATTTTATTATGAGGGGTCTTTGTATTTCTACATAAGGTGTATATTCTAATTCATACTCCCCTGTCTTATTACAAACATTACATCCATCTCCATTACAAATAGGACATACGATGCACATGTTGGTTAGAACAGGAAACCTTATTCTTCTGAGTCGCTTACCTCTATCACTTTCGTGTGTCTTAGAATCTGCTTCTTTGTTTCCTTCTCCCATGTGCAATACTCTCCATTACCTAATACAATTGCTGAATCCAAAATAGGTCGCTGAATCCTTAAGGTATTCCAATCGGTTGAACTAAAGTAAGCCTTACCAAATGGGTGTGTATGAATCCAACATTTCATAGGGATAGTCATACCCTTAACACTCTCATCTTCATAATCAACGAATGAGGATGTGCCCTTACTGATAAACAATTTTTCATCACGGTCAATAACTACCGAGACCTCTAATCCGGGCAAAATATTAGTGCTCAGATTCCAGACGGCTTTCCAGAATTTTTCAGTATTACCATTACGTTTGTAATTGGTTCTCAACAATCTTTTCATTTTATTCCATTCTGCCAAAGGCATTTTGTATTCTTCACTTTCATAGTTTTCTTCTTTCATATTTCTTCCTCCTTAGATAAAATTCACAATTAGTCCTAATGCTAGGATTCCCGCAAGTATACTCAATCTTTTTAAATTTTGCAAGGGGTCTACATCCAAAATAGTTCCTGTAATTAGATTCTCCATTAGGAAACTTTTATCGTCTATAGTATAACTTTTCCATTCTAAAACACTATCAAGTGTTGGCAAACAGAAATGATACCAATAACCATCTGTCACAATAAATCTATAACCACTAATGTTAGGAACATGTGCTAAGAAATCCTCTACTTGTTGAATACCCTTATGTGTTTGATTAGGTGCTTCTGCTTCAATTAACCACTTAACAGGATGCTTATGACCTTTGAAAGAAACAGTTAGCAAATAGTCTAAATATTTATTCTTATTATCCACCGTTGTAAATTGAGGTTCACGAATATATTCAGTCTTACATCCTTCAGTCTTGGCTCTTATCTCCACGGCCTCAAGCATTGGTTCAATTAAATTTTCTTGAACAGCAGTTTCGGGTTTGGTTGATACCAAGAAATGCTTACTTGTCATAAATCTATTATTCATAAGAGCAATCTTACCCTCTTCTGAAAGAATGTTAAGAAATTTAAACTGAGTAAGCATCTTAGATTCAGCATAGTAAAATCTCTTTGCTTGCTTCATCTTAGCCTTTCTTTCTTCCTTGATTACATTTTTCTTTTTCTCTTCACAGGTTCTTGCGGTATGTCCTATGACACCACAATAACCACACTTCATATCTTTTACTGTTTTCATTTTTTCACATCCATGTTGGTTTTGTTCGCTTAGTGTATTTGCTTCTCCAACTGTTCCATTGTTTATCACCCAGATAATAATTTCTGTATGCTTGTATAGAGCATTCAGTTTTGTATTCATCAGGCATACATTGGGGAGGCTGAGCAAATCCATTATCCTCAATTAGCATAGGAGGATTACGCAAGACTTCTCGCAAACTTCTATCAGTCTTGTGTTCTTTACCATATCGGTAGGTATATTCAATGCACAAAGATTCAAACAATTCAAATGTCCATAGATAATGCTGGAGACTTGAACGCACCCAAATAGTTGAGGGGTGGTTAATGTGAGCACTTTTATAAAGAACCCCAAGTTTATCTTCAGGTAATTTACGAAAGACGTAATCTCCTGATTCATTAGGATAATAAAATTGGTCTACTTGACGATGTGCTGTGCATAACATCTGCGCTGTTTCTAAAATCATTTTGATACAATGAGCATCATTGTGCATGATAGCAGCATTAGCAGGATTTTCGTGTAGGTAAAAGATATTCATTGCCAAGCCTCACATGTCAAATAATTAATTTTAAATGTAAAATTATAATAATAGTAATTCATCTTCTATCTCTCCACATATTGTTTGTTTCTTCTGCACAGTTAATACACCAGAAAACTTGATTGTTCAAATTATGAACAGATTTTCCAATACAGATTTTACATTTAGTGCAATTCATTTCTTTCATTGTATCTTTATATTTCACTCTTCTTCCTCCTTTAATTCCGCCAACATACCCCATACATGAGAGATACCATTTAGGCTTAGTTGGGTTTTATCCCCTAAGTCTCTTAGGTGCATCAAGATAAAGGTAAAGATTACCATAAGCAGTAATAGATTACCAATGCCAATTATAACCATGGTGTCCATTATTCTTCCTCCGTGTAATCTGTTAAAACCCTATAAACAATCTCATAGATTATTACAATAAATGTAATTAAAACCGTTAGTGTGATTGCTGGGTTCATTCTTTCACCTCTTTCCAAGTAGATGCTACATTACAACAAGTAATAGCATTAACGATAACAGGGCTTTCTCTCTCATAGTGGCGACCACATCGCTTACAATCGAATACTACTGTCATGTGAATCACTCCAATGGTTCAAACCCAAGGGCAATTTGTCTTGCATCAGAACAATCAAATGGGTTAGAATGAATCTGCCCACTTACACGATACCCTATTAATTTGATATTGCTTTGTTCGGCGGTAATAATTTGTCCACATACACGACATGTAGCATTTCCCGTTCCCATGCCGACAATCCAGCCTTTTATTTGTTCTTTCTTTTCTTCACTCGCCATCATCATCACATCCATCGTCTCCCAATGTTCCAAGTCCAATTGCTGCTCCTAATAGCCAACTTAGTAATCCCATTTAAATCACCCGTTAATGCTAAAATGCTTAGCGACATAATTACCAATGAAATAATTCTGCATCCATTGTGCTCCATACCCTGCAATAACTACTTGCATAAACTTTACACCTTCTGCCTTTCCATCCCAATCATTACCTTGACAAGAAAAGGAACCGTCCGGTCCACTTGTAAAAGTGTTGTAAAACTTTGGGTCTTCCTTGAATGAAATCATAGCACCGTTTCGTCCTTGCGCTCGTAGGTCAAGCCATTTAACATTAGAATTATACATAACTCTACGAATATCAAGGTTATCAGCACAACATACAACCAAGTCAAACCCTTTAATTTGATTAGCCGTCAAGACAGGAAAAGGCATAGCCTCTAACTTATAGCGTTCAGCCATGGCGACTACCTTTTTCTTGCTTACTTCTTCTGCTGTAAAGTTTTGATATGTTAGATTCTTTTCTTCTACGATGTCAGGGTCATAAACAGTCATGTTATACAATCCTGTCTTGTCCAGTAGAGGAATTAGGAAACTTCCTATTCCACCTGCTCCAATTATCATCACATTTCTTTTCGTTTCTTTCTTCATTTTTTCACCTTCTTTATGTTTCTTTTTAGTCTTGGCAAACTTATACCAAATTTTTCACATACTTCTTTTTGGGTATATGGCATGTGAGCATATACAAAAGCAGCAATAATACCTCTTGTCAAGGTTTCTTGCTCTTCCCAATTTTTACAGTCTTTAACAACCTCTTGATTACTAATCTCATGGTTAGATAAAAACTCGTCAATATCATTTAAACCGAACACTCCTGAGTTGCTAAAATATCTTGCAATCTTTCTGCTAAGTCTCGATGTCTTCGATGTTCTACACCCTATGAATTTACAGAGTTCTCTAAGCACCACGGGTTTATTTAAATCCCTCATTGTATAATACAAAATAGCACATGCTCTCTCGGCCAAATCATAGCCTTGATAGAGTGTGGTTTTGCTAATATGTTTATGATTCTTATTGACTTCATCAATATCATCAATGTTGAATTGGTTGCATAGCAACTTTAGTTCAGTAGTCTTTACATTTTTTATCTCAGTTAGTCTACCGATTTCTAAGATTCTATACGCCTGAATACAACCACACTTTTGACAAACGGGCAACCCAATATTATGATTTAATCTCAGGTGCTTCGCTTGACAATTCACACATGGCATCCCAATCCAACCTTATATCCTGTTGATTTTCTTCGTGATGTCTAATATAACGGGAAACCGTTGAAACTAATTTCAACAACATAGAATCATTCTTACAAGCAAATGCTCTTGCTGCAAATTGGTCTCCTTTCGTAGCACCATTACTTAGATTATCAATACAAATCGGACCTGCCCATTTTGCAATATCGTCTGTTTTATTAACAATTGGATGACTAAAGGGTGTTACTTGTGCTTCTCCTGCATTTCCAGTAGTTAGGACATAAGTTGATACATCTTGAATACCTCTCTTTGACTGATTATCAACAATCATCCAATCAGCATATTTACCACGAACAAACATAGCAAGGACACCCTTATGTTGTCCCTTGGTAATTTCAGGATAATCACGGCACATATTTTCGAATAATTCCATTGCTCGCTTTTCAGCACCTTCAGGCTTACGATTCTGTTTCAGAAACTCTTTCATAACCTTAACTTGAGCCAATGTAGGTTTTACATCCATTGTTTGGAAATATAATTTAGCAGGAGGTAGGTTAGACCATCGCTTGCTTCTTTTACGACCAATCAAATAAGCATCAACAAGTGAGTTAAGTTCCTTCGTGCCAATTTCTCCCCATACACCGGAAGAAATCTCAATAGCAAATTTATTTGTATCAATTTGCATTAGATTCATTCGTGTCAAGTGTTTGATGATTTCATCATCAGTTCTCTCAAAGAAATGATAAGGCACACGGTTTTCCATAGCATATGCAACATTCTCAGGAATATCAATACACCTATTTAGATAGTCATCAAGTGCTTCTTGTGCTTCTTCACCTTCACCATCTAAGTAGGCGGCTCGCATAATTGTTCTGGCAATGGCTTTCAAAATAATCTCTACATTACATTTTTCACCATTAATAGCATACCTCGCTCCTTCCTTATGAATTGAAATCAAATAACGACACTTACCAATACGAAAGAGAACAGGCCTTCGACTGCTTCTAACAATACCTATAATGTTATTATTCTTTAATGAATGATAAATACTTTGAATGGTAGGTTCAGTAGCATCTGAACGATTACCTCTTCGTGCATAAATATCAACATTTCTTGTTCTATTAATACTTCTTGATGAAAGAGGAGCCTCTATAATACTCGTCCTATCATCTGATGCATGTCTAATTCTAAAATTTAGTGTTCCTTCATTCATTTTTCTCACCGTTTGTCTCAATTTCATTATTTTCACCTTTTCTCTTGATTATTTTCATTACAACATTTAATTGTTTCATACTTAGTTCTTTACCGTCAGTAATCTGTTGCCTAATACTGACAAGGAAATTCTTCTCCCATGTATTTTTTCCATCTTCAATAGTAAAATATGGTAGGTCGTAAAGTGCCAACGCTTCTGTAAACTTCTCATTCGCTTCTTGTTCGTATGTAGTAGCCCTTATAGATTTTGCAATCTCTTTTATTGGACTTAGATATGCGATTCTTGCCGCCTTCTCTTCATCCTTATCGTCCATCATCTTAGTAAAGCGTTCTTTCTTAGCAAATAGTAGTTGCACATCACGCCATAGTTTCTCATTAGGATAACCACGAGTTTCAATTTGCTTTCGTGAATTATGGGGATGATTCCAACGCCAAACGACAGAAGCCATTTTCCCCAATGAACCTTGCTTGGTTTTAGCAATTACATAAGTAGGTTCATATCTTCGTGTTTGACGAGAATACTTTTTACCCTTCACACGAACATTAACACGCAAATCCAGTTCTTTAACTTCATTGAACATTTCTTCCCACTCTTCACCATATTCATTCCACCACCATTCAGCCTTCATAGTCTTGACCGCTTCTTTCAACCATTCTTGTATGAGTTCTTCAGTAATTGTTTCTGGATTGAGACCTTTGTTTTCAACTAAGTGGCGGATAATCATCCAATTAGTAATGTGTTCACTACCAAGAATTTCTAGTTCGCCATTTTCAGTATTTTCAATTTCAAAATGCCAAGCAATTTCATGCCCACAAATACAATAATGTGGATGTTTGGCCTGATGAACAGTAGGTAGTCGGTCGGAATAGGAATCACGCAAAGGAATATACCATGTATTTCCCGTTGCCTTCCATTCATGTTTTGCTTCTTCCCAATTATCAGACACAGATTCTTTAGTTAGGCGGTCGATGAGAGCCTTATTCAGAGAACCTTTACGGTCAACACTAATATTTACTACATGTTCTCCATGAAACTCTCTTGAATCACCGCTAAAAAATCGTGTTCCTATGAATTCATTCATTTTCAACCCTCGCCCATGCTAATTGTTCTGTTAGATGTGCATCGCACAAATCATTTAGTTTACCATGTAGGCTTTCTGCAATTCCGGGAATTGTATTTCGGTGTAGTGATAACCACACCTGATGATAGTTATTGAGAACAATAACTAAACTTTCTCCATCTTCGTGAGGTTTAATCACGATAGGTGGCATTTCGTTGCTGTCAATCAGCCTAAATTCTACTTCTTTCTTCTTTCTCATTTGCATTTTTATCACTCCATGTTTAATAGGTGTGTTAGTGGGTCTTGTTTTAGGGTTTGCTTACTCAACAAAATGTGAGGAAACTTATCCAATAGTAAAGGAACGACCTTATTCCAATCTATTTCTCCGTCATATTGTTTTGTCCAAACTGAACCGTTGGACTTTAACGATGTGACTCTGTATACTTTATGTTTTTCTTCCTTGCTTTCGCTCATACTTATTTCTCCATTGTTATTTATATCTACAAATAGTAACCGGGAACTAAATTAAATCAAAAGATTTCACACGACCCACCAGCGCAAGCAATTTCTCCGCTTAGGTCTGTATTATCTTCTTTCTCTACAATCTTTGTCAAATCAACCTCTTTCAAGTTTTTCAACATCTCGTAATATTGATTCATCCTGATTGTCTCAAATGGTGCTTGCTTATATGTTCCCCCGTCATATGGTAAAACTGACAGCCCATTGTAGTATTTTCTGTTGCTCCACATCCATTCTCCTACCTCTTCCCATTCATATGAACGGATAGAAACAGTAGCAGAAACATTGTGGGTGTTGTTGCCCGAAACATGCCCTGCTTTAACCCATGTGCGACTAATATTCTTCACCCTATGAAGCATATTCAAAGCGGATTCGTCGTTGCGGAGGATAGCGTTATCGGGTGCCTTTTGGGGTAATGAGATAACTGCCGTATCATGTGGACGGAAGTATTCATCCTCAATCAGTTCTGGGTGATTTTGTAGCAGATAATTGTATATTGCCTCGTTCTTTCCAACACGGATTCTTCTAATGTAAAACTCATCATGCCAAGCGTGAATACCACTTGAAGTTCCAAGAACACATGAAGTAGTCCCTGCTGGCTTAACACAAGTTAAACGGGCGGCAGGATTGATTCCGATTTGTTTTGCTATACTTTCGTTAGTAGTCTTAATGACCTGTGCGATTTTCTTCAAATCTATCTTTTTGACTTTGTTAGAAGCGATACCTGTCATGGAGACACCAATTAAGGCATCACGCTCTGTGTTTTTCTGCCATATCTCTCTTAGATAATGAAAATCAGTATATCCTGCTTGTAATGTAGCGATGATAGTAGATGCTACTGCTCTTTTAATTAAATCATCCTCATCAACTACATCAGAAGCATTGATTTCTACCAAGTTGCAAAATTGATTTGGTCGTAGAGCAATTTCACAGCATGGGTTAGTTCCCCAATCTTTATCATTTGTGAAATATATTCCGGGCTCACCTGAACCAGATGCTTCTATTCTTTTCCAGATATCCATAAAATAATCTTTTGTAATTTTGTTACGAAGTAACACAGCAGAATTGTTTGCTCTTCCTCGCTGTGGATTTAATTCCCACCAATTACCAGATTTACAACCCATCATTTCGAAGTCATCAGCACTAAATAATGAAATTAATGCTGCTCGACGAATACCACCTGCTAATACTGCATCAGCAATATGACACATAATATCATGTGCTTGAATTGTGCTAAGTTGACCGTAGGATTGCACTTCTTTTAGTATACCTTCAATTTTACTTATTGCAATCTTTAGTGGTTCAGGACCGGGAGCCTTGCCCCCAGAAGTAATCAATCTTTCACCCTTTGCTCTAATATCCGAAAAGTCAAAGACGGGTGTGCTTGAATTATATCCCATGTAGGACTTCAATAAAACCTTAATCGCATCAGCCCATCCTTCAATACTATCGCTAACCAAATAACGACGCTTTCTATTAGGATTAGGTTGCTGAATTGCAGGAAGACGATTGATATGATGTCTTTGAACAGAATAACCTACTCCAGTCCCACCAAGTAAAAGAAACATAGATTCAGAAAATGCTGCAATATTATCAATAGGTAAATAAGCGCAGTTATAGATTCTGTTAGGACTCAACTCAATGGGCTTACCTGCAAATTGCATTGAACGCATAGATGGTAAAACCTTTTTATCTCTTACAAATTGGTAGGATTTTGTAATTACATCCTTTAGGTCTGGGTATTTTTTAATGTGCATAGCCATATTTCTATTAACTAATTCCTCCCATGTCTCTCTTCGTTCATTCTCAGGGTTATACTTTGCATATTTCATATGCACCGTAATGCTGCTTAAAATTTCATTTGGGTCTACTGTATTCATTTATTCCACATCCTTTCTATTTGGTAATTCTTCGTATTCATACTGTCCTATCATTATATTACCTTGAACAATAATCCATTCCTTTGTCTCTACAAGTTCTAACTCGTCTAAGTCTTCGGTCTTTAGATTCTGTTCTTTCATCAAATCATAAATATTGTTATATGATTTACCGTCGTATCTTATATCAGTATCACCTGATGCCATGATTAGACTTTTTCTACTCTTAGCAATTATATGACCATCATTATAAAAGTTAGCATTGATACATTTGTATTTGGGCTTATTAGGTGCCACATTTAATGTTTCTATCTTCCATCCGTGATTTTTAAAGTCTAACTCTACCATTTTGCTCGGTAAAATCCAATTCAAGAAAAATCCCTCGTATATTTCGCATTAGTCTCTGTTGTTGGGTGTTTGTAACATTCATCACAAATAACACCGTAAAAGGTTTTATGGTCAGCATTTTGTCCATAAAGTTGCTGAGGGGCCTGAACCTCTTTCATTTCTTGCTTTTCTCCATGTTTGCTTGTATTTGTTATCAATAGACATAGAGTAATGCCACCCACGGGGGCTTTAGTTGTTTTATCAATAACGAGATATTCTCCACATGTTATACATTTTTTCTTATTCATACTTGTTCACCTTCCTTTCGGAATACCTTTCGCACAGAAGATTTAATCTCATGGTAAATCCCCTTGCACTTAGGTGTTTGCGACACACTAACGATTTTAATCGTTTCTGTATCTTTATTTTTTACTTTAAATAATAGATGCTTTTTGATTTCCATATCAATAACTTCTACATTTAGTTCTTCTATCGCACCAATGATGCGTTTTATTTCTTTATTATTCAATCTCTTTTCCTCCTTTAATGAAAATGGCGGGCAATACAGGATTCGAACCCGTGTTTTCGGCTTAGAAGGCCGAAGTGATATCCAAACTACACTAATTGCCCAAGTAGCGGGAGTGGGATTCGAACCCACGAATCACATAGGAACAGGATTTTAAGCCCTGCGCTTTTAACCATGCTCAGCCATCCCGCTTTGTTTTTATTGGCTGATTAAAAATCAACTGCGTATTGTTCGCAGTATTTTTTAAGTGCTGATTCATGCACTTTATCTCTCTCTTGTCCCATCTCTTTGTATTGCATTACTAAATGCTCTAATGCTATCTGGCATAATTGGTCGGGCATATCTTCTTCAATTTCCTCAAACTCCCGAAGCATAGTATCTAATATACCGTGTGTCTTAATAGCATTATTGTATTTCTTAGTCGCTTTAATTTCCTCACGAAAAGAAAAGTATAGATTAGGGATATTCCGTATAGTTAGCCAAATTGCTCTCATACTAACTCCGCCTCAAATGCTTCTTCCATATCTAAATAATTAAAAATTTCAATCGCCTCCTTA
>Ga0098049_1000610_pt1 | contig 14386 bp, 26 predicted proteins | sample 13BtaG_FD_92582 | JGI IMG/M metagenome (GOLD analysis project Ga0098049, IMG submission 92582) | Marine viral communities from the Subarctic Pacific Ocean - 13B_ETSP_OMZ_AT15268_CsCl metaG | ecosystem: Environmental > Aquatic > Marine > Oceanic | place: Subarctic Pacific Ocean | collected...
CCTGATTTAGACCAGCGTGTTGTAATCCAAGGAACAGATCCTCTTCCCTTCAAGGTTTTCTTAATTAGAATCTCATCATCTGTTTCGGATATAAGGTAATATGTATACTCATCCTTAAACTTGTTCTGAGTGTCATACATCGTTGCTTCAACGATTCTTGTTTTCCTAGAAGGATCACGCTTTTGTATCTCCTTCATCTTCTCAGAATACTTAGCATCAGGATAACGATGCTTTACTTCTGTAATGTCGCAATCATACATCCAGCGGAACCAATCGCTGACTCTATCCATATGACCTGACATCAAAGCCAAGTTGGTTGGGGGTACAGAAGTGAAGTGTAGATCACCAACAAAACGACCCTCTTCACAAAGAAGGTTCATTGTACCCATTCCAAGATCCTGCAACCCTTCATGCAATTCAGCATTAAAGTTTGAGTTGCGTAGGCCCTCATGGAAAAGATCTGTAATACGATCAAGCTCTTGCAAAAGACCTTTAGTTACTTGTTCTTTTGGAAACTCTGGCCCCGGCATAAGCTTGAAAGCTCTGCCATTTGGAGGGAAGAACCCAAGCTGCAATCTTGATGCAAACTTAGGAAGGCCAACTACAGCAGTTTCATCATAGATATTCTCTGTGCGCCTAGCGGCAGGGGATTCCTGAAAAAAGCTTTCACGATGAGGAAGAACGTAGTCATACATCTCTTCCCATAGATCAGTCCAAGAGTTCCAACGCGACTTTGCCTTTTTGTAACGTGACATTACACGTTTGATCTCATCCGAATCTTTATTGGATGATGGGGCTTCTGGACTAGCGTCACCTGCTGAATACGGACTCATGTCGGCTCCTTAATATCGTATGGACTTGCCCATGTTTTTCTGTGTACGGAAACCTGTAAAGCCGCCAATCTCTTCATCCTGTAAGCTTCTTTGCCCAACAAGGTTAGCCTTACGTTTACGCTCTGCATCTTCTTTACGGCGCTCTTCAGCTTGCCTTTCGGCTTCAAGGCGCTCTTCTTCAGCAGCTCTCTGCTTTTCAAGCTCTGGATCAGGGCCAGGACTTCTAGGTGACATAAAACCCATAGTAATCTCCTACTTCTGCTCAAAAATGCGCTTAGCGCCTTTCTTAATCAATTCACAATAAAGCTGATATGGTGTGCATATCCAAGGACTTCTTATCCCAACAAAATGCTTTGCTATGCTTACGCAGTAAGTAAATCTGGGAGCATATATAACGGTATGCTCGGTTTCACAGTCTAAGCAGATACAGTTCTCAATCAAGTATCCGACAAGCCAATCAGCGTCTTCCCCTTTATATGTATCTATCACAAAGCGCTGGCTGGCACATTCAAACTTTATCCATATCTCATTATCTACATCGTAATAGATAATAAACACATGACCAAACTGGGGCCTATGGGCGGTAAAAAGTCTCCAAGGACCAATGTTATCGGTCCCCTCAAAACAAACTATGAGCTTCATATCGCTCTTGAGAACCTTGTGCGTCTATTCCTAGCTTTTTGACGCTGAAAAGGGTTTCCTGCTCTCTCTACAGTTGCGGGGGAAGGAAGATTACCTACACCGACAATCACTCTACGACCCTCACCACCACCTAAAAAAGCATACTGTAACGCATCGTGCGGATGAGAGAATCTGTTCTTGCTTGGAGATTCTTCATATTTCTCACTACCCATATGATACTGGCGCTTGTATTGGTAGCCACCCTCAAATCCGCTAATAAGCACTGTACAAGTTGGGCTTACAGTAAGTGATGGGTATCCATCAACCATCCTGTTAAGAACGCCTTCAACAGCTTCGACTCTCATAATCCTGTCATTACTAGGCGCAGGGTGAGCATTAATGCCAGCAGCCCTCAATATCATAAACGGTGTAGTCTCTGAGGTCTGAGCCATCTGGTTTCCTGCCGGATCGCCTACAAACTTGAAGTCAAAGCCCTCCCACTTGTTCTTGGCTATCTCTCTTTTGAGGATGTCTGCGAACCTTCCGGCTCCCATATCTTGTCCGATGACTTCATGGAAGATCGTCCACTTGCCCGAATGGAGTTGCTGCGTGAATACAGCTGACGGCGTCCTGCCGAAATCAATGCCAACGATAATTTCTGAACCGACTTTGGGTTCGATGGGTGACTTCGAAACATGAGATTCCTTTCTAAAAGATGGGTATACAGGTTTGCCATCAAGAAGCGCCTGATACTGGTTGAGAACATATACCTTTACCCAGCTAGGAGCTTTGCCAAGGATGATCTTGTCATAATAATCAGCTTGTATGTTTCCCTGATTCTCCGCTTTTGAGTTCTTCTCGTAACCAGTTATGTTGCCTTCTCTGTCTTTTACTTCCTTCATAGCACCCGGTTGTGAGTAAAAGACCCAATCATCTGGCTTCACAAGCAACATTTTTTCTTCTGAGGACATATATTCAGGAGCAGGAGCCTCTCCAGACATGATTGCCCACCAATGGGTCTCATCTGGGCTATTTGTGTCCATAATTACGCCATACCAGCTAGGACCACCATCCCTCATCGAGGGGAAACGACCTACACGCATAGTACAAGCATCAACAATGCTTTTTGGGATCTCTCTGGCCTCATTAATCCACACAGCAGTTAACTCAAGACTAAGAAGCTTCTTAACATCCTCTTGTTTATCCAAAGCCAAGAAGATGACTTCGGATTCAACAGTAGTTCCATCGCCTAAAGCAAAGTTAACATTGTGCGTATATGGTGGAGACCAGACAAATCTGCCAATATCATCGGAAAACCAGTCACGCCATGTCTTGATCGTAGTGGTTTTTAGCTGCGGATTCGTGTTTCTGATAACCGCAAAACGTGTTCTGCGTACATTTTGCTGATTAGGGGACTGAGTAACAGCTATACGCATCAATTCCATGCAGCTAGCAACAGATTTGCCAGAGCCAACCGGACCACGGATGCCCCTGACAAATGATCTGTCTTTCATAAACGCCTTGGCTACAGGACCGGGCGGTTTGTAATCAAGCTTCACCCAAAGAACTTTCTTTGTGCAGCAGTTCCAGAACCAGCGCCTAGTGTTGCAACACGCTTTCTTCTGGCAGCGGCGCTAAGATCAGAAGGCACAACAGGAGATGGAGGCGCAGGAGCGGGAGTTGGACTTGCATCACCACCATCACCCCTAGCTCTAGTTGGCTTTGCCGCCATAACAGGACCAGTTACAGTCAAGTCAGGGTCAAAATCACCCCTGCCCGTATAGCGACCTCCCTCTACAACACCCGCAATGTTACCATATCTGGTAGCGGAGCCAGTTCCACTATCCGTGACAACAGTGGCCCCATAAGAAACCTTTCCATCCTTTATTGTGGGGGCATCGCCAGCAATCGTCTTCATAAGACTGGACGCCATTTTCTTTCCAGCAATGTTTGCCACGTTCAAAGCAGCACTTCCAACTCCAGGGATTGTAACCCTTCCTTCTGGAAGCTGACCTACCCTTGCCCTAGTAGCAAGATTCCCCATGTTGGAAACATTAAGACCGGGCCTGCCAGCAACATTAGCGGCAACAACATCACGGTTCATGCCATCAACAACACCAAAGGTAGCCATTACATCACCGGGGCTTGGACCCCTTGACTTGGCTTTTGCAACACCAGCAGAAAAATCAGCAGGCGTACTAACTCTGCCAGTCCGTGCTTCTTTAGCTGCGTTAACAGGGCTGCTTGGAGGGGCTTTGTAGGAAAGAGAATCACCAGAAGCTTCTCTAGGCGTAGAGCCAGTCCGATTCGCTGGACCAGTTAAACTATCCGGCCTTCCTGTGCTAGGAGGTGACTTGGGCCTTTCCGCCCTTAATGGCTTTGGCTTTGGAGGAGTTGGAGCCTTCTTTCTTACATTACGACCCGGCTCTCTGCCGCCACCATCTCCGGGGCTGCTTGACGATGATGATCCCATAACTACCTCCTAGGTAAAAAAATATTTTGCAGTAATGCCATAAAGAAGTCCATTGCGTGTGTGGTTTACCCTTCTTTAGGCATCGTCTGTTTTTCTAATAGGGTGTCTGTCACAAGGCAATTCACTGCATTGGGACCCCTAGTCTACATTGAAGTTTATCTGTACCGCTGTACTAGGAGTCTTCGGTGCATCATTGCGGAATCCTGCTCTGTCCATCAGGTCTCTCGCAGCTTCAAGCCTGACATACTGTGAGTTACTACCTAGTAGTTCTCTCATCGTCGCCATGGCCTGTGTAGCGTCCCACCCCAAAGTCATCATAGCCAGTTGTTGTCTGTAGTCGATAACATGCTGTTTATTCAGCGTATTATACGCCCAGCTCTTGTTCCTACCCAACCTCTCTGCTGCTGTCGTCGGGTTGCAACCATTATGCAAGATCATATGCACTAGCTCAGCCTGTGCATCAGTCACTTCTTCGTTGTTGGCTCTTGCTGTCGGTGAGTGTTTATCAATGTCGTCCATTGGAACAACACCACCTTTGTATCGCTCTTGTTTGCTTACGTTTGCTTTAGCCATGTCCCTGTCCCAATCGCCTTCGGACGAGTATACATATACATCTGTAAACCCTGTCAAGTCACTTTTTGTATCCTACTGATTTCACTAGTTCCTCCATCTGCGGCTCGCTATTCGCTCGGCAGACGGAGCCTGATTTGACTTTCAAGGCCGTTGCGACAATCCCTCTCGATCCTCTGCGATGCTGATGGGCATCTTGAGGGAGTGATTGACGGACGTTGCATGAAAATCAACTTGACCACGACGCGACGAGACATTCTGTCCGAATTGGGATCGACCCAATTCAGCCAGACTACCCACCACACACACATGATTTGTTATCTTATCATTAGATGATGACGCCATTCAGTCTCGGTCAGTAAAGAGCGACCCTGTCATCTCTCTTGTCAGTACATTTTTCGGCTCCTTCCAATTTGCTGTAGGGCGCAAATTGGTTCCTTCCAAAAAATATACCCCCAAACTTGGTCGGCTAAACGCTCTTGACTGCTGCGAGCCAGATGGGTCCGTACGGCATGAACGCTACAATCATGTGCGTGTTAACGGTAGGAGAATCTCATGAACATCAAGGATGAAAACCAGATTATTGCAGAGTTGGTAACTAAGCATCACGAGCCGATTGAAGACAAGTGGGCTAGCTGGGAGGTACAGCAAGCACTTGAGGCAGGCGATGTAGAACGTGCAGCCGAGCTTGCAGAGCTTGCGCTTTCTGACACTGTTACTTGGATGTAGCAAAGCCAAATATATCGGGGGTAAGTTTATAGCTTACTCCCACAACTAGAGGAGGATGACATGCAAGTCACACCGCAGAACGCAGCTAGCATCTCACTGCTACTTGAGAATCTTGCAATCTCTGACAAGGGTATAAAGATACCATCTGGATACACTGACTTAGCTTGGAGAAGCGAGCTGATGGTACACAGCACAAGGTTGTGGATATTTTCAGAGATATACAAGGAGGAGCATGAGGCAACGCTTGAGAAGTTTGAAGCCAAGCAGGATGGTTTTGCTTCACTGAATTGGGTATCAGCTTACTCATACTTTATGGAAATACCTAGAAACTAGAGGAGAATCACATGAAACATACAGATCCTAGACTACATCAAGACATACTCGACAGCATTGCAGACACTCTACGCAAGGACGCCTTGCCGACAGAGGACAAGCAGCAGCAATGGAACAAGCAGTTCGAGCAGCGTTGCATGGCTCTGATTGAGATGTTCGACGATGGACCAGAGGTTATCGTTCAATGCAAGGTTGCAGACCAGCTCACTCGGATGTTTGAGAAGATGCGTGACAATGTGGCAGCAGCCGGGGTTCGCAAGAAGTGGGAGCGGCGTGATGCAATGCGCTCAGATGTTGGCATCGAGATCACGCAGCAGAAGATTGAGAAGCTGGACGAGCAGATCAGCATGATGCGCTCACAGTATTACATCCTCAATCAGGCATACGCTACTTGCAGATGGAAGGTACGCCAACGCACTATCTCACAGACTGGCATGAACTGGGGTGAGTACACACCGATGAGCAACTTTGCCAAGGTGAAGAGAGCACAGTTCGCCAAGGGCCAGCTTACAATCGAGAACTACGAGGCACACAAGGATGACTTCTGGTCCTATGCCAGAGAGTCGGGGCTTGTAGAGCTTCCTGCTGACGAGCAAGAATCACACGCTATGTAGCACAATGGGAGGGTGGAGCAACCAGCTCTACTCTCCTAATTTTTTTGTGTCCCAAAAAGCGGGATGAGCGCCTCAAACACAGGAGCAAAACTATGACACCACAAGAAAAGAAACGAGCAGAGATTGTTCAAGGATACATTAGCAACGGTTTACTTACTTATGAAGAGATGCAGAGAGACGCACCTCAATTACTGAAAGAGAAAAACAAGAAGAAGACCGAAAAATACCGCACTAAAATGCTTGCAGCTAACCCTCAGTTTGACAGGATGATGTACTTGCGTCGGAGATCTGACCCCAAAAAAGTACAGGCAGACCGGGAACGAGCCACACGTTATAACAACACGCCAGAAGGGCAGCAAAAGCGGCGCAAATGGCACCAAGAAAAAAGAAAAAACGATCCTACATTTCGCTCACGGTGCCAAGCCTACGTTAATGCACGGCGGGCAAAAATGAAGATTGCAACCCCAGCTTGGGCTGATCTAGACGCCATCCACACACGATACAAAGAACGCGCCATGATGGAGCGCTTGACCGGTGTTCGTCACGATGTAGACCACGTTATACCGCTATGCGGTGATAATGTTTGTGGATTGCACGTTGCAGAAAACTTACGAGTAATTCTTGCACGTGACAACAGGCGCAAAAGCAATCATTGGAGGCTGATATGAGTATAGTTGACAGAATATGTATGGTTCTTACTGCGCTGGCACTTCTTGGCTTCATCGACTGGCTATGGGTGTTCGGGGTAGAAGGAAGCCAATCATATACTTGGTGGTATTTAATTTATGAGTACGGAGGTAAAAATGGTTAAGTTTACAAAACTGCAATTCAAGTATGTGCTAGCATCTTTGCTTGGTCTTTTCTATTTGCTTGTAATTGCAACAGCAGGATTTCCAGCAGCAATAGCATTTTTAGCCAAGACATTGGTTTTGTTGGCATTCGCTTATTCTCACCTCTATGCACTACAGATAATCAGAAAGCAAATTAGGAGGTTCAAATGGTTTTCTACATCATCGCAGGAATCTTCTCAGCATGTGGAATCTTATTCATACTCGCCAAAATGAACATCAAGAGAGTGCTGTGGCTTGACGTCCCTATCGACATAGCCTCAACAGCACTTCTTGTTATCCTTTTCTTTGGCACTTTTGCTGGCATGATGGCTGCTGCTATTGGAGGCGCAATCATCTCAGTAGCATTGTTTATCATCAAAAAGACCATAGGCCATGAAAAGCCAAGATGGGATAAATACAAGTTTGTTTGGGAGCATGTGCCTCCCGGACAGAAATGACACTACTGCCCTCGCTAGCAGGGACGCAATGTAGTGACAGAGGCTAGACGTGATGCCTCAACCACAACCATCCTATTACGCAAAGGAGAAAAAGGATGAATTTCGCTCAAATTACAGTTTCTGGTAATGTTGGTTCAGCCCCTGAGATTCGGGACGTTAACGGCACAAAAGTCGCTAACCTGTCAATCGCAGTCAATGAGAACTACACCAAGTCCAACGGTGAGAAGGTCGAGAAGACCCACTGGTATCGTGTGGAAGCTTGGGATGGTTCCAATGGCAAGGGTCTAGTCACCAACGTCATTGAACCATATGTCCAGCAAGGCACAACGGTCTTCGTCCAGGGATTCCCTATCATTGAGGAATACGAGAAGGATGGCGTCAAGCAACGTGCCTTCAAGATCAAGCTGGCTGGTGCTGGCTCAACCTTCCGCATGGGAGGCAAATCATCAGGTGGGGAATCCACTCCATCTGCTGCCAACAAGCCTGTAGAAGGTGATGACATTCCGTTCTAGGTCTGTCTTAATACAGAGGGGAGAGGGGCTTGCCTCCCTCCTCTCTCCCTATAACTGGCGGTCTTCGGGCCGTCCTTTTTATTGGTGTGCAAATAGCCCTGAAGAAGGGTGAAGCCACATCATAGGGTGGCAGCATCAGAGTATAATCGACAGCGAAAGCGGATACTTACTTGATCCTGTCACCCGCATTTTATGGAGAAACCAATGGTAAACTCAGTATCAAGGCCAAGAAAAATACATAAAGATGTACCAATGCCTCAAGTTAGAACTCACACAAGCGAGTTGGTTAAGATGATGGACCAAATGGAAGTTGGCGACATGATTTACGCCACTGACAAGGAAGTCGTTGCCCTAAGGGCCATTGCTTATAGACGTGGATACAAAATTGCGACAAGAGCTTTCAAAGATAAAAGGCCAATGGAAAAAGGCACTAAGAGCAAATTTACGAGGATGGTCTGGAGGATAAAGTAATGTCTGATGAGGTGTACAAGTGCCTCGACTGCGAAACAATTCACTACGGGTACAGTAGCCTCTACCATTACAACGAAGACTCCGGTGGTTTCTGTGCAAGTTGCCGGAGTGAAGCCATAGAACTGTTAGAGGATGAAGAAGAGGAGGATGAATAATGTTGAACAAAATCAGAGAGATACGGTTTATCAACAGAAAGTCTGGCTGGGTTGGGTACTTTGTTACCGTTCACCTGCTGCTGACTCTTGTGATTCTGACGTTGCTGATCGGCATGGGGATCAACCCTACCTTGCTTGTATCAGTCCTTGGTGCGCCCCTGTGGATTGGCGTAGCATTCGCCTCAAAGATGATAACTGACAAGATTATGGAGGACTAAATGCCTGTAAACCCCGCATATGTTGATAGTTCAATTACACTAGATGTCAGGAAAATAACCCTAGAAACTAATGACAGAAGATTTTTGATTCTACGGTTTTATCCTGCCTCTTATGAAAATAAAATAGAGAAGTCACCTGTCCATACAGTGTACTTTACATCCCCAGATGATACAGACTTTGAGTATATGAAGGGGAACATAGAAAATGGCGATACATACGTCCTAATGGAGGCTAAGAAAAATGCAAAAGATGATACCACTGAATAAATTACGCCACACAGACAACAATGTACGTAAGGTTAGCGCCTCAAAAGATGGCATCAAGCGCCTAGCTGCATCAATCGAGTCGCAAGGAATACTGCACAATCTCGTTGTAAAGCCCAACGGCAGCGGTTTCATTGTCATTGATGGTAACAGACGCTTAGAAGCTTTGCACCACATCTACGGTGATTCTTCGGGCAACCATGTACCTTGTATGGTCATGGAAGAAGAGAATGACACTGAGGTTGGTCTACATGCCAATATGATGCGTGAAGATATGCACCCACTTGATGAATGTGATGCTATCTATGCTCTTTGCGCTGATGGTGAAGAGGATTTTGACTCAGTAGGCAAGAGATTTGGACAGACAACTAAATGGGTAAAACAACGTGTGACTCTTTCTGAGCTGTCAGACAAAGCTAAAGAGATGTTCCGAAACCATGAGTTTGGAATTGGAGTCGCTATGGCCCTTACGCTTGGTGACAAAGATGCTCAAGACAAGTTTCTGTCAGAGAATGAAGGCCGCAGCTTCACTTCTGGTGAAGATTTCTTCATCAGCGCAGCGTGGGTACGCAGGTCAATGACAGGCGAGAAAGTATCTGCCTCATTGGCAATCGTTCCTATTGATACCTCAGATCCAAAGCTTGTTGAGATGCTTGGAGTGGAGTCTGATCTGTTCTCAGATGATGTTTACATAACAAACCTTGAGGCATTTGATGAGTATCAACAGAACTGCATCTCAAAAATGGTTCAAGACTACAGAGATCAGGGCTATATGGATGTGGTCTATTTGAAGGATGAATACTGGTTTGATTCTCCAGCAGTGCGTGGATTCACAAGAGTTCACGAATGGGACTCAGACAAGTATTCACCAGAGGATCTAATTCACGTTATTTCATATAACACTGTGACATACGGTCTCGAAGAAGGTGATATGGTATCCAAAGAGACAAAGGCTGAAGAAGAAAAAGCCAACGAGGAGCCAGAAGAAGAAATAGAACTGAGTCCGATGGTTATGTCTAAGCCACAACAGGATCTTCTCAAAGGTTACTACGCTGACTTTGTGAAGAGCTGCTGGTGGGGTAACTACTCAGATTACCTTCCCAAGCTATCTATGGCTTTATTAGTGCATAGACGCCTCGGATACACATATTCCCACGTCAATCGTGTTGGCAACGTATACGCCGACTATCAAAACATGTTCCCACCAGAGGAGAAGCCAGATGGCTACGTTAATCCTGAGTATGAAAATTTTATCAAGCAGCATGTTGAAGCTTGCCAAGTTGCTTTCGACAATGATGGAGTTGCTCCTCTCCATTACTGCCTCAATCTCGATACTGAAGAACTTTCTAAGCTATTTACAGCGGTTGTTCTTACGAGCCTATCAAAGCATGACGTCCAGCATGAAACGATCAAAGCAGTCACACCAGACTTTACTGCTGGGGGTGGATGGTTCAAACCGGACACAGTCTGGCTCAACAAATACAAAATAGAGCAGATCGCAATGCTTGAAGATTATGCTTTCGGTGCAGTCAAGACTGGTACAAAGAAGGAGCGCATAACAGCATTGGCAGATCACTTTGCTTCTAAGCCTGTATTTGATCCATACGGAGACTGGCCGCAGTTCAAGCCCCAATAGGCTATCATTGCAGCTTCGGCAACACCGTCTTCACACTTTAGTTGCCAATTACCAGAAAGATCAGGCATTAGCTCACTAGCTCTAGCTCTTGCCTGATCCTTATCCCTCGTTACTTTAAGATCTGATTTCCATTTACGAGGGGCGACCTGATGATAACGTATACCAAGAGTTATCAATACGCCTAGATACAAGCCATAGCCAAAGCCAGTCTGAAATGTAGAAGACACTCCCTGCCCCGGCATTGCTTGTTGCTTCTCAATAAACACAGCATCAGGCTTATGATCTGACAGTGTTTCTACAATGCTGACAAGATCAATAAACTTTTTGCGCTTGCCAGCTATCTTATAGGTCTCAACAGGAACACGCATACAAAGAGGCTTCTCGCCTCCAAGAAATGCCATTCCTCCGTTTAGACCGGGGTCAATCCCGCATACAATCATCTTTAGTCTCCAGTTTTATGTCACAATCCAAAGCTTCAGCCCAACAGAACGCATTGAACATTGTTGGCTTCCTGTTACCAATTTCCCATTTGGCAACAAGTCCAGGAGCTACACCAATCAACTGGTCCACTTCAGGCTGAGTAAGTCCTAAATCGTACCTACGTCTCTGGAATTGCTTGATAAGATCGGAGACAAAAAGCTTTTCGTTCATCGCTTTCCCCATTCACACAAGCCAACTATATGCCGATGTGAATTGATAAATCAATAGGAGGTAAGAATGCCCACAATGACCAAAAAACATTTTGTCTGGTTAGCCAAAGAAGTAGCGCCCCTTGTGTATCAAGATAAAATTGGTGACTTTGTTCAGTCTGTCAAAAATTTCTCTGGCAACCCACACTTTGACAAACAGAGATTTACAGAAGCTCTTGAGAAAGCTTGGCTAGATCAGAGAGCAGAAAACGATATAGGACCAGAGGATTACAAATGGTGAAGCCAAGAAACCCTTACTACAATACGCCTCGGCAGCAGATCATTCCTAACAAGAAAAAAAATATGCTAACGGAAGATGAACTGTGTGAATACTGCGGCAATAAGAAAAACTCATGCTCTTACGATGACGTTAGAAACGGAGAGTGTGGACACTTTAATGAAATGATGGAGGACTCTCATGTTGACCACAGCCCAGATTAAAGAACGTGCCACATACATTGGATCATCAGATGCCAAGACAGTCGCTACCGCAAACTATGATGAGTGGGATAAGCTTATCGCACAGAAGAAGGGTGAAGATGTCTGGAAACCTAACAAGCAAACTCAACTGCTCATGGACGCAGGATCGCACCTTGAGCCATTCATTATCGACAAATGGGCAGAGCAAGAAAAGCGTCAGGTGGACTTTCGGGGAGGTGGCAAAACTATTCTGCGTAACCGTGTGCCTTTGCATTCTACCTTTGATGGGCGTGTTGTTGGCTCTAATGCTCCATTGGAGATCAAGGCGCATTTCGGCTTCAAAGACATTGATGAGCTAGCCGATTTCTATGCGCCACAATGTCAACACCATATGATTGTAGCTGGTGTAAATGTTTGCTTCTTTGTCGCTATGTTTGGTGTCAGATGTCGTATTGAATGGAGGATGCTCAAGAAGGATGAAAGATGGTGTGAAGACTATCTAGCTAACTGCAAATCATTCTGGGCGCACTATCAGGGCGATACGCCACATGATCCTATTCCGCTGCCGCCTGTAGATCATTCAGATATGTACACTATTGATGACATGAGATCACTGGATGGGTGGACAGATGAAGACGATCACCTGTTCGGATTCCAAGCACAGCATATCATTGACAGTAAAGAAGCCGTCAAGATTGGTGATGAAGCCAAGAATATGTTCAAAGACAAGTTACCTAAGAACTGTAGACGTATGGACTACGACATAGGTGGCAACCTCAAGGGTCACAAGATCCGAATCACAAGGTCACGCTCTGGTACGATGACCTGTTCTCATATTGCGCCAAAGGAGGCCAAAGATGACTAAATCAGTATGGCATACACTGTCCACTATCGACTGTTCAGATCACACTGAATCCAAGAATGGTATGACATATCTGTCGTGGGCTTGGGCTTGGATGATTGTCAAACAGAACTATCCTCAAGCGACATTCAGCAAACAAAGCTTTACTGACTCAGATGGCAACACTGTTCCTTTCATGCGTGACAGTCATGGTTACACATATGTAGAGGTCATGGTGTCCATCGAGGTATCAGACAGTCAAGTAGTACACGCTACAGAAATCATGCCTGTACTGGATCACCGCAACAAGGCAATGCAGAACCCTGATGGCTTTGCTGTCAACAAGGCTCACCAACGCTGTCTCGTCAAGTGTCTCGCATACCTTGGTCTTGGCGTTACGATCTATGCTGGTGAGGATCTGCCGCTATCTGACATCGAGGAAGAGAAAGATGCCGCAAGTGATGCAGCACAGAAGATCATTCTACAGTTCGACGCCACAAGCACAGTGGAAGAAATTGACAAAGCTTGGCGTGACAATGCAGGAACTATACAAGCCCTTACCTCTTCTGCCAGAACAAAGGTCACAAATGGCTTCAAGAAGAAAAAGCAACAAATCAAATCGGCGTAAGGTAATCAGACATGAAACGTGTCAATGGTGTGGGAAATGGTTCGCACCAAGTATTGATCCGTTCATAGTGTTTGCTTCCAAAGAGGTATCGTGTTTTTCTTGTTATAAGAAGGGCGATACCTCACTGCCTTCAGTATATGAAAACAAAAACAAACTGGTGGAGTTAGGGAAATGAAAGCTTATCTCATAGATCCTTTCAAAAAGAAAATAGAGCAAGTTATCTTTAATGGTGACTACAAAAGTATCTACAAGTTTGTAGAGTGCAGAGCGTTTGATGTTGTAAGAGTCTACACAAATGAGGATGTAATCTACGTTGATGATGAGGGGCTGTTTGTAGAAACACAGAACTTCTTTATACACAGGAACTATCCAACACCCCTTGCTGGCAAAGGACTTGTTCTTGGATCTAATGAAGAAGGCGACTCAGTTGCCCCCAAGACAACACTAGATCAGCTTGAGAAAGACATCGCTTGGGTAGGAGACAAGCACGATATTCAAACAATACATATGTTCCGCCCAGGGATCGAGGACTACAGAACATTTTACTTTGAATAAAGAAAGGGAGTTAGTAACGCCTGAAACTAACCCCCTCTCCCCCGCAACTGCTGAGTCTCGCAGTCACGAAAACAATAACAGAGAGATTTGAGCATGAAAACCCCTGAGATAATGTTTGAAGATGATCCAGCAGCAGAGAACTACGACAATCATGGCGTGGTCTACATGCAAGAGACCATTGTCCATTCAAGATGTGAACTCGCATCACTGTTTAAGTCCCCAAGCTATACATGGCAGAGGGACCGTGAAAAAGAAGCTCAAAAACAAAGAATAAGAAGAGAAGAAGCAAGACTGGCAAGGAAAGCAAAGCAATGATTAGAGAAGAGATTCTAAAAGAAGCACTGGAAACTGTCAGCGCAAGGGGCGATGTGTATGGACCACCAGAAGAAAACTTCCAAAACATAGCGGATCTATGGAAGGCATATTGGGGTGCGCCAATATCAACACATGATGTTGCTGTTATGATGATGCTAGTCAAAGTTGCTAGGCTTATGAAGTCTCCATATCACCATGACTCTTGGGTAGACATATGTGGA
>Ga0098049_1000619_pt1 | contig 14265 bp, 13 predicted proteins | sample 13BtaG_FD_92582 | JGI IMG/M metagenome (GOLD analysis project Ga0098049, IMG submission 92582) | Marine viral communities from the Subarctic Pacific Ocean - 13B_ETSP_OMZ_AT15268_CsCl metaG | ecosystem: Environmental > Aquatic > Marine > Oceanic | place: Subarctic Pacific Ocean | collected...
AGAAAACCTGACATTCTAGAAATAGATGACTAGGAAGCAGTATCAAAATAGAATCAGGCTCATTGCCGTTGCAGAAATAGCCAAGCAGTTTAGGAAAGCAGGTATTATAAAAGCAATAGTAGGCAAGATAAAGAGCAACGGTCTAATGGTTTCAGGTGGGCTATCTAACCCTAATGAGTCAGGCTCTTTAACACCTAGGAGAGATGATTTATTCTTAGCTCGTGAAGATGGGAAAAAAGCCGTGTCTGTAAGGGTATATAAGATGTCGCAAGGCATACCTAGCAGTATAACGATAAGAACAAACATACAGTTTGGTGTGGCTGAAAAATACTTCAGGCTTACTAAGCGTTCTCCTTCAGGTGGATGGAATGTAAGCGAGGAGGGTTTTAACAGATTAAAAGGATGGATTATTAATAGTAAGGCTAACTTTAAAATAGGTGGCAAGACTTTAGACAAGTCAAAAGACCATGAGGTAAGTAAGTTGGCATTTGTTATTAAGAGGTCTATACAAAGAAAGGGTTTAAGAAAGAGATATGATTTTGATAATCCCTTCTATTACAAGAACAGAGGCGTTGAAGCTACACTAGCTAAGGCTCAACAAAACATTAACGATAGGCTAACCAACCTGTTTACAGAACAAACAATGGTTCGCTTTACAAAATTATTCAGTAGATAATGGCACTAGCTGAGAATAGAAAAAATATAGAAACTCTAAATAAGTACATTGACAGACTAAAAGCTGTACAAAAACAATTAGAGGGTATAGAAAAAGGTACAAGCGAGTACAATAAAAAGTTAATTCAAAAAAACAAGTTAGAAGAAAAAGCTGCAAAAACATCTAAGAAATTAGCTGAAAGTCAAGGTAGGTTAGAAAACACATTACCTAAACATAGAAAACTAATACAACAAGCTGCTGATGCTCAGAAAAGATATTCAGCAGCCACACAGAAATCTACTAAATCTAACACAGGATTTTTTGGCAGCTTAGGAAAAACCATAAAGACACTTAGTAGACTAGGTATTGCGTATAAAATTATACAAGGTGGTACAGCTTTACTTAATGAGCTATTTGTAAAATCAGCAAAAAGAGCTATAGCTTTTGAAAAAGCAATGGCTGAACTTAGAGCTGTTGCAGCATTAACAAAGGAAGAGTTAGCATCTTTAGAAAATGTAGTGTTTGAAGTAGCAGGTACTACTTCTTTCACGGCTATACAAATTGCAGAACTGCAAAAACAATTAGGTAAGTTAGGCTCTAGTGCAGAAGAGATTGGTCAATTAACAAAACCTGTAGCTCTCTTAGCTCAGGCACTAGGTGAAGAGCCTGGGGGAGTTGCCGAAGCTCTAAAGAAGGCTCTGAACCAATTCAACCAAACCGCCGCAGAAGCTAGTAGATTTTCAAACGTAATAGTAGGTGCTGTAAACGAGAGTGCCTTAACACTAACAGACCTAGGTACAGCGTTACAATATGTTGGTCCATTAGCAAGTCAGGTAGGATTAACCTTCGATGAAACAGCTACTTTCTTAGGGTTACTTACCAATAACGGTTTGAAAGCATCTAGGGCAGGTACAGGTCTTAGGAGAGTTCTTAGTGAAGCTGCAAAAGAAGGAATACCTTTTAAGAACTTTATAGAGCAGTTGGCTAAAAATAATTTAGATGCGGCTGAGGCTTTTGAAATATTTGGTCAAAGAGGTGCAGGTGCTGCGGTTATCCTTGCAGATACTATTAATGAGTTTGACGACTTGAACGCAGAGGTTAACGATAGTACAAGGTTGCTAAGAGCAAATGCAGTTCAGATGTCTTCTACTCAGGGTCAGATAGACTTGTTGTCTTCAGCATATAATAAAGCATCTATTAGTATTGGTAATTACATTACTCAAACTGAATTTTTTATAGAACTTATTGAAAGACTAGACCCTAGGATTGCAGGTCAGGCAAGGGCTTTTAAGTTTTTGTCTAACGCATCAGAACAAGGTGAAAAGTCTTTCGATGATTTGACTACATCTTTGATACAGTTTAATACCACGCAAAAGGAGCAAGAAGCAGGTTCTGAGGCATTATTCCAAATACTTAGAGAAGGAGGCGATTTAACTTCAATGCAATTAAAAATAGTTGAAAAACAATTTAAAGCTCAAAAGAAATTAAACCCACAGCTTAGGCTAAGTGAATTTTTGCAAACCAAGTCAAACGGCTCAATGAAAGATGCAGGTAGATTCTTGGATGAGCTTATAAAAATGAGTGTTGAAAGAGCGAAGGTTTTAAGAGAGCAAAGAATATTAGAGTTAGCAACAAATGAGCAATATGGAGCTGCTGTTGAAATGACTCAAAAATTAGTAGCTACAGCCAAAGAAGGCGTGATGACCGATGAAGAAAGTCTAAGAGTGACTAAAGGTCTTGAGTCAGAACTAACTAGATTGCAGAACACAAGAGAGAATCAAAGAGGGTTAAGTATTGAGGAAATTACTGTTCTTGAAAAAAGGATTGCTTTATTTGAGGACCTTTTAGCGTCAGTTAGAAACCTAGAAAATAGTGAAGCCGCTATTGCAAAGAATAAAGAAACAAGAACAAAAGAAGAACAAAAAAGATTAAAAGATGAATTAAAGGATGCTATAGAAGCTATAAAAGAGCAGGAGAGACTAATTAAAGAAGATTTAGTAGAGGGAATATCTGATAAACAATTCTTGTTACAGGTAGACTTACTTACAGCATTGTTTGGAAATGCAGAAGATATTATTTCAGAGGCAGAAAAATTATATGGAGAAAACTCTCAGTTTGTAAAAGATTTAAAGAAAGTGTTTCAAGGTGCTGCAGAAGAGGTTTCCGTAGGTCTTCCGAAGGCAGCAAAAAGTACAATGGACTTAACAACAAAGAGTCTACTAGAAACTATAAACTTTATAAAAAAGAATAAAGATTTGTTTAGCTTTGAGGATGTTATCATTGATGCTCTTGTAAAAACTGCAGATGCTATAGATGATTTCTCCGAAGTAAGACAAGAGAATTATGAGAATCAAGAAAAAGCTAGATTGGAGTCTGTAAAAAGAAATGCAGATATAGAAAGCGATATTTTAAGGTCTCAGTTAGATAATCAATTGATTACAGAGTCTCAGTTTAAATCAAAGCAATTAGAATTACAGAGAGCGCAGTTAGCTAAGGAAAACGCTATAAACAAAAAGATATTTGAATCTCAGAAAAAACAAGAGAGAACAGATGCTACTACAGATTTAGCAGTTGCTTTAGCATCTATCATTCCTAATATGTTTAAGAGGGGTGAAGCAGGTGAGCCTGTAACCACAGCATTAAAGGCAAAAATATCTGCGGCATTAGCTGTAGCATCATTTGGAGCAGAGATAGCAGCCATCAATAGTAGGCAGTTTGTTCCTAAGCGATTTGCTGAAGGGGGTATGGTTAATGGACCAAGCCACGCAGAAGGTGGTGTTCCATTCAGCGTTCAAGGTCAAGGAGGCTACGAAATGGAAGGTGGTGAGTTTATTGTAAACAAACGAGCTACCGCTATGCACAAAGGTTTGTTAGAAAAAATAAACGACTCTTACAGAACAAGACCTATGTCGGGTAAGCATATGTTTGCTAACGGAGGTTTGGTTACAGCACAAGCTAACGAAAGTGTAGATTACCTAAAGGCTATTGCTGAAGCTACAACCTCAACAGCTATACAAGCAAGTAAGCCTATGAGAGCCTTTGTGTCTAGTAAAGACCTTAGAAGCAACGATACAGAGCGTAGATTAAGAGATAGAAACGATAGAATATAATGGGTAACTTTAAATTCTTGGGGACAGATACCCCTGCTGCTTCAAATACAGGAGCGTGTACATTTTCAAATAGTGTTATAACTACTGCTAACGATATTGCGGATGTAGGAGATGTTGCATACTTTAAAATATCAGACACTCAGGGTGCGGTAGGTGTATGTACAAATACAGGTACCACATTCAAGGTAGATACAAATATATACTCAAACATACCTGCATCATTTACTCCTTCAATAGCTTACAATTTTGACATTGTTACTGACTTGCTTTACGAAGATGTGAATAGTTATCGTATAGAAAACTCAGTAAATGTTTCTACTTACTCAGAAAGCTACAGACCTTACAATACTTCTTTGGACTTTAGATTAATTACAGATAGCAAAAGAAGGGTTTTTAATGGAGAAGTTAAAACATTGATTACAACTACTTGGACTGTTTTCAAAGACAGTTGCGATGAAGTAGCTTATTTAGTTTCTTTTGGTGAAGATGCTTTTGTGACCTTAAACAATAAGTTTAAGTCTTCATTAGAATTTAATATCGCAACACGATAGTATGAATTTCAAATTAGAGATAAGTGTAAACAATACTACTTTTACTACTGTAGATTTGTTTCCTGATTCAGAGCTCGAATACAATGTTGACTTTTACGACAACCTAGATGTAGGCTCTATAAAGCTACCATTTTTTACAACTTTAAAAATTCCACTAACAAGTGGCAATCAAACTACATTCGGATATACGCCTATAACATCAGACAAAGACGATTTTCCTAAAGATGATTATTACTTTAGGATAACTGCTTTTGGCACTTCAAATACGGTTATTAGCGGTATGTTGAATATAACAGCTATAGAGTACAATAGCGATGAGTCTTATATAGATGTAACTCTAGTAGACTTTATAAGCAAGTATATCAATGACCTGAAAGATGTTTCTTTATCTACATTATATAACGCTACAAACCCTAGCTACAAAACATATTATAATGCAGACCACACTTTCGCTGATTTCAAAACAACTGTAGCTAGTGGTGGTGAGGGAGGAACACTAAACACCAACCCTTCATACACTAGACCTATTATCTTCCCTTACATAGACTTTTGTGGGGACTTAGATACATTTGGTTACGGTGCTAGGCAGTTTACAGAATATGGTGTGGGTATGGATAGAACAGGCTTTGTTCCTGTGTTTAGCGTGAAGTTATTTTTAGAATACTTAGGTAGATATATAACCGACTCAGGATTCGAGACTAGGGTAGATAGCTCTTTATTTGGTTTAAACAAGACAGAAGCTATTCCTGACTTCCAAGCGGAAAAACTTCATATGGTACTTCCTGCAAAGTTAGAGGCTAAACAAACCACTAACACTAGGGAGTTTGAAATTAATCAGATGCCTTTCTGTGCAGGAACAAATGAAGATATGTTCTATGACTTCAAAAGAGACGACCCTACTGCAAGTAAGCAGATGGTTACAAATTACTTCGGAGGTTCTGAAAGTCACGGAAACTATAATACAGTTAGCGAGGCTACTGCTGCGGAAAATTCTTTTTACGGTAGACACATAAGAAGATACTACTATCCTGTGGCACAATTCGGGATGAGAGCAGGTGAGCAAGGATTTTTTGCACCACATATGTCTTTCAACGCTGCTATAACCTTTGATAGCGACAGCTTAAACACAACCATAGAAAATTTAACTTTAGATATACCATTGATTCAAGACGATAAGATGGTTCAAGGCATAAACCCTGCTTCATCTACTATGAAGTTTAATATGTTCTTAGGTGTTTATGAGAATGGTTTTCCTGTAAAGAAGATAAGACTAGAAGATGTTAATGGTGACCCTATAGAGCTTAACGCATCAGATGCTACAGCCATACAAGGTGATAGTGAAAAAACAAACATAAATCAAAATCAAGGACATCACTTTTTTACAAACTCGGATAAAGACCGTTTTGTTATACTAGACCCGTCAAGTCAAAATGACCTTCAGACAGGTTATACTGATGCACTACAATGGAATGATGAGATTACCGTATATATACCTAGTGGGGAAGAAATATTAATAAATGGCGAGAGTAGATACAGCACAAATTATTTCTTAGAGCCTGTAAGTGGCACGTTAAAAATAACAAGGGTAACTAATGTATCTGTACACGACCAACATACTTCTTATGGTGATACAGTAGTTACTGCAAACGCAGAAGAGGGTGAGCTACGAAAAACAATTACAGGTTCAACTGACTATGATAATCTTAACCTGACATTTAAGGCTAACCAAGATTACAATCTTTATTTTGATGACGATGTATTAACAGGTTCGTCTGATATTTACAATGTAAAAAGCTCATTAGAAAACACAGCAACTACCAAGCCTTATGACATATTACTAGCTATCTGTAAAAGATTTAACTGTGGTATATTTTATGAGAGTGATGGTGGTGTAAACATATTAAGGATTGACCCAATAAAATATGTTAGAGAGGGTACAGAAAATATAAATCAATACATTGATGATTTGAAATCCTTTAAGGTTGCTGTTGGTGGTGATAAGTTTAAAAACATAACACTAAACAACAAAGACTTCAGCCATTTTTATGACGATGAAGCAGAACAAGGCAGGGTTATAGGTTCGACTACTCAGGAGATAAATCCTGAGGGAATATCTGATTTAATAATAAACTTTAAGAGCGGTATATTTTACAGGTCTTTAGCAGGTAGTCCATTAGAAAATCAAGTAAATGAAAATGTAAACTCAGGTGGAGTTAGTACAAAAGAGATTGCTTTCACAGGAAATGTTTTTACCAAGCACCAAGATATAGGATTGAAATTCGCATATGTTGACAAGCCACTTTTCCAAACTAGGATTAAGAAACCTATATGTATGACTAATTGGCAAAGGCTTTCTTTAGTAACTTCTACTCAAAGAATATACACATTAGGTGTTCAACATACATTTAATGGTAGACTATTCAATAAGAATACTGCTAATTGGGATTTGTTAGCAGAGAATACTAGTGGGGATACTACCGATTATTATGACTTCTATGTTGATGATGAAAAGATAACATATAGCGACAGCCCTAGTATTGAGTTTAGTATGGTAGTTCCTACAACTAATCTAGCAAACTTAGACTTCTTGTTCAAAGAGTTTACAGCTTCTAGAATGGTAGCTGACACTATAGTTATAAAAAGTGTTGAGGGGGAAGTGTACGAGGACAACGCTTACTTAAATGTAAAAGGCATACTCAAATAATTGTAAATTAATTCGATGGCTACATACAACGACTACCCACAATCCGCAACAAACAACGCTAAGAAAGTCTTGGCGTGGAAAAAGAAGTATGGCAAAGAGGTCAAGGGAATGACCTCTGTGGGGTGGACTCGTGCAAACCAATTAGCATCAAGAAGAAAACTATCATATGAAACTATTGCTAGGATGGCTGCGTTTAATCGTCACAGAAAAAATGCTGCGGTTGACCCTAAGTATAAGGATACGCCTTGGAAAGATAGAGGCTATGTTGCTTGGCTTGGGTGGGGAGGAACTTCAGGCGTTAATTGGGCGATTAGAAAAGCTAAGTCAATCCGAGAAGGAACAGTTAAGGCTAGTGTTGACATCGCTGACCTCCCGTATGGCAATAGAAAAATCGAAGATAAGAAAAAGAAGAAGAAAGAAGATTACGCTACTCAAGGAAAGGATGGTAGCGTTAAGAAATCTCCCAAAGCACCTAAGAGCGATACTCCTGAAAAGAATCCTAAAGGCGTTGGAAAAGGTGGAAAGCTATCTGCAAAAATTCTTAAGTCTATAAAGGCTAAGGTAAATAAATATAATGAAAAGTACCCTGACAAAAAGATTGGAATGGGTGCAGCAAAGCAAGTGGTTCTTAGAGGTATGGGTGCGTACAACACGGGTCATAGCCCAAAGGTCACTAGTGCAGCGCAATGGGGTCTCGCAAGACTAAATGCGTTTATGTACTTATTAAAGAACGGAAGCCCACAGAATAAGAAGTATGTTCAAGATAACGACCTACTTCCTAAGTGGCATAAAAAAGCAAAGAAGTAATGGACAAAGATTTACCATTATACGATATAACACTAGAGGATTTTGAGCAGGGGATGTATAAGATTTCCCTTGTAGACAAACCTGCTATTGAAGAAAACTTTATTTATTTCTCTAAGCAAAGCATTGAGATGTTTGCAAACGACGAGAAGCGTGAGGTGGTTGGACCAATTATGATTCCTAACAAGGAAATCCTAAGACAGTCTGCCGAGAATGGTTACTACTATGTACGCTTTACTGAGGATACAATTAGAGATATAATGTACAACTACTCTAAGAAGGGGTTGTTTAACGAATTTGGCATACAGCACGAGAACGATACTACCGATGTTGTAATGCTAGAGATTTGGATGAAAGAATCTGAAAATGACAAGTCTACGGACTATGGATTCGACCTTCCAAACGGAACAGTATTCGTAAAGGCTAAGATTGAGTCTGACGAATTATTCAATGCAATTAAGGATGGGGAGATAAATGGTTTCTCTATTGAGATTGCAGCTAATATAACACCAACAAACAAAGAAGAAATGACTGAATTTTCATTTGCTAAGGAGCTTGGTAAGTTGGAGGCTCAATTTGAGGCTATGACTAACAAGTTCCAAGAGCGTATTGAAGGATTGGAATCTGAGAATGAGATTCTATTATCCGCATTGACATCTTTTGAAGATAAGTTTGCAGGAGTGGAAGATTTAAAATCCGCTATTGAAATGATTCAAAAGCACATCGAATCTATGGGCGATATGGCTAAAGAGGAAGATGAAGAAGAAAAGGAAGAAATGGCTCAAGACTCTAAAGAAGAAGAGGAAGAGATGAAAGAAGAAGAAAAGTACGAAGCTACTGAGGAAGTAACTGAAGAGGTTGCTGAGGTAGAAGAGAACTTTGAAGCTGAGGAAGAAGTAAACGAACAAGAGGTTGAAGAGCAATTTACTGCACAGCAGACAGAAGAAGTTGTCGCTGAAGAAGTAGACAAGACTATCAACTTTAAGCAGATTACTACTGATAAAGTAAACCTTATTAACAAGTTCTTCCCTAGAACTTATTAATACTTTGTAAATTAACTAAAACGAATTTTTTAAAACTATTATATAATGGGAATTTTAGACGTAAAAACGGGGTCAAATCCTAATGAGGTTCAAGACCACGTATGGGGTGACCGTAGCAGAGATTTATTTATCGATGCAATGGTAAAATCAGCGGCTGTACTTAACCGCTTTACACTTATTGACGGTGTAAAAAATAAAGTAAACGTACCAATTTTTGATGTTTCTACATCTGCATTTGTAGCAGGTGACGATTGTGAATTTGCTGACAACAACGTAGCATCTATCCAAGAGAAAGAAATGACTGTTGAAACTTTTAATTGGGGTTTCAAAAACTGTAAGCACGTTCTAGAGAACTCTTACCGTGGTGTAGCTTTGAAAAAAGGACAGCATAATCCTGAGACTATGGACGTTGAGTTCCGTAATTGGGTGTATGACTACTTCGCTAAATTGGCTGCTCAGAAAGCATTGACTTTGGCAGGAGCTGACTTGGTAACGGAAATGGAAGCTGATACTGATGTTATCGACCACACTAGTGGTATCGCTACAATTAGCAGCTCAAACATCTTAGATGCATTACAAGGTGCTTACCAAGAGATGTCTGACGTTATGCTATCTGCTGTTTATGGCGATGCTGACCGTGAGTTCAAACCTGCTATCTTCTTGGGTACTGTTGCTTACCAATCGTTCCAAATTGCTATGGCTGAAGACTTTGCCTCTTCAATGACATTGTCTAGTAGCGATGGTATTGCAGAAGGTCGTATCCCTACTTACTACGGTATGGAAGTTATCCACCTTGCAAGTTTAGCTGCTAATAAGTTATTTATCACAGCACCAAGCAACTTGGTTATGTTGACTGATGACTACAATGATGTAGCTGCTATCGATAGCGAATACGAAGCTAAAGAAAATGCTGAGTACCTATGGGGTCGCTTTAAGTTAGGTTTCAACTATATGAAAGGTAGTGAAATCGTACTTTCTCAAGAATCGTAATAACTGAATAATAACAAAGGGGAAGGTTCGCCTTCCCTTTTTAATACCTAATAATAAATGGCTTGTTCTGTATCCTTATCAGGAATTACTTACAACTGCACCGACTTAGGAATAGGTGGTATTACTAGACTATCTATTGTAGCTAAGTCAGAAGTAGATACAGTAAGAACTGCGTCTACTCTCGTTTTAAACGAAGATACTCGTATTGTTACTACTGCAGGTGTTGTTGCAAATGTTGCTGATTACACATTTAATTTAAAAGACGGATTCTCTGCTTTCAACGAAGTAAAGACCGTTAATGCTGACGGTACTACAACTACCGTTCCTTCTATTACTGTAGAGTTTCCTAAAATGGCTGCTTCTACTGTAACTGAACTTAATGAACTTGCAACTGCAGGTGCTGAGTTAGTAGCGTTTGTTGAAACCGCTGCAGGTACTTACCACCTTGTTGGTGCTGACTACGGATTGTATGCTGCTACTGTCGATATGTCTTCAGGTGCTGCTCGTGGCGAGAAAAACCGTGTTCAACTTACCTTAACAGGTGAAGAAAACGGTCTTGCTTATAGCATTGATGATTCTAACGATTTTAATACAATCATTGGTTAATAGCAATCTTGTAAATTATAACAAGGGGAGTGGAGAAAATCCTCTCCCCTTTTTTAATATAAAAAATTATGGCTTTCAACTGTTCTATAATACTTAGCGATATTGACATCAACTGTAACAAAAGAACTACAGGTGGTATCAAGAAAGCTATCCTAGCTCTTCAGAGCGATATTACAATAACCTTTGACCCTGCGGATGAAACACAGGTAACTAATGTAGATTTGCTTGAAGCAGATACTGCTGTGTTTGAACACAATACTAAAGACGGTACTACATCATTTAGTGAAAATAAAAACACTACAAATGGATTAGGTTTAGTTGCTACAAACATTGTAATCCAATCTCCTGTTGTAGATAACAAAGTAAACAAGATAGACTATATGTCTCGTAGAGAAGACATCGTTTGTATTTTGTTGCATAATAACGATAGCGTTAGCATCTCAGGTTGGATGGATGGTCTTACTATGAACTACGAGGCTTCATCAGGCACAGGTGTTAGTGACAAGTCTTTTGTAAACATTAATCTAAGCACAGAAAGTGGAATAGCCTCTTTGTTGTTAGATAGCAAATCAGTATTTACTGACCAAACAATTTTTGATTAATGGGTTATTTAACCAATTCGGGTAGCGGCTTTCTTTCTAATGCAGTAACTACTGTATCCAATGTAAAGTCTTACCTTGTAAACAAAACAGGATACCTTGTTGATGCTATCAGAGTAGGCATTGGTGACTTTGGTCAAAGGGTATTAGACGATGGTGGTACTGTAGAGGCATCTGCTGAGGCTGCTGCATCGTACAGAGACATTACCAAAGACATCTACGACCAAGCATCTCTCGTGCTGTTTCCAAGTGGATACAAAGAATCTAAGGTGTATAGCCACAAGCCTGTAGATGGTAGCGGAGACTTTACTTATACGAGAGGTACAGATACTGCCACGAGGGTAGGAGCTGATGGATACATCAAGAAGGAAAGAGTAAACTTTTTAGAGCAGTCTAATCAGTTTGATACTACTTGGAATTTATCAGGTGGTTCAACTTTAAATCAAAATGCTGTAGGCATTAACAATATCCCTAATACTGCTTGGACTTTTACTAAGGATTCTACATTTGACGGAATAAAACAAAACATATCTTTATCAGGAATCAATACATTTAGCGTGTATGCTAAAAAAATAGATAGTAGTGTAAACGAGCTTGTTTTAAGGATTAATGTAGCAGGAGGAAATAGGATTGCTATATTTGATTTAAGTAATGGTACTAAGGTTTCTATGACCTCTCATAGTTCTGCTGTACATTACGATATTCAAAAAGCAGGTAATGGTTGGTATAGATGTTCATTTGTTGTCGCAGGAACAATAGCGAATGTTGACATCAGAATGGACTACAATCAAACAGGAACAGGTAGTATGCTTGTTCAGAACGCTCAACTTGAACAAGGTCTTGTTGCAACGCCTTATATTGAAACTACCACAGCACCTGTGTACGAGGGCTTAACAGATTCTATGCCTCGTATAGATTACACAGGAGGCACACCAAGTATATTACTTGAGCCGAGTAGGATTAATTTAATAGAGCAATCCGAATATTTCAATGGTAGTGATTGGTCAAGAAATAATACAAGCGTTATTGACAACGCAATAATAAGCCCCGAAGGTTTGTTGAATGGTTCAAAATTTATACAAGATAATGGAACAACAGATTGCAATGTAAGAACACAAGATACCATAAATGTTGTTAGTGGTGATATATATACTTTTTCAGTTTTTGCTAAAAAAGCAGAGTTTGATAAAATTCAGTTAGATTTTTCGGATTCAAGATTTGGAGCTGCTTATGTAATTGCAGACCTTACTAATGGAACTTTAACAGCAGGAGAAGATAATACAGATGAAGGTATTGAAGATTATGGCAATGGGTGGTATAGAGTTTATGTGGTAGGCACAGCTATAGCAACGGGAACAACCGCAAGGATATTTAGGTTAAATGACAATGGGAGCGGTGATGGCTCAAAAGGAATTTACGCTTATGGCGCACAAATAGAACAAGGCTCTTACCCAACATCCTACATACCCACTTATAATAGTAGTGCTACGAGGGCTGCGGATGATATAAATAAATTAACAAACTTATCTACTAATGGAATAGCTAATAACTATTCTACAACTTTATTTTTTGAAGGAACAAACTTTAAAACAACGGCAAATACCCGATTTGCTACATTGTATGATAGTTCGTCTTCAAGCAATCCAAGAGTATTGTTATATTCAACAAATTTCAACTCAAGTACATTTAGGATAAATCTTCAGTATAGGTCAACAGGACAATCTGATGTTAGTTTAGGTACAGGGTCAATGACTTACAACACGAGGTTTAAAGGGATTGTTCGTTTAGATGGCACAAGTCTTTCATTGTTTGTAAATGGGACAGAATACAGCACAACTATTGTACAAGCAGATGATATTGAGGTTCTTGATTTGGCTGATATTTTAAATGACTTGTCACATACTATAAGTAAATTAAGCGTTTTCCCAACCGCCCTATCCGATGATGATTGCGAAGCACTAACAGCCCTTTAATATGAGACAGTTCCGTAAATACGAGTTCGGTAGCAAAGGTGCTGCCACCACAAAGATAAACGCATTAGGCGTAGACGAAGAAGGTAACCCTACACACAACCACATCATAGCACACTTAGGGGAAATAGAAGGCTCTGAGAGCTACCATATAGATGTACTATGGGATGATAAGGCAGACCCTAATTGGAATAAACAAATGATATGGTGTGAGCCTGTAGGACTACATACCTTTGGTGCTAAAGCAGCACAAGAATATACAGCAGCGTGTTACGAGGCTAATCCTGAGATGATACCTGTTGTTGAAGAAGAAGAAATAGAAGAATAATTGTAAATTAAATAAAGAAAATGGCATACGAAAATATTATCAAAGAAGGTAATTTTCACCAAACAGTAACAGGTGACTATGGCTTTAAGGTACTAAGTGGCACAGATACTACAACATTAGAATGTCGTGCTATACAAGCTCTTGAAGAAACCGTATTGACAACAACCACTTCTGTAGGCGATGCTTTATCAAGCGTAACTTTGCCTTCAGGAACTGTTGTATTTGGTAAGTTTGACAGCATTACTTTAACATCAGGTAAAGTACTTGCATATCTCGCATCATAATGGGTTTAATAAACGGCTTATCTATACATTTAAACAATAGACAAGGTGAACTGTCTGTAGCAGGAATACTTGTTAGTGCTTTTAAAGCTCGTGTACAGGCTGATGGTGGTAGTGTTGAGAATACTGCTTGTCTTACTACTGATGTTGAATTTCTAACTCAAAACCCATAATATATGAGTTTTTACGATGATGCAAGTTTAGTATTCTTACCAAGCGGTGGTGCAGGAAAAGATGGGAAGGCTTATAGTATAAAGCCTGTTCCCGAATATGGCACTGAGTTAGTTACTAATGGTAGTTTTGACACGGATAGCGATTGGACTAAAGGTAGCGCTTGGACAATTAGTGGAGGTACTGCTAATTTTGATGATAGTACAAATAGTGGTTTATCGCAATCAAAAAGTTTTATAGCAGGAAAAACCTATAAAATTTTATTTGAGATAACGCAAGGAAATGCTTCAATAGCATTTTTATCAAGTAATGGTGTAACTACCTATGTAAATTATGCTACTTATGGAATTGGCATACATAGTGTTAAATTTAACTATTCTACGGGAAGCGGTTTTCAAATTTTTGCAAGTTCTTTTTTAGGCGGCTCTTTCTCAATAGACAATGTATCAGTTA
>Ga0098049_1000627_pt1 | contig 14196 bp, 7 predicted proteins | sample 13BtaG_FD_92582 | JGI IMG/M metagenome (GOLD analysis project Ga0098049, IMG submission 92582) | Marine viral communities from the Subarctic Pacific Ocean - 13B_ETSP_OMZ_AT15268_CsCl metaG | ecosystem: Environmental > Aquatic > Marine > Oceanic | place: Subarctic Pacific Ocean | collected 2015-01-16
ACTGTCTGAACAGTGGAACCACCTACTTGAAGCTGCAAGCTGCCCTGACCTTTTTCATTGATAATACTATTGCTACCATCGTGATAGATTTCTAAATCATTACTTCCGCCCCAAGTTATCTTTACATTATCAGGTAAAGAAAGGCCCGAAGCAGTGTTTAAAGAAAGCTCACGAGTTCCAATAGATATTTCAATGGCGGCAGAGTTTGCAGGTGCACTGTCAAGAGATAGTGTTGTTCCGTTTATTGTATATGTTGATTTTGACTGATAAACACCATCTACATATAGTTGTGTATTATTTTCACCTTCTGGTGTTACAGTCAGTGTAAAATCTGTTGTTGAGCCGTCGCCAGTAAAAGTATTTACTGCGAGATTACCGTTACCTACCTTTTGATTATATGCTACAACGGTGAGTGTATCTCCTGCGGATGCCGAAGAAACTAAAGTAACTGTAGAAGCATTAGTAGTTGCGTAATCGGATGTTGCCGTAAGGCGAATACCGTTCAGAAACACTTCTACAGCAGTAGAAACGTAAGATAAAGCATTACTATTATCATCATTTCCAGTAAATACTGTTTGATTCGCTGTTGCCGTATAAGTAAATGTAGATATTACAGAGCTGGGGGATGTAGTTGCCTGTATTTGTACAATGCTTTCACTACCACCTACATTTTTCTTCATGTAGATTTTGCCATCATACGTATTGACAGCTACTTCGCCCAATGCCAAGTCCGAGGTAGCAGGAATGCTGCCTGGAGTGGCTGACCTTTTAAGCTTAATAACCTGAGTCATCTATTTCTCCTAGATAACGCTTTCGCGTAAATGGGGGCTGTAAGCCAGCCCCCTTATAACAAAGCCTAAAATATTAGTAGGTGCCTCCGTCTACCGCAGTCAAGGCTACAACGCCAGAAGTTACTGTGAATTCGTCGCTGCTGAAAGCTGCAACACCCTTCACGCTGTCTGTCGCGTCCGCCATTGAGTATGTGATAGTACCACTGCTCTCTCCTACACTAATACCGTTACCAGAAGCTGCAAATGTTGCGCTAGCCCCACTAGTAATAGCTGTAGAAGTAGACCCGTCTGTTACACTGAATGAGGTGTACAGGTCATATTCTGTGCTAGCCGGAATGTTATAGTAGGTAGAACCATCGTTGGTGAACTGCCATCGGTCTGTGGTCTCGTTCCAGCGAACAAGAACATTAGTAGCAGTACCACGTTCAACTTCAAGTCCAGCATTTTGAGAAGGTGTTCCAGCTTCGTCGCTGTTCAATACCAAAATGTTGTCGCCGATAGCAACAGTATTACTGTTAACTGTCGTGGTCGTACCTTGTACTGTTAAGTTACCAGTAATGGTAGCATTACCTGCAACACTAATGTTGGTAGACGTAATGTCGTCAGAAGTTAAAGTACCGTCTACTTGAACATCATTAAATTGAACGTCATCAGTAGTGCCAACTGCCTGACCAATTGCCAAAGTAACTGCATCACCAGAAACAGTTGAAGTAACACCAGTTCCACCTGTAACAGTAAGAGTATTACCATTATCAATTGCAGCGGTGCTAGAACCATCAGAAAGTGTGAAACCAGCAGCAACGTCAACTGTGCTTGCTCCTGTAACACGACCTTGTGCGTCGATAGCAAGTACTGGAATAGCCGTGGTTGAACCATAGCTGCCCGCAGATACAGCGGTATCGGCCAGAGTAACTGTAATAGTACTTGTACCATCGCTTGCTGCAGTAGCAATACCAGTTCCGCCAGCAATATCCAAAGTCTCTGTAAGAAGAGATATAGAATCAGAGCCCGTATCACCTTGAATGCTCATAGAAGCTGCAATAGCTGCAGTTCCCGCTGCGGTCAAACGACCTTGTCCGTCAACTGTGAATGTTGGAACAGCAGTCGCACTACCATAAGAGCCAGCAGTTACAGCGGTATCGTCTAGGTCGATGGTAATGCTGTTTGTGCCAACAACAGTGCTAATACCTGTGTCGCCAGTAAATGTAAGAGTTTCACCACCTGTAATTGTATTGGAAGCGCCTGAGTCGGCTACAAGGGTGAAAGAGGAAGATGTAGTAGCAGTGCTAAGGCTTGTAATACGACCTTGTTGGTCAACTGTAATTACAGGAACAGCAATTGAGCTACCATACGAACCAGGAGTTACAGCGGTATTATCAAGAGCAAAAGTAACTTCATTTGCACTAACAGTTGAAGTAAGACCTGTACCACCTGATAATGTAAGAGTTTCTCCGCCCCCAACTACATCGTCTGAACCTACGTCAGCACCGACAGTGAAAGTTGTATCAATAGTAGCTGTAGAAGCACTTGTAACACGACCTTTTGCGTCAATTGTTAAGACTGGAACGGCGCTTCCGCTACCATAGGAGGCAGCTGTAACACCACTGTCTGCTAAATCAACAGTAACTGCTGCAGTTTCTGAGCCAGAGCCTGAAATGGTAAGATTGCCATTACCCGCATCCGCTACTGTAGCTACATAGTTACCTGTTGTGTGTGTTCCAAGGTCTACACTATTGTCTGCAACTGCTGTAGTAATAGTAACGTCTGCACTACCATCGAAATCTACTGCACCAGTAACATCTCCAGAAAGAGTAATAGTGCGAGCTGTTGTTAGAGCATCTGCTGTAGCAGCCGTACCGCCTGCAATAGTTGTAGAAATACTAACATTGCCACTGCCGTCAAAACTGACAGAACCCGTTACGTCGCCTGTAAGGGCAATAGTACGAGCTGTTTCCAGTGCGGAAGCTGTTGTTGCGTTTCCTGATAAAGCGGCTGTGATTGTGCCAGCAGAAAAATTGCCAGATGCATCACGCTTTACTATCATAGATGCAGTGTTACTGTTAGTTGCTGTATCTACAAGGTTTGTATAATACGCTCCACCAATTGCATCAATATCACCGGAACCGCCGCCAGGACGACCAATGAAAAGTTTGTGGGCACCGCCACTAGTTGCAGAGTACGCTAATTCACCGTTTTCGAGGGAGGTGGGTGCTGCGGTACTGGTACTGCGTTTAATTTTAATTACCTGAGTCATCTAAGACTTCTCCTTTTTAAGTTTCTATTTAGAAACTTCCTGCGTCTACCGTGTCAGAGTCGTCCGTGCCCACAATAAGTGGTACCCATTGGAACGTTCCTGGGCTGGTTTCGCGATATACCTTCAGCTGGTTATCATCTGTATCGTACCATTGGTCGCCTTCATCAATGAATGGTCCTGTTGGTTCGGTGTCAGATTTGAAGTGATTACTGTTAAGTTCTGATAAAGCATCTGCCAAGTTATCCGCAGCTAAGCCAGCTACACTTACCGGAATATTTGCCGGATTAGACGTATCGGCTATTGTCGGAATAGCAAAGTTATTTATTGAAACAGTAAAGTTATCTTGCTCTGAAATAGACAAAGCAACGATTTCGGACGCAGAAGGCACAGTTCGTCTTTGAAATGCAACTATCGAGAGAGTGTCTCCTGCTTGTGCGCCTTGGATGAGTGTCACCTTGCGCAAATCAGTGGCCGTATAGTCAATGTTCTCTACTAAAAGAACACCGTTTAGATAAATTTCTACGGCTTCTGCAATATATATTAGAAATGCGGAATTATCATCGTTTCCGCTGAATACAGTTTGACCATCTGTTGAAGCCGTAAAGGTAAAAGTCTGTAGTATATCTGATGCTGACATAATCTTACCTCGTTACTTCTTGAGTCAGTGTGATCTCTCCTTGTAGTATTCTTTTAACAATAGCGTCGCCCGAAGTATAAATTTCCAAATCATAGTAATAAAGTCCTGCTTCCATAGCAGAGCTTGTTGCATTTGGTAAAGTCATCTTTACTACACCATTTACAGTGGGGGTAAGGACTTCGCAAGTAAAAGACGCTGTAAGGGTAGAAGAAGCTCGCTTTGGACGAATCTGCGAACGAGCCGAGTATCCTGAGAGGTCTTTGATAACCCCTGATTCGGACACCACTAAGTCAAAGACAAAATCGGACCCTTGGTCAATCGTCAGGTTGTGCTTAGGTGCTGCCATTTTCTTTCTCCATGTGGTAAATTATAGCAAAGGGGACTTGAACTGTCAAGAATTATTTTTTTCTACGTCCTTTGCTCTTTTTTGGTTTCATTCCGTGCTCTAAACCCCGCAATAAACGTATCATTTTAACGGCGGAAGTTTTTGACCGTGCTTTAGCTTTTTTCTTCAGCTTTTTTCCAACTTTTTTATAAACTGTAGTTCCCTTTCTTACATATGGCATTTTTTACTCCCAAGGCATTCCGGATATGGTTGATTTATTTCTTCCCGAACACACTTCTGCGGCTAAGTCAACTTCTGTCTCTAGTGCAGAGACTGCATCTTGCCCTAATATATTTTTACACCAAGTCAAAGCTGTATCTTGTGTTATATCCGAAAAAGATACAAAACTTCCTGAAGGAGTATCAAGAGCTACAGTGCCCGCTCTTGCTCCTCGATAGAACACCCCTTCGTGTTCTATAACTTGCTCGCACTCCCAGGATACAGTAGTAATTACATTTTCATTGCTACCCAAAGAAGTGAGCCTTTCCATACCTAGTATTTTCCAAGTCGACATTAAATTTCCTTAAAGACCTCTTATTAGAGAAACTTGCATTAAAGCTTTTGCTGTTTGACTAGTAGTTGTATCAGTTACTCGTACTTCAAAAACACTTCTAGCAACTTGCCCACTAGTTGTTCCTAATCCATTAACTTCAAAGGTTGGCTGAGCAGAAGTAGAGTTTCCGACAATATCTATGTCATCACCACTAGCACTTAAAGTTAAATCTGACACTTTTTGCCAGGAGTATGAATAGTTTCCGCTACCGTTAGAAATAGTAGGGCCTGTGTAATCTCCGGAGTCTGCATTTACAGTACTGCTGTTTTCTTGGTGTATAACATCAGGATAGGAAATTCCTAGAAGGGCTATTGTACTGCCTGCCTGAGCCGTAACAATACCAGAAATCTCTAATTGGCTTCCTGTCCACCGCATAAAATCAGAAGCATCACCTATGTGAAACTTGGGTGTTCCTCCATCGTTGCCTAGCCAAAAACCGTTTGTTGTGCTAGAATATCCCGTCTTGCCTTGTCGAATAGCCATACCGGAAGCATTTCCCAGATTGATTACACCTGTAGAAATTACTCCTCCAGAGATAGACGTTACATTAGTGTTCACTTCACTGGGTGCTACCTTACTATCTGCTGTCGATTGAGCGGCGTCTGCTGCTGTGTCATCTGTAAATCCAGCATTATTTGTTAGAGAAGTGATATTATCTCCGCTGACTATTATTCCTCCAGCAGATATAACTCCTGAGACATCAATACGTGCAGCAGCTACTGTTCCAGTAGTTATAGCCCCACCAGATATAGAAGTTACATTAGCATTTACATCAGCCCCGTCAAAGTCTGTAAACCCAGAATCATTTGTTAGAGAGGATACATTGCTTCCAGATACTATTATACTACCTGTTGATATAATATCAGATACATTTAACCTTGCGGTGCTAACAGTGCCCGAACTAATATTACTAGCATTTAAGTTTATTACATTTACATTTGCAGCATTTAGAGTTCCAGTAGTTATTTTACCACCATCTATAGTAGTTACGTTATTAGTAATTGCATTTTGAACATCTGTTGCTGCAAAAGTTGTAAAGCCACTAGGATTAGAAGAAGCATAGGCAGCTATATCAGACCTAAAAGAGGCAGCATCTGTTATCTTTCCTTCAATAAAAGACTGGGTCACATCTGAGGAGGCTAGTTTACTATCTGCTGTCGCTTGAGCGGCGTCTGCTGCTGTGTCATTCGTTGGAGTGTATCCCAAAGCAGTGCTAATCTGCCCGCTAGTTATATTTAACGTTCCAGAGACTTCCAGAGAAGTACCATTCCACTTTAGAAAGTTACTAGCATTACCTATATTTACAGCATGATTACTTCCGTCCCATCCTAGGAAGAATCCTGCATCAGTATCGCTGTATCCGCTCTTATTTACGGAGTGTATCTTACCATTGTTTGCTACGATAAGGTCACTACCGATATTCAAGGTATTCGTAGTTGTAGTATTCGCAAGAAGTTTATCCGCACTCAGTGTGCCATCAACAATTACGCTACCATCGAATACTTCCACTATTAACGAACTGAAATCAGAAGAACCTACTGAGCCAGAAGAAGCTGTGCCAGAACCAGTATAAACACGAGTTCCTGCTAAGTCTGCGGAAGTATCTGAAATAGTTACTCTATCATTTGGACGGATAAAGCCATCTGAAGAAGCTGCAATAACTGCCGCTGCCGCTGCTTGTGCTGCTGAATTATCAATAGTTCCTGCAAAAGCTGCGGCATTTGCTGCGCTAATACTACCGTTTGTGCTTTCTTCAAAGATAAATACACCGCCATCACGAGATGCTTGTATAGATTTTGAGAAACCAATTAAAGGGGATGCAACAGTTGTGCCAGTAGCATTATCAATTATAGGAACTGACAAAGAGCCAGAAATAACTGTTAATCCTGTGGCAATAGCTGAGCCAGACTGTAGAGTAATCTGACCTGTGCCTGATACTGACTGAGTAACATTAGTAGCTACGATTGTGCCGTATCGAAAACTGTTTGCCGCGTATGGAGATGAACCATCGTAACTGTATGCTTGAGCACCTTTGAATACTGTGAAGTCACAAGAAAATCCAGTCATAGATGCAGCACCTGTAGTGTCTGCTACAAAAGTATGACTCTCATTGTCCCCGCGCACAGTGTAGGCTGCTGTTCCTACGGTACCATCAACACCATCAGCACCATCAGCACCGGCTCGTGCCTTACTAAAACTTATATCACCAAAAACGCTTGTTGCTTGTGCTAACCCCGCAGCGCCGGCAGGTATGTTTGCTGTAATTCTTAAACTTGCTAAATCTGCCGTCATGCTAGCGACAGTATAGCTCGTGCCCGAAATAGAGCCAGATATATTAGTCTCGTTGCTTATAACAAAACTTGTAACTTGACTTGTTACATCTGTATTTCCTACAAATACTAATATAGTAGCACCTGCGGGTGAATAATCGCTGATATTACCAGAAGAATCCGCAGGAATACTAACAGTGTTTCCGCGCCCAAATCGAATAGTTATAGCTTCTTCAACGGCTTTTAAGTCGGCTTTTGCTGCTGCGGCTTGACCAACTCCACCATAATCAGAGTCGTCATTAAATGGGCCGTAGTATCGTTTGAAACCCCGCTTGACACCAGAAGTTGTCTGAGGCGCAGATTGATTGTAAGCCCGCACCCAGTAAATAAACTCCTGAGCGGTAGCACTCGTTACGTTAATGTCTGGGAAAGTCAGCTCTTTGGAAGGAGCCTCTCCTATAAGAGTCGCATGTGCGGTTACATCAGTTCCTGCATCCCCAGAGAAAGTAGTTGCTCTCCAGATTTCATAGTATCCTGTTTCTTCGGATATTCCCGCTGCGGCTGTCCAGCTCACTACATTTGGACTTGCATCAGAACCAGTATCAACATCTACATTTCCAGGAGCACCCGGAGTTCGTGATACTTGCTTTATAGGCTCATCAATAAAGAAAGGGCTTGTTATGTTTTTATCAATTACATAAATTGAATCATCGAACTCTGATGCAGTGATAGAAACTAAGCAATCTTTGGATATGGATACTGTGCGAACACGGAATATAACTTCCGAGCCGGTCGCCCACCCAAATCTAGGATAATTTATACGAATCAACTGCCCTGGTAATATAGCCATACCGGAAGGGCGCATTGTAAAAGAAATCTGTCGAGAAAAACGAGAGCGGTCAAGAGTCTGCTTTGCAGCAATTCTTGCATTGTAGTAGTTAGTTATTCCGGGCATAGAAAAGTTGGCAGACTTTACTATACCATTATCCTGCTTTTTATAAGTAGAATCAATAAAAGATATGCTTCTATCATCGAAGTTAAGCTCTGGCGCAGAGATAGAAGCACTTACGGTATTATATGATTTTGAAAGCCCTTCGTCTTTTAGACTTATCTTTCCTATAATATCCTCATTCGTAATATATCGAACTTTTACATCTACATCTGCATTTGAATCGTCAAAGTTTGCGTCACTTTCTTCTCCCCCTACAGCACGTCCCGCTTCTATTTTTAAGCGTAGCTCGCCAGCAGAAGGGTATAAAAAAGCATTAAAATGCGAAAGTAAGCCTTTTAAGTTTTCAAGCTGAGGCTTGGAAGTATCAATAGTGATATTTCCTTGATGCCGAGTAACGTATCTTTGTCTATGTTCTTCCCATCCAATATATTTCCAATAGGTAACATCGTCAGAGTCATACAAAGAGTACTCTCTTACAGGGTTTGAAAACTCTGTAGTTACTGTTAAAGTAGGAGCAACTCCTCCTCCAGTAACTCTATAAAGACCTGCAGTATGTGTTGAGGAATTATCAGTATAAGAGCTTTGAATACCTGCGGTATCAATTCTTCTGAGAGTAGATTGTCCTTCTGTCCAAATCAAATCTCCTACTTCTCTACTAACATAATCATTCCACTTATTTGTTAGTTTTCCGTAAACATTAGTAAAAGTTAGAGTAAGATTTGTAGTATCCTTGCTTGATACAGTACCCCTCCACTTCATGTGTCCAGTTGCTTGGTGTCTGTATTCGTAAATATCGCCGATAGCTATTCCTGAGACCGAGCTAACTGCGACCGTAATATCTGATTGCGTATCACATTCTACTGCTGCAAGAAGGAAGTCATTAAGATTTAAATCTTTATACTCCATCTGTAGCCCATATCTCTTACTTTTCACATAGTCTAACGTAATTAGAGCCAGATTAGTAGAAGGACGCAGGTCTCCTGCTTTATTTATATCTTGTTCTGTATTGGGTCTATCTGATGTCTCTCCTACAAAATTAGTAACATCACCTACATATATTAAACCTTGTGCAACGTCTCTGTCTAATGTTACTAGGCGAGTAGACCCTTCATAGTCTACTACTGTTCTTTCAATAGTAAGTCTATCTAAGCCGAGAGCCTCCGCCGCCGCACTAGACGCAAATGACCTAGTGAATGTAATTTTTTGACCGTTGTATATGTCATCGACAGTGCTGGCGTTTGTAGACAGCTTTAATTGATTTGCAACAAGTACCTTAGTACCTGCGGGGAGGGTCTCTTCGCTTGTCTTAGCCGGTAACTGAATCTCAGTACCACCAGTAATATTTGCGATATTTCCTTGTAATACAGGAGTTCTCTTCTCAAAACTATTTACTCCAAAAGGAGATATATTAGTATAAACATCATCCTGTGGGACATACAAGACTAAATCGGCATCAGTAACAGTGTAGTCTGCCGTATTTGTTGCGGAAGTGTTCGACATAGTAGCTGTGAAGGAGTCAGACCCCGAAGAGGTTTGTGTCAGGTCTGCGGTCAATATTTCTGCCACTGTAACTACAGTAGTTAAATCTGTAGCATCAGTATCTTCTCCATCGTAAGCTACCATATGCCACTCATTTACTCCATCAGACATATAAAACTTTTTAGCTTCTCCAAGTAATGTTTGTTCTGCGACAGATAAGTCCCATCGAAATCTATCCTGCGTAGCTCCATGTTGGTCTAAGAAAAAGAATTTGTCAAGTATTCTTTTTGAGGAAACTAATGCAGCTCCGTTGGCAGGAGCTACTGCTGTCTCATCCTCCCCTACACCATCTCCAATTAAAACTAGCTCGGATGAGCTATTTAATTTAGTTTTAGTTGATGTAAATGTAGCAGCAGCATACAAAGTTACAGTATCTCCTTGCTTAAAGTTAGATGCGCTTTCAGAAGAGTAACCAGGTTGAACAGAGTGCTTATAACTACCATCGTAATTATAGGCTTGAATCATTTTTCCTTTTACAACGTAATCTACAGAGGGTATTGTTGTTTGCTCTTGTCCTATTGAATACTTACCCGCTACATAAGCTGTGTCAAGAAGTCTGTGTTTAGAGGTATAATATGTATTGTTACTTGATTGAGTTTGTAACTTAAATTTACCCCCACTTGATTCAGCAGTTACGGCCTGGCTAACAAGCATGCTAGATGCGCTCTGGTCAGGTAAACCCATGTGCGCTTCTAAGATAGACACTACAGGAGAATCAAATTCTATTATTTTCTCGTGTGTGATTCCTTTCGTGCCGGCCACAAATCCTACTGCTCCTGATGTAAAAAGGGAGATATTAGGGTCAGCTTCACTCTGACCTTCGTAGCTATTGTATCCACCACCTATACGCACGTCTCGAGGATTAGCTCCCAAGTCCTGAGCTATAGCTGTAGTTATAGATGCAAAAGGAAAATCTCCCCCCTCTAAAACCTGCCCCGTATCAGCCCTGCCAATACATTTTATATCAGCATTATTTGCTTCTTCTACTTCGGCTGATGTGCTGGTTGCATTGCTCGGGTTTCTTCCTTTTGCGTCATCCAGGCTCATACATACCAAAGCATTGTCATCTACAAATACATTTAGTATAGATTGAATTGGCCCTTCCGAGATTGCGTGGGCAACGAATACATCTGTGCCTCTGCTAGCGTTTAAACCTGCTGCTAAATCTGCGAATACAGGAATACCTTTTACTCGCTGAACACCATAAACTACAGGAATATACTTTGCTTGCAAGTCAAAGCGCACATCAACTTCTCGTGTCACAGGAACATCAACTTGGTAAGGCTCATCCACACTTCCGAATAACCCAAAGAAAATTTTCTTCTTTTTATAGCGGGTCTCTTGTGCAGTATCTCCATAAGTTGCTAGTAAGCTAATAGACCGTTCTGCATGCTCAAAGCCTCTGTCAAATGCATACTCTGGACGCAGAGCATTCTCTGGCTCAATACCTCCATCTGACGTATACCCTTGGTGAGCTTCGTGCGAAGTTATACGACCTTTTACTCGTCTGTAGTTTGCTAAAAAGTTACTTATAGACCAAGTAACTCTTGCCCCTTTTTGAGGGTCTTCGTCAAAAGTAGCAGAAGTAATAGTGCCCTTAAATAAAAGAATAGGAGTGCCAATAAAAGTGTGCGGAGCATCTGCGTAGAAAAAAGCCTTATAAATACTTACTTTTCTATTTATAAAACTTATTTTATCAGCAGCAGTGGAGTGCAGTAGCCCATTTATTTCCTGGCTCTCAATATTGATAGTAAGAGAAGTAGCAGAATGGGCAGTAGTAGTTCCTAAACTAGTATCTGTTACAGCTACAGTTTTTCCTGCATTGTAAACTGCATCAATTCTGTAAGTATTCGTTGTATTAGAGCCAGAAGAAAACTTAAAGGTATCTCCTTCTCGGAAGCCTTCTTCAGAGAAACTATAATTAGTAGCTGTAATAGTTACATTAGAGCCACTCACAGCTACAGTAAAGCTGTCTGTAATAGAAGCATCTATAGTAGTTGCATCGAGAGTAATGCTAGTAGACGTGACTTTTAAGTCTGTAGATTCAGAAAAAGAGCCTAAAGAAACTAATTTATTCGCAATATAAGTTTGTGGCCCATTTGAAGTAACCACATCACTTGAGTTCTTATAAGTGCTTCCATCGTCAAATACAATATCAAACGCACCGTCTGTAAGATAAGCAAATTTAGTAGAGTCTAATTCTAAAGATGTTGTGTCAGACGCTGCTGCTACACTATTTATTGGGCGCTCGAACTTTACCAGATGGGCATACAAAAACGGCTCATTATCATGTAAAGCATTTAGTAGTGTTGTGTTGTCTTCAAATCTTCCGCTCATTATGGTGCTGCCTCTTCTACGCTCAAACTAAATTTGTATAAACCGTCTACTCCAAGAGAATACTCTTGAACATCTTTGCTCTGAACCACTCGAATACGTGGTTCTGTGAAGTCTAATATGGAAGTATCGCTTGTAGCGGATACAAGTGGTGGACTAAAATGTAAACGAAACTGGCCACTTCCTGGATTTGTTGCGGCATCAAAACTTGTGTTGTAATCAGTTGAAGTTTCTACACGAGTAACTTGATACGCTTTTGTATGGTTTGAATTAGACGTATCCGTAATTGTAAAAATGTCTCCCTGTCGAGGAGTGCCGCTACCAGAGTATGAAGTGCGAAAATAAGTGCGACCTGCAGGAACGGAAGAACCCTCTGCTATCTTTACAGAAGTTGTAGGAGGATTAGATATTACGCTCGTAGCAAAAGTAGAATCTTGTGAAACTAAATACTGAGGTAGTTCTATAAAGAAAGGATTTAGCTTTCCTTGTCTTGACATTAAAAAAGAAAATACAGGCTCAAACTCTGCACGAGTAAGAGAGTTATAGCTTATATCAATGTTCCAGCTATGGGCTGCTACCGAGCGGGCAATATATCTTCCACTATTTGTGCGAGTTCCCATAGTAGGCTGCTTTGAACTAAACTTTACGCTAGTAAAGCCAGGCCCAAGAGACGCACCTGCGTCTCCGGACTGTGAAGAGCCTGCTTCCGAAAGATAATTATTCGGGTCTGGTAGTATATCTTGAAAAGATGAAAAAGTTGCCATCTATCGCTCCATTTGTAGTGAATCCGTATCTACAGTTTCTAAAAATCCTTCTCCAGAAGAATTAGCTGCTTCACGAATCATGCTGATAATATTCCCACGTTGGGTTGCAAGTGCGTCATTGAAGCTATTTGCATCAATCGCTTGAACACTAAACGTTACATTTACTGGTGCTGCTTGAGCTATGTCGTCATTTGGCACTATGCGTCCTGGTGTTTCTGGAACGAATAGTTCTGGGCCTTGTTCTCCGACCACATACCCCGCTGTTTCCCCGCCCGAGGCTCGATACTTCGCACCCGTAAAGGCAGGAGTAAAGTCATTAGCGTTTGTTCCGACCCCGCGAGCGCCTCTCAGATAAGCAAGTTCGCCTCCAGAGGCTCGTTGAGAAACATCAACAGCATTACTGCGAGAGCCCATGGAAACTGAAGAGGGGGCTCCTCCTCCTGCTCCGGATGAAATACTGCCTCCGCCTTGGTAAGAAGTAGAAGCAATCAATGCAAGTTGAGCAGCTCCCGTAGCAACAATTATACCAGTCATCATTTTTAGAGTTGAAGCAAAAACAGCGGGTGCAGCAGGGCCCGCAGCAACAGAAGCAGCAGCTGCCGCTGCCGTAGCAGAGGCTATTGCTGCTGCAGTGCTTATTGCTACCTGAGCCATTTGTATCTTTTTATTTTGCTCAAATGCTTTTTTCTGTAAAGCTTCTTTCTTTTTCTCCAATGCTGCTATTTTTGCAACACTTTGTGATGATTTGCCGTCTCGTTTTTGCTCTGCAGCTATCTCGGCATCTACACCTTGGACACGAGCTTGCGAAGAGGCAGCCATTATATTTCCTAACTGGTTCACCACAGCACCTGCGGCCTGAAAAGCGGCTTTTGCAACAGTGGCTTTCTCTTCTAAATTCATATCTTCCCAGCCAGAACTTATCTGGCCTGTGGAGGTATACACTCGTGTAGATACATCGGCGAAAGCTTGGCTTATATTTTCACTAGCTCTAGTAAAGGCTTCAGTAATGGCAAGAGCGCCTTGAGAGACGGCTTGAACCACCTCTCCATTAGGGCCGAGCTGTCCAAACTGTTCAAATAACGGAGCGAAAGATTTTCCTAAAGTTTTTAAGCCTTCGGAAGTAAATGTTATTCCTTTCTCAAATACACCCCCAACTTCTGAAGCAGTTTGCATACTAGCTAGGAAACTTGCGAAAGCCCCTGCTTGCGCACCTGCAAGCCTTTCTATAGTAGCTACTTCATTATCTCTTACTGCAATTCGTTTGGATATTTCATCCGTTATAGCTTTTTCGAGTTCTAGTTCGGCTGTTGCTAAGGCTACAAGGTCGCCTGCACTTTTATTTTCCTTTCCTTTCAGCTCATCTACAACTGCTCTTTTATTTGCAACATTTAGAGCTGCGGCTGCTTCTTCTTTCGCTAAATTAAGTGCTACTCTACCCAACAGTGCTGCTCTTTCCGCTTCTTGATTTATCTCTTTTAGAGCTCTTGCTTGCGATTCTTTTAGTACATTTAATCTTAGTTGAGCGTCTTGTGCATCAGTTTCTGTGGTGCCTACAGTAGGTGCTACTATAGCGCCCTCTGCATCTCTTTTCAGCTCTGCTGGTTTTACTTCTACTCCTACTTTTATTCCTGCTAGTTGTAATGCTAAGTCTCTTCCTCGTTCAGTCGCAGCTCTTGCTCTATCGAAAAGTAGTCTCGCATCCGCTGTTTCTTTTTCT
>Ga0098049_1000629_pt1 | contig 14183 bp, 9 predicted proteins | sample 13BtaG_FD_92582 | JGI IMG/M metagenome (GOLD analysis project Ga0098049, IMG submission 92582) | Marine viral communities from the Subarctic Pacific Ocean - 13B_ETSP_OMZ_AT15268_CsCl metaG | ecosystem: Environmental > Aquatic > Marine > Oceanic | place: Subarctic Pacific Ocean | collected 2015-01-16
AAATGCACTGAGTGATACCAATACAACTAACTTTGTATCAGTATCAAACCCAGATGTTTACTTATATGGTGCATTGAAACACGCTTCTATCTACTTGATGGAAGACGACAGAATAGCAATGTTTACACAACAGTTTGAGAAAGCATTAGAAGAAATGAGACTTGCTCAAGAGAAATCTGCATTTGGTAAAGGTTCTCTAATGATGAGAAGAAAGACTTACGGAACAAAACAAAAAAGAAATTACTACTACGGTAATTAAAGGAGAATAAGATGGCAGGATTTAGTGATTATTTAGAAGACAAAGTTTTAGAGCATGTCTTTGGTGGCAATGCTTATACAGCGCCCACAACATTATATGTTGCTTTATACACAGTAGCACCAACTGATACAGGTGGTGGAACTGAAGTATCTGGCGGTGGCTATGTAAGACGATCTAGCACATTTAATGTTTCTGGAACAAACCCAACCACAGCAACCAACCCATCAGCTATTGAATATCCTACTGCTACAGCAGACCTAGGAACTATAGTAGCGGTTGGTATTTTAGACGCATCATCATCTGGAAACTTATTAGCTTATGCAAACTTAGATGCATCAAAAACAGTAGAAACTGGAGATGTTTTCAGGTTCAATACTGGTGATTTAGACGTAACATTAGCTTAAAGTCATGGCCAGCATAGGCTATAACAAAGGCTATTATTCCAGGTCAAAATATAACGATTTAGCTTTTCAAGCTGAAGCAACCTTATCCGCAACATCTGGCGCAACTGCTAGAAATACTGTATCAGGTGTAGCAACCATACAGGCAAATTCTAACGCAACAGGATTTGGCAGAATACAATTCCAACAGTCTGCAACCATACAATCAATTACTAACTTTACAAGTATTGGTAGTATAAAGGTTGGTGGTATTGCAACCATATCAGCAGTATCAAATGTTATAGCTATTGGTAAAGATGCTGAACAGCTACAAGCAACTATCCAGGCTGTATCAGACTTTGATGCTCTTGGAACACAGATAGATCAAGCAACTGCAACTATAGCTGCAACATCTAATGTTATAGCGATAGCAAAAGACACAGACCTGGGTAAAGTTACTATCGCAGCAGTATCTAACGTATCTGCACAGTCTGAAGTATTTAAGAAGATGGAAGCCACCATCAACCAAACAAGTGGCTTTAATGCAGTCGGTGGTTTAAAATGGGAAGACATAATAGTTCCAGGCGAAGACTGGACAGACCAAGTTGTTGGTAGTGAGAATTGGCAAGAGATAGTTGTATCATCAGCAACATGGACAGAAAATACAGCTCCTAGCAATACTTGGACAGACGCAACCAATCCATCTACGAACTGGGAAACACTTGACAAACAAGAGGCAGCTTAAATGGCAGATACATATACAACCAATCTAAACTTAACAAAACCAGAACCAGGTGCAGCAGAAGATACCTGGGGTATTTCGCTTAATGCTGACTTAGATTCTCTTGATGCAATCTTCAAAGCAGATGGTACTGGTAGTAGCATTGGCCTTAATGTTGGATCAGGAAAAACTTTAGCAGTTGGTGGAACGCTAAATGTTACTGGTACATTTTCTTTAGGCGGTACAGCAATTACCGCAACTGCTACTGAATTAAATTATGTAGACGGTGTAACAGGTAGCATACAAACACAACTAGGCACAAAAATAGAAAATAGTGATGATGTCACTTTAGGTACTATCAGCTCTGGTGCAATTACCTCTACTGGTAATTCACAAATGGCCAACCTGGTTGTTACTGGGGATCTAACAGTTCAAGGAACTACTACAACTGTAAACACAGATGATCTAAACGTAAAAGACAAAAACATTACCCTTAACTATTCAACAGGTGATTCATCTGCTTCAGCTAATGGTGCAGGTATTACCATTCAAGATGCTGTAAGTGCAGGTAATGATGCAACTATTCTTTGGAATACTAATTTTGATAATTTTGATTTTTCACACACTATAAGAATTCCAGACAGTCAAAAAGTAGAGTTTGGTGCTGATGCAGATTTACAGATTTACCACTCTGGAAACAACGATAGTGTCATAAAAGAAACAGGCACAGGTAACTTAAAAATCCAAGCAGCCAATATTGAAATGCAGATTCCAAATGGCACACAAAATTATTTACAAGCTATCAATGGCGGTGCAGTAACCCTATACAACAATGGTTCAGCTAAAATCGCAACTACTAGCTCTGGGATAAATGTGTCGGGAAACATAGGCGTTACAGGCACGGTTGATGGTAGAGACATAGCAACTGATGGAACTAAGCTAGATGGTATAGAAGCAGGTGCAACCACAGATCAAACTCAAGCTGAAATAAATGCATTAGGTATAACTGCTATAGGCTTATCAGGTACTCCAAATATAACTGTTGGCACTATCAATTCAGGTGCTATAGACGTAACAGGAACAGTTACAAGTGATGGGCTTGTTTCAGCGGGGACTGCGTTTGTAAATTTAACGGCTCGTCCTGCTGGCGTACCTGCAACGGCAGGAGCGTTGTGGTCAGCACAAACTGAGACAGGAAACTATGGAATTGTCTCTAGAGCATCATCTACAGATTCCTTTACTTACATAGGTAACACAGGTTCTTCTGCCACTTTAGGCACATCTTACGGCTCAAGCGGTAGTTATTTACCTCTTGATTTACAAACATCTGATAGGAAACGTCTAAGAATAGCCAACAACGGAGACATCTCATTCTATGACGACACAGGCTCAACTCAAGGTTTATTTTGGGATGCTAGTGCTGAGAGATTGGGACTAGGTACAACTTCGCCAAACGCTAAGCTAGAAAGCTATGTAAGCGGAAACTTTAGCACAACCCACAATGATTTTTCAGGTGATGGATTATATATACAAACCAATGGTACTGTTGCAGATGGAGAATATACAGCAGGTATAAGTTTCTCAAGAACTGTTGCTAACAGTTCTAGGGTTGCAGGTATTGCAGCTGTACAAGAAGGTGCTGATGCAGATAAAAACGGACTAGCATTTTTTACACATCCATCAACTGGTACTACAGGTGCTTTACAAGAAAGTTTAAGAATATCAGCAGATGGCTCAGTTGGCATAGGAACTGATTCGCCAAGTAATACATTAGAAGTATCAGCATCAGCTAATAATGGTATAAAAATTAGTTCTACTACACCTTACTTATTCTTTAACGATACTGATACAGCACATGGTTATGATGGTAGTATTTCACAATCAGGCACAACTTTATTTGTAGGTGGTGCAACACCAGCACAAGGAATAGTCTTTAGAAACAAAGCAAGTTTTGGAGAGTCAGCTAGGTTTGATACATCAGGTAATCTGTTGGTGGGTAAGACTAGCAGTTCTTTTAGCACAGCAGGTGTTGAGTTAGCTTCAGGCGGAACAGCAGGAAAAGTTCAGATTACTAGAGATGGTGGAAGTCCTTTAGCCCTTAGTCGTAAAACAAGTGATGGTGAGATTGCTGTGTTTTATAAAGATACTACACAAGTTGGAAGTATTGGTACTGCTGGTGGTCAATTTAATATTGGATTAAATACAACTTCAGGGTTGCAGTTTGCGACAAACTTAATTTATCCACGAGGTACAGGAAATACTACGCAAGACGGAACTATCTCCTTAGGAAATTCAGGTAATCGCTTCAAAGACCTTAACCTTTCAGGCACAGCTAATGTCGGTGCTATAAACATCACTGGTTCTGGCACATCCACATTTGGCGGTGCTATAACCGTTCAGGGTAATATAATTACAGATGGCGGTGACTTTAAAGTTGGTACAAATACCGTTATATCTAGTGCAAGAGCAGTAGATAATGTCGTTAGCGTAACATCATCTGGAAACATACAATCAACTGGTGGTGCTTTTAAATGGAATGTTGATGGTTCTGGCTATCACTATCTAGGTACTGATATTTTTGATGGACTCTTAATGATGTCCAGAGCAGACGAAACCATTAAGTTTGGTTCAGGTGAAACGGTATCAACAACAGATGCTTTCCAATTTTGGACTAGCACAACAAGCACCAGTAATTTAGGATCAAAAGTATTTAGTATAACTTCAGGCGGTACTGCAAACTTTACTGGTTCAGTTGGAATTGGTACAACTTCGCCTAATGGCAAACTTGAAATAAAAACGTCTACAGCTTGGGGAACTGCTGTAAATGAAGCTATTACAATTAGTAATACAGGTTCAGGTGGTAATGTAAATAATGAGCATAGTTTAGGTAGAATAAGATGGAATACAAATTCCAGTATTGGTGCTTCTATTGATGCCATTAGAGATGTTCCAGGTCAGGGAAATAATATAGATATAGCATTTTCTACAAATACAGGCGGTAGTAATACAACTCTAGCTGAACGTATGCGTATAAATTATGATGGCAAAGTTGGTATAGGTACAACTTCGCCAAGCTATAAGTTAAATGTAGCTGGAGACATTGTTGCAGACGGAGATGGTAACACGAGAACTATTGGTTTTGATTTTTATGGAGCTTTAAAATACAACCTTTACATGGATGGTACTACAGATGCCGATAAGATGCATATTAGGAAAGGTACTACAAATGTAGCTACTTTTGATACATCAGGAAAAGTTGGAATCGGCACAAGTTCTCCTTCAGTTTTAATTGAGGGTAAGACAAGTACAGCTAATTCAGCATACTTAAGATTAGGCACGAGCAATGCAGGTTCGTCACATACTATTGGTCACGATATAGCTGGTTTAGAATTTTATAGTGGAGATGGTTCAGGAGCAGGTTCAGGTGTAAAGGGAAGTATTAGATACAAATATGGAAGCTCATCAGGTGCTACTACATATATGTCTTTTCATACTGCTGGTGTATCTAGTGGTAACGATACAGAACGCATGAGAATAGACTCATCAGGTAATCTGTTAGTGGGAACTACTGATACAACTTTGCTTAACAATACATCAGGTGGTGGTTTTTCTGTTAGCTCAAATGGGTTCACACAAATAGCTAAACAAGGTGTTGATAATGCTGACCCAGTTTTAATTCTTAACCAAACTGGTGTAGAGGGAGAAATACTTAGGTTCTATAAAGATGGTGGAATAGTTGGAAGTATTGGTACTGTTTCAAGTGGCAAGTTAATGATGGGTGTGGGGGGCAGCTCTGGCACAAACCTTATATTTGCAGATGCATTTGATGAAATATATCCTAGCCAAAACGGGGTTACGACTTTAGGAGACCCTGGTGCTAAATTCAAAAACCTCTACCTATCATCAAAAACAATATATCAAGCCTCTGGTGGTAATCAACATTCTATTGGCGTTGATGCTAATGATTTGATTATTAGGTCTGAAACAGCGGGAAGCGAGACCGCTAGGTTTACTTATGGTGGTAACGTTGGAATTGGGACAAGTTCGCCAAGTGAAAAGCTCCATGTTCTTGGTAACACTAAAATAACTGGCACTATAACTGTTGGTGCAAGTCATACTATTGGTGATGTAAGTTCTGTTGATGACAACTTCCTTATTGCATCAGCAGATAATAAAGACTTAACTATTAAAGCAGGGGTTGATTCTAGCACCCTAAGACTAAAAACAACCAATACAGCACTAACCATTAATCCTGAAGGCTTGGTAACAATAGAAGAAGAAACAACGATCAATGATGATCTTACTATTAATGCAACCACACCATGTCTTAATCTTGTTGATACTAATAACAACTCAGATTATGCGGTAAATAATGCAAATGGTGTATTCCAAATATTTGATAAAACCAATGATGTAAGCAGGTTAAGCGTTACATCCGCAGGTCTTGTTGGAATTGGTACAGCTACAATAAGACAAAGATTACATCAACATGTGACTGATTCAGGTGCAAACTATCATGCATTTACTAATTCAACAACAGGCACAGGTGCAGCAGATGGTTTAGTTGTTGGTATAAGTGCAAGTGAAGATGGATTAATTTGGAATCACGAAAACGAAAACATACTTTTTGGTACTAACAACGCTGAACGCATGAGAATAGACTCATCAGGACGTGTTGGAATCGGTACAAGTTCGCCTGATTCAAAACTTGATGTAAGTCATGGTTCAAGTGGCGAAATAGCTAGATTTACATCACCTAATGCCACAAGCTCTTACATTACTATTGGTAGAGATAGTTCAACTACAGAAGGTTTTACTGCTGGATATAATTCAAGTAATGGGGATTGTACCCTAACAGCTATATCTGCAACACATCCTATTATATTTAAACAATCTACATCAGAACGCATGAGACTGGATTCATCAGGAAATCTGTTGGTGGGTAAGACTGCTGCAGATATTGGTACAGTAGGGCATCAATTCCTATCTGATGGTCAGGGTGACTATGCAGCTCATACTTCTAATGGAACTAGAGCATTACTTTTAAATAGAAAAACTAGCGATGGTACTTTATTAGAACTAAGAAAAGATAATGCGGTTGGCGGAGTTATAGGAATACAAGAACCGCAAGATAACGCAGAGGAGCTTTATATTGCTAATGGTACTGGGACTAGCAGTGTCGGTCTAGCTTTTTGGGATTACATAAATACCGCAAGAATAGCACCCTGTAGTGGTGCTGGAGCGTATAGAGACAACGCTATAGACCTTGGTTACTCAGGTGCAAGGTTTGATGACATCTATGCAACTAACGGAACTATACAAACTTCTGATGAAAACGAAAAGCAAGACATACAAGCATTAACAGATGCAGAGCAAAAAGTTGCTACAGCATGTAAAGGTTTAATAAGAAGATTTAGATGGAAAGATGCAGTAGCAGAAAAAGGGGATGATGCTAGATTACACTTCGGAGTTATAGCCCAAGACTTACAAGATGCATTTACAGCAGAAGGCCTTGATGCAGGTGACTATGGTATGTTTATATCACAGACCTGGGAAGATGATGACGGAGTAGAGCAAACTAGGCTCGGAGTAAGGTATAATGAACTCCTAGCTTTCATAATAACAACTTTATAGGAGAACAAGATGGCAAATACATACGAATGGGACTGTAAAACAGTAGACGTGTACCCAGAATACGAGGATCACACAGACGCAGTTTATAACGTCCACTGGAGACTTAACGCAACAAGCAGTGAAACACACGAAGTAGATGGTCAAGAAGTACCATATACAGCTAGTGTTTATGGCACTCAATCATTATCATTAGAAGATGTCGGTACAGACTTTAAACCTTTTGACGAATTAACTAATGAAATAGTTACTGGTTGGGTTGAAGGTAATATGGGTGAAGAGGAAGTAGCTAATTTAAAAACTTCTTTAGACTCTAAGATTACTGAAGAGATAACACCTACTACTGAAACAAAAACTATAGGCGAGTAAAATATTATGGCTGATACTTATACAACTAACTTACAACTAAGAAAACCAGAGGTAGGGAGTTCTACTAATACTTGGGGTACTAAACTTAACGTAGACCTAGACCAGGTAGATGCAGTCTTCTCGGCAAATGGAGCAGGAACAAGTGTTGGCCTACATATAGGAACTGGTAAAAATTTAAAAGTACATGGTACATTAACAGCAAGTGCTGATGTGTTTTTAAATGGAAATGGAACACAAAACGCATTAAAGTTTGTAGATGAAAATGGTTTCTCGGTTGGACTAAAAGCACCAGCAGATTTAAACGATACAAACATAACATTGGTTTTACCCGACACGTTAAACACATCTGGTAGTAGTGGCCCAGCTTTAATTGCTACAAACATAACTAACAATGTCGCAACTTTACAGTTCGGCACACCAACAGTTGCGGTAGATAGTTACTTTGCATCATCTGGATTATCAAACAAAGACCTAGGAGTTGGCTTACACATTAAAACTGGTGATAGCGGAGCTTCATCTGTTTTAACTAGTGCTGATGAATTAGTTATAGAGGGTAGTGCTAATTCAGGAATGACAATATTATCTGGTGCATCTAATACTGGTATGATTAGATTTGGTGACTCAGGTAACTCTAACATTGGTGGTATTACTTATAGTCATACTGATAATAAAATGAACTTCATTACTAGTGGTACTGGTAGGATGACTATCAATAGTGATGGAGATGTGTTGCTAGGAGCTAATTCTCAACAAATATCTTCTGAAGTTTTAAATATAACATCCACATCAGATTGTGCATTTTTTAAAACAACTGCTGGAGGAGAAGAAGCCTTAACTGTTTGGAGATCATCAGCTAATGGTACTTTTATTAGTTTCTTAAAAACAGATGGCAATGCATGTGGTTCAATTAATAATTCCAGCAATGGAAGCGTAACTACTTATGCCACTTCATCTGATTACAGATTAAAAGAAAATGAAGCACCTATGTCAAATGGCATTAATAGATTGAAACAATTAAAGCCATACACATTTAATTTTATAGATAATCCAGATAATACCCTTGATGGGTTCTTTGCACATGAAGTACAAGAAGTAGTGCCAGAAGCAGTAGTGGGTGAAAAAGATGGAGAAGAAATGCAGGGCATAGACCAAGCAAAACTTGTTCCTCTCTTGGTCGCAGCAGTTCAAGAATTAACAACAAGATTAGAAGCATTGGAGAATTAAATGCCATTAATACAAGTGACTCCTCCACCTGGCATTGTCACTAACGGTACTGATTATGCCAACAAAGGAAGATGGACAGATGGTGACTTAGTACGTTTTGAAAACGGATATCTAAGACCAATCGGTGGATGGACAAAACTCAACACATCAGCTCTTACTGGTACTCCTACTGGTATGTTCTCCTACATAACCAATGGTGGTAAAAAAGTATTAGTAGTTGGAACAAGAAAAACAATTAATGTTTTAATAGATGATACTTGGTATAACATCACGCCATCAGGTTTTGTTACAGACGCATCCTTTGATCCTTTAGGATATGGTGCATATCACTATGACGTTGAAGACTATGGTGATGCACGTTCACAATCTGGTTTATTATTTAACACTAACTCTTTTTCTTTTGACAACTTTGGCGAGATATTACTTTTTTGTTGTCCATCAGACGGAAGAATATTTCAATGGAATCCAAACACGCCTAGCACAATAGCAACACCCGTTTCAGGTGCGCCAACTAACTGTGCTGGTGTATTAGTTACTAACGAAAGACATGTTGTAGCTTTAGGCGCAGGTGGCGATCCTAGAAAGATACAATGGTCATCAAGAGAAACACTAACAACATGGACTGCAGCATCAACCAATACTGCTGGTGATTTACAAATACCTACAGGTGGTAGAGTGCTAAGTGCAGTTAAATGGCAAACAGACGTTATTATCTTTACTGATACTGGCGTAGCTAGATTGTATTACACGGGTTCTCCTTTTATCTATGGCATACAAGACGCTGGTACTAACTGTAAAGCAATCAGTCCGAGAACAGTTATAGCTGCTGATTCATTCTTATGCTGGATGGGTGAAAACTCATTCTTTGTATTTGATGGAGCAGTTAAAGAAATAAAATGCGAAGTGCATGATTTTGTTTATAACAATATAAATAATCCATATAGAAAAACATCATGTGGTGGTCACAACTCTAACTTTAATGAGATGTGGTTTTTCTTTCCCGTTGGCACAGACCAATTAACACCAAACAAATATGTTATCTGGAACTACATAGAGAACGTATGGAGTATTGGCTCAATGGATAGAGGATGTTGGTTAGACCAAGGCGTATTAGACTTTCCAACAGCATGTGATAACGCTGGTTTTGTTTACGAACACGACAGCACAACATTAACTAACTCAGAGAACTTAGGTTCAGCAGTACCCTACGCAACGTCAGGGCCTATTGAGATAGGCGTTGGTGATAACTATGTACAATGCAATCAGATTATTCCAGACGAAGAAGCAAACACTTTACCTGGAGTTGTATTAAGTTTTACAGGCAGATTTACACCACTTGGTGCAGAGACAGATTTTGGTAGCTTTACTTTTGAAACTGATGGCTACACAGACGCAAGATTTACAGCAAGACAAGTTAAGATGAAAGTAACAGGCGACACAGACCAGTTATTTAAAGTTGGTAATATACGACTAGATGTTAAAAAAAGAGGTCGTAGGTAATGGCACGAAAGGCATTAAGAAGACCAGGGCCAGTATTAGATGCAGATTATCAAAACTATCTGATTTCTGAAATAGAGTACAGAGACGGGTTAGCATTTAAGAAAGGTGAAAGAATAGAGGTTAGTGGTGTAGATGCTACTGAACTCGTATTAGTGAGTCCAAATGGAACAAAATATAAACTTAGTATCGCAGACAACGGAACAATCTCCGCCACAGCAACAGTTTAAAAAGCGTTGGGAGATAGAGTTTGATCGTTTAGAGCATCATATTAAACGTGCATTAGAGCATCAAGATATGTATAATTTAAGTGATATTAAAGAAAAAATCCAACAAGGTGTGTTTCACATCTGGGGTGGAAAGAACTCGGTGATGATAACCGAGATTGTAGAATTCCCACAAGTTAAAGTTTTAAATTTATTGTTTTGTGGAGGAGACTACAGAGAGCTAGAAGAAATGTTACCTAGCTTTGAACAATTTGCAAAACACTTTGGATGCAAAAGAATTTACGGTGGAGGCAGAAAAGGCTGGCTTCGCAAAATTAAACCTCTTGGCTTTGAACAAGAATACATGGTTAGAAAAGAATTATGAGTAAAGGCAAAACTACTTCAAGTACAGCAGTTGATCCAAAACAAATGGCAATGTTTGAGGATTTATACGGTAAAGGTAAATCAATATTTAACACACCTTTTACACCATTCACAGGTGAAGGGGTTGCTGGATTTACACCAGATCAACTATTTATCCAAGACCAAGCAAGAGGCATGTTTGATGAATCTTTTGGTTTAAACCCAAGACAACAATTAAATAATTTAGCATCACAAGATGCACCAAGTTTGTTATCAGCAGATTTAGAAGCGTATCAAAATCCTTTTAGACAACAAGTAATAGATAACACACTCGGTGATCTTGATAGAGCAAGACAAATACAATTACAAAGCGATCAAGATGCAGCAATAGGCAGAGGTGCTTTTGGTGGTTCTCGTTCAGCATTACTTGAATCAGAAACAAATAGAAACTTTGCAGATAGAGCTGGTGATATTGCATCAAAATTAAACCTACAAGGATTTGACAGAGCAACTAGTTTAGCAAGTCAGGACATTGGTAGAGACATGCAAAACAGACAGTTCCAGGCTGGTCTATTCGGCAATCAATTAGCAGATCAATACCAAAACTTTGGTTTATTATCTGGTATCGGCAATCAACAACAAATGCTTAACCAAGCTGGAAATGACTTTAACTTTAACGAGTTCTTAAGACAGCAAGACGATCCGTACAAAAGACTTGCTGCACTTACAGGTGCGTTATCTGGAATACCAGTTAATCAAACTACAACAAGCAGAAAGAAAACTGGACTCGGTGACATATTGGGTGGTGCTGCTAATTTATATGGTATGTCTTTACTCGGTGGCAGTTAAGGAGCTTTATAATGAATGAACTACAAAAATATATGTTAATGCTACAAGGTGGTTACAAACCTCAAGCTGGTGCAATTACATCAGATCAAATGCAAGGTTTTAAAAATGCTGGTTTATTAAATAAAACAGTAGCACTAGAAAATCAAATACAAGACACAAACAATCTCATTGGTTCATTAAATATACCAAAACAGCCTATTCCAGTTCCTAACACAGCAAACGAAGATTTATTAAAAAAACAAAAAAAAGCAAATATGTTTATGGCTTTAGGTGACTTACTACAAGGCAAAGATGCAACTGCTGGTTTTACACAAAGACAAGCTGGGTTTGATGCTCAAAGAGAAAGAGCAGAAAGACAAGCCAAATTGCAAAATATAGTACAAAATTCAGACGCTATACCAGATTCATTAAAAGAAATAGCATTAGCATTTCCAGACATGGCTTTAAAAAATGTTTTCAGTCAATCAGGTGCTAATAACACTTTTGAAAGATTTGGAGTTTATGATGCCACAGGTGAGCTTATTGGCAGTGTAAACAAAGCAGATTCTCAAAGAATTAATGAGATAGAAAACGATCCTAATCGAACACTAGGTCAAATAAGATCAAAAACTCTGCAAAATGAAAACCCAGAAAAATTAGAGTATTTTAGTGTTTCAGACGCAAACGGAACAAGAATAAATACTGTTGTTAATCCAACAATAGAAGATATACAAAACCTTAATAAAGATAATTATTTTTTAAATAAATTACCAACACCTTCAGACAGAGGAAAAGGTTTACAGGATGATTCAACGTATAATGCTTTAAAAGGTCAATTTAAAGGAACAAATAAATTAATTGACAGTTTAAGCAACATGTCAGAACAGTTCGCTAAAAACCCAAATTCTGCTCTTGCAATAGGTGGTGGTATTAAATTTATAGACAAAGTCATACAAAACATAGACGCTACTGGAAGCATACTTTCTGGAGATAATTATAAAACCATGCAAGAAAAAGGTTTTGTTTCCCGAAATGGAAAAGATTATTCTTCTGTGCTAAAAGAAGTATCAGTAAACACAGGTATATCTCAATCAAGAATAAGAGATTTGGCATATTTATTTGCAGCATCTAGAGGACAAGAGGGAAGAGGTCTTTCTGATAAAGATTATGAAAATGCCTTAACCATTGTAAGCGGTGGTGCTGGTGCTGAAGGTAAGATAGCAGTATTAGAAGATGTAGCAGAAAGAATGTACGGTGAGGCTATCAACGATCTTGATTTTGAAATTGATAACTTGCCTTTAGATGCTAACACAGACCGTTTTGAAAGATTAAGAGGATCGCTGGGCGTGTATAAAAGTCCGTACAGCAATGTACCAGTATCAGCAGATGACATATTAGATAGTTTAGGGTTATAAAATGGCAAATGCCAATCAAGCAAAAATAGATAAAATTGATAAAGCTATTGTACTTTTATATGGTAATGGCAATCCATCTGAAGAAAATTTACAAAAAATTAAAATACTTGCAGATGAAAAAAAATCTTTACAACAAGTAAGCGATACTACTGCTGAAGAGGTTATTGATAAACAGCCAAGTTTTAAAGACGTTGCATTAGCTTCTGCAGGAATCCAAAACATACAAAAAGATGACCAAGGTCAGAATGTTATAAATCTTTCAGATAACCGTTTTACATCCAGTTTTCCAAGACAAGTATTAATGAAGGCTGGTAGTGGCATTGCAAGAGGCGTTGGCTCATTGCCTTTTGATTTATATGCAAAGACAGGATTGCCTGGTGCAGAAGGTTCTGCTGACATAGCAGACACGATAAGAAAAACAATTCCTACAGTAGAGGGTGGCTTATATGGAACAGATACCGTTGGAGCTATAGGACAATATGCAGTTCCTGGAATGGCTGCATTTAAAGCAGCGCAATTTGCTAATGCTCCTAAAGCAGTAAATTACGCATCTGGTTTATTAGGATCGGCAGCTTCAGATGTTGCTGTTTCAGTTCCAGGTGAAACAACTTCATTAGGAAACCTTATAGGAGGCCCTACAGCAATCCAACCAACTGATGATGCTCTTACACAAAGATTAAAAGTAGGTAGTGAAGTTTTAGCCGCAGGGCCAGCAGTTGATACGGTTCTATCCCCATTTAGATTTTTAGGATCAAAATTACCAACTAAAAAAAATATAGAAAGAGAAATACCAGAGCTGTTACAGACTCCTGGTAATGTTTTTCTTGATCCTAAAAAAGCAACAGCCGAACTTGAGAATGTAGTAAACAGAAGTGAGATACCTGGATATAATCCAACCACAGGAGTGGCTAGTGGGGATGCAATGGGTATAGCTACAGAAAGAGCCATATCAAGCAGACCAGAAATGGTTGAAAGAATGATAAGAAATGTTGGTGCGATTGGTGATGAAACAAAAAATATAAGTTCGTCTACTGGTGACATTGCTGATACTGCTTCAGCAGTAAAAGAAGTAAGGCAGACAAACGTAAGCACAGCAGATTCTAATGTTTTTAAAGCTGAACAAAATTATGAAGTTGCAAAGAGTGAACTTGATTCACAAATTGCAAAATACAATAACTCAACAAGGTCTAGCCAAGAGTCTGCATCTAGGACTTTAGACGATCAATTACAAAACGAACTACTTGTTTTAAATAAACAGAAAAAAGACTTATATGATGCTATTGATCCAAA
>Ga0098049_1000642_pt1 | contig 13924 bp, 18 predicted proteins | sample 13BtaG_FD_92582 | JGI IMG/M metagenome (GOLD analysis project Ga0098049, IMG submission 92582) | Marine viral communities from the Subarctic Pacific Ocean - 13B_ETSP_OMZ_AT15268_CsCl metaG | ecosystem: Environmental > Aquatic > Marine > Oceanic | place: Subarctic Pacific Ocean | collected...
TGATGGAATTTTCTTGGTTCCGTTCGAAGATCTTAAGACAATGTTTACGCTTTAAAGGAATTAAAAATGAGTGATATTAAAAAAATAATAAACGAAGCTATCGATGAAGCTTTGAATGGTAATAAAGAAGAAATTATTAACGAGGCTTATGTAACTCAGGCAGCAAAGTTTGATTTAAAGACAGAATTATTATCTTCAAAAACAAAAGCGACACATCAAAAGCTATTAGAAGGTTACTCTAAAAAGCTCAATGAAGTATCTGCAAGGCTTGACGGCTGTGATAGAAGCAGCGCCAACTTAAATTATTCAGAGTTTCGTGCATTAAAGGTTGATGAAATATATAACCATAATGCTGCATTTTTGCATGGTCTTTATTTTGAAAACATAAGCGACTTAAATAGTCAAATCAATATGAATTCTTTGTCTTACATGAAACTTACAAGAGACTTTGGTACTTTTGATGCTTGGCAAGAAGACTTTGTAGCGTGTTGCCTATCAGCTAGGAATGGATGGGCAGTAACGTTTTATAATCCATATTTGAAAAGATATATCAATACTGTAATAGATTTACATAGCACTAACGTAATGATTGGAATGATGCCTGCTATAGTTATAGATTGTTGGGAGCATAGTTATTATAGAGACTATTTGAAAGATAGAAAGTCTTACGTCTTTGGAATGATGAAAGAACTTAACTGGAATGTTATTGAAGATCGCATTAAAAAGTCAGAAAAATTAAGCAGAATCTTGTAAAGGAAAAATTATGAGTAAAACTTACAGCGAAAAAATATACAATTCTTTAAAAGAAAACAAACTAAAAAGTCTTTTAATTCTTCTTGAACAAGATGAAGAAGAAACAGAAAGTGCTGATAGTTCTAAAAAAGATACAAATAGTGATGCAAATGACAATGCTGATGATATTTTAAATTCTTTAGAAGGAGATTCTGAAGAAGAGAATTCTGATGATTCTGAAGAAGAGAATTCTGATGATTCTGAAGACCTTGACGATGATAAGCTTGAAGATTCATTAGATGACGAAACTTTAAAGACAAGCATAGCGCAAGCAGAAACATTGTTAAAAAATATTGCTCAAAATCAAGATACACCTTTTATGTCTATAGAAAAAGCAGCTGATGCTGCTATTCAAAATGCAGCAATTAATGCGAGTGTAAATGAAAACTTTAGTGTTTTAAAAAAATATTACAATACTAAGTCTATAGGGGCTTTTATTAACGAAGCAGATGATCAAAAAATTAAAAAAATGGCTGATACAATGTCAGGCTTAGACGACCAGCTTAAAAAATATCAAGATACAGTTGACAGTATTACAAAAGGTATTGATATTCATATGCCTACTTTTGTCAAAGAAGCCATAGAAAGCCTTCTTAGTTTTGATTCTAAGTTTTCTAAAGAAAATATTATATTTAGTATATTTCGAAATAAATTAGCAGCTAGCTCAGGTAAAAAAGCTAAAGAAAACATTGAAGAATTTGAAAGACTCTTTTATAAAGAATTAAATAAAATTGATGATAGCGTTTCTCCAGAAGATGTCATGATACCATTAGAAAAGTCTCATACAGCGCAAGGCGCAATGAAACAAGGTTAGTCTATTATGAGCAATCAAACGTCACAAATAAATAAACAAATCAAGAAAATAATCAATAATAAAACAGTGCATATAGAATTACCAGGAGAAGTTCATAAGAGATTAAGAGCACAATTATTTGTTAATGAAATTTCAATGCAGCAATTTTTTAAACTAGTATCAGAAAAAATCGTTGAAGGTGACAATTATCTTTTACAGTTAGTTGAAGATCGAGTTGATTTAATCAAGGAAAACAAAATTAACAAATTGAAAGAGATTAATCCGAAAGATTTATATGATGTTATTGAAAAAAATTCACCGCTTAGTTAAAAACAATATTAGCGAAACAATTAGTTTAGTTAAAGATATAAAAGACATAAAAAATAAATTTATATCTTTAGAAGAACAGATAAATGAAAAAGATAGTGAAATATCAGAACTTAAAAAAACTAACAGTAAAAATTCTGAGGATATAAATGTTTTAGCTAATGATGTTATTGTCTTGTCTAACTTTGCAAAAGAGTTATGGATCTTATGGGAAGAAATGGGCTTGGACGAATTTGATCTTTTTGATTTAAAAGTAAATAAAGAAAAGAAAAAGAATAATTATCATTAAATAATTTATAGGATTTTTATTTATGAAAATTAATAAGAAAGTTAAAGATAAAATACAAGATCTTTTGTTTGAATTTCGGTTAGGCACAGAAGATATGCAACCGCAACAGCATATAAGATACAGTATGTTTGATACACCTGGCCCAGATACTCCAGGCACGCCGGGTGAGGTTGAAGAAGAACCTGAAGAAATAGATGTAATAAAGCCTAGTGAAATAAGTCCAATACAATTACATTCAGTTGTTCAAAACATAGATAAAGTACCTGACAATGTCATTGAATTAAAAAATATAGTAAATCACATTTTTTCTAAATTAGGAAATAATGAAATTACTCAAGAACAAATTACAAAAATATATAATACAATTTTAGATGTAGTTGGTAAGGATTAAAAGAATGAAACTAAAAGACAAATCTCGTAACATCAAAAAACTTTTAGAATATAAAAGTAATAGTTATAAAAGAAAATACTTTATTCTTTCTAGTTTGTTTAGTTCTGACGTTTTAAACTCTGAACGTTTGAGTGAAGAGTTTAATTGTTATATAAATTCTTTAAATTATTCAAACGGAATGCATCCTGATGAATCTGATTTAATTAATTTTTATCAAGAATGCCTTCAGTACTCAAACACTTCTAGAAAACTAATAGAATCAAAAGTTAGATTTATAAAAAAGTATAATGACTTAAGAAATCCTAAAAACAAAAAAGATATAAATTCTTTAATAAATGAATCTCTTGATAGTATTAATTTTTCTAACAAACATATAAACAAAAAACTTAGTAGTCTTTTAAAAGAAAGCATTAAGTATAAAAAGTCAATTCTTGTTGAGTCTGAATTTGCATCAAACTTTATTGATGCAAATGAAAAAGACGAAGCACCTTCAGATCAAGACTTGCAAGACATTGAATTATCTGATTTAGAAAGTGACGCACAGTCTAAAGAAAATTTTGAAGATGAAAATAAAAATTCTTCTTTTAAAGATAAGATAATCAATATATTTGGTCCTATAACTGGTGGTTTAGATCCAGCAAAAATGAACAAACAAAAAATGGCTAGAATCTGGGATTTTGGAAGTCAAGAAATGTACAAGCCAGGCCAGAAAGGCCCAGTACGTGATCCATTTACAGAGTATGAACTCTTTATTGGAAAGAAACTTGATACGTTTACAAGATTTGAAGATAGTGGGTTATCAACTTTAGCACAGCGTAAAGTTTGGATTGCAACAACAATTGACTTTTGTTTGAAAATGCAAAAACAAGCAGGATATCTTTTAGGTATTTCTAGTGAAGACAAAGCAAGGCTATCAAAGGGATTAGACTCAGCAGCAAAAAGTGACATTAAAAAAGCGATGCAAGGTCAATCAGGACAACGTGGGTTTGGAAAAACACTTACAGATCAAGAAATAAGAAATATATATAATAGTTTGCATGAATACCTTATAAAAGGACAATACGATCCAGAAAATTCTACAATAACTGAAGCTGGTTTGTTTAAAATTCTAGGTAGAGCTTCAGCTGGTCGAAGTGATCGTATTTCTGATTTTAAAGAAACTTTAGAATTTATGTATCCTCTAACTGATACAAGAGCAGAATTTGATAAAGTTTCAAGAATGAGTGATGAAGAACTTCAAAAGTTAAGACAGCAAAATATTGAATTTGACAAAAGACTTGAAGATGATGATAATGTTTACGGTGACGAAATAGATCCAGAAACTGGTGAGCCACTTTATGCAGATGAAGATCAGATTCAGAAAATTAACAGGCAAAAATCAGAAGAAAAAAGAGTTATTAAAAAGCAAGAGATTATTCAAAACATGTCTAAGTCAAACTACTTTAATATGACATCAAATGAAGCTGTCCAGTATCTTAAAGAATTAGACGAAGACTTAAAAAGACTTGGTGCACTTTACGACAAAACCATAGACAAAACAAATCCAGAGGTATTTAGTGAGATTCAGACAGATAACCAAGGAAATATCTTGCCTGATATTAGTGCTATACCTGATGTGATATATGCTGAAGGTTTGTCTGATGAAGAGCAAAAAGAAATGGAAGTGCTTATTGAAAAATTGGCCGCAGTAGATATTGTTAAAATGATTAATGACAGTGAAAGAGAACAGATATATCAAGAGCTAGTTGAAAAGTCTGTATCTGTTGATGAGTTTATAGCATATAATAAAAGATTTGGTTTGGACAATGCAGATAAACCTATGTCTTGGGAAGACATTAAACGTGCATCTGCAGGCGAATTTACAGGATCTGCAGGCGCTAGACAGTATGGTGTTAAAGCTTGGATAAAAAGCGTTTTCTTTAATTTTTCGCCTAGCGAAAAAGCTGAAATTTATTCTTTCTTGGCAGAAAAATGGTATGATAGGCTTAAAGTTTTAGATCTTATTGACGATCAGGCGTTCGCTATTAAAACAGATAAAGTCAATCCTAACGACCCAAGCAAAGATAAGGCAATCCCAAGAAAGGTTTTGGATGCTGCTGAAGCAGCGGGTAAATATAAGCGAAGTAATAAATTAATTGATATATCAAATATGCTTGAGTTAGTTTCAAAATATACCTCACCTAGATATGTAAAGCGTTATTTTGACGAAAAGCGAGATGACAATTTGCCTCAATCTGTAAAAGAAAAGTTATATCAAATTCAAACCTTTGCAGAATCCGAAAAAGAGTACGATGCACTAGTTAAACGTTTAGAGACAGAAGATCCTGATACTATGGCATTTGCTATTATGGAATCAATGTTTAACGATAAGTCAGGCTTTAGATATTATGCAACAGGACTCAAGAAAGAATATTACAATACTGTTATATGGCCTCAAACAGAGTTGTCTTTAGCACAAGCTGTCAAGGCATATTTTAAACGTTACCACCCGTCAGCAGGAATTGCAAGGTCATTAGCAGCTAACGAAGGTGCTGATATGGTAAAGGCTAACGAAGGTAAAGACTTATTCAATAAGCTCATTTATGTTGCAATGGAAAGAACAGGAATTAAGACGTCTGGTAAAGGTGTACCTAATATAGGCGACAGTGTTGAAGAGCGAAAAGATTACTTAAGAGGGAAGTTAGATTCAAGAGGCGATTTTGAAAAAGCTGTTGCTGCATATAACACAAAATATCAGCAAGGTAAAAGTCCGCTTAAAGGGAAAAACGGAGGAGTATTTGGTGCAGATGATGTAGAAGATATAATTAGCGATATGTTTAGCTCAAACGGAATTATAGGTAAAGCTAGCGCGGATCTAAAAAGACTAAGCTCAACTTCTGTGGGCGAATTTATTGCTTGGGTTGACGCTTATCCAGAAGCCAAACTAGATCAAGCTGTGGTTTTGGGGATGGGACTTTCTGATTTTGATAGAAGAGAAGACGCAGACGCAATGTTGACTTTACCTATTGAAAAAATAGGCAAAGATACTGTTAAAGCACTAAAAGATTATAAGAAAAAATATGGTAAAAGTCAACTTTTAAGTAGTGACTTTGTTGAGTTTTTAGATGATTATTTAGGTATGGAGCCTATTGATTTAAAATCAAAAGGAAGTGCTAACCCAGGTGGAAAGAATTTCCAATAAGGATAGAAAATGTACTTACAAAATATTATGTCAAATTATTTAAATGAATCTAATCAAAAATTTGAAGTAGAAAATAGTTTTAAGCCGATTGAAAATGTTAAAAAAGATACTTGGGAAAGTATTGACGACAACTTAAAAAAGGTTTACAGTTTTAAAAAAACAAAACACTTAGAACAGTTTATTGTTCAGCTAATTAAATATAATAGAGAAACATCTGCAGAAGTCGAGATAAGATTTCGTAAAAATTCTGTAGGTGTGATATTGCATTCATTATCTGGACAAGTTTCTGAAATTGAACTGGAAGCTTCTAAGGATATTGATAAGATTAAAAAAGATGTAATGTATTATTATGCAGACAAAGAATAATCTAGATCTAGAAATAGAAAACAACAGAGACAACTTTTTTATAAGTGATAGTATAAAAAACATTGTTGATTTTGAAAACGAATCTAAAGTAGAAACATCTAATTTATTAATTGGATTAGACAGTTTAGATAGGTACACAGTTTTATCTTACGTTAAAAAGAAAAAGAAAACTACTATGTTACTTCAAGTAAACAAAGAATGTTTAAGCAGCGTAATTCTGGAATCATTTAAAAATATAAAGTTGTTTATTGACAACGAAGAAGTTAAAAGTTTTTCAATTGATAATTATTTAATAAACTATGAGATTAATTACATAGAAAATAATAATTATTTATTAAAGATAAAAGCTTGGAGTAAAGACAATGGAATTTGAATTTGATAAGTTTGTTAAGGATTTAGATAAAAGAAAATTAGAAAATCACGAGCGCCGACAAATAGCACAACACATAATAGAAGAAGACGAAAGAAGAAGACTTCGTAATATTCGATATAATGAAAGATGGCAAAATAGAATTGTATGGGAGCAAAATCAATGAAGTCTGACATATTAAGAAAACTTGATTCACTCTTGTCCGAAACTAATTGGAACGAACAAAAAGATGAGACGCTTGAAGCAGTAAGAGATATGCGTGAAGATGGACTTCGTGCTGAAGATATTGTAAAAGATAGTGTGGATGAAGATGATGAAAAAGAACTTGATTCAGATGAAAAAGATAGCGAAGAAACTTCTGAAGAGGAAGCAGAGGAAGTAGCTTCTGGCGAAGAGGAAGATTTACAAAAAGTTGTTAACCTTGAAGAAGCTTCTAATTACGAAAAGCTTGAAGATGCATTAAATCTGTTTAAATCTGGCAAATCTTTGTCAAATGAAGAGATTAAAGAGGAAATGAAGTCTTATCATAGTAAGTTAACGCCTAACGAACAAAAAGCACTGTTTGTTTTTATTAAAGGTCTAAATCAAATAACTCTTATGGATATATCAGGAAAAGCTGCAAATACTCCTAAGAGCATGTCAATAAGTATTGGAGCGCCTGGTGCTTTATCGAAAGATAAGAAAAAAGCTGATCTTAAAATGAAGAAGTCTAAAGAGGAAGCTGAAGCTGGTGAAAACACACCAATTACTATTGGTGCAGGAATTCAAGAAAAAAAAGAAATACTAAAAATAGTAGAAAGTAATGGCTAAGTTAATAGATTTTAAACATGTCTATGAAAACAAAGTTTGCACTGATGTTACTAAACTATTGATTTTTATTAAAAATATACTAGCTAACTGTAAAAGAGAAAGACTTTTTCATTATCCTGAAGGTTATTTAATTCCTATTAGATGGTCTGCTACAAAAAACAAGTTCGTTGTAGATCTTGGTACTGATTTAAGCAGAGACTTAAATGGTATTGATCTAAATAATATAAACTCACATTTCAGTGACAAACCTGAATATCTACAAATATTAAGTCATCTTTTAAAAGCAACAAGCAATGATAACTTAGGTGACTATTACAATATTAAAAAAAACCAAGGTAAGTTTATAGCGATTGTTTACTGTTTAAATACAGAAAAATATTACAATATAGGTTTATACTCATTTGTTGGAACAAATAAAAGAAAAGGAGTTTATCACAGTAATAAAAAATCTATTTTACTAGATAACTCAAAAGATTTTAAGAATAGTATTAGTAATTTTTTTAATATTATAAAACCAACAGAATCACATATTATTAAAGTATATAGTAATTTATATTATGATTTTATAAAACATTTAAAATACAAAGATTATAATTTCAAATCAAACAATAGCACAATTTTTATAAATTTACAAAATTCAATAGAAAATAATTTAAAATTTGATTATTCATTAAGTAATAAAAGAATAAAAGAGATATTAGAAAGCAAAGTAATATTAGATAAAGAAGAGAATATTCTTGAAAGTAATATTGTAAAATATCTGGTTGCTTTAGAGTTTTACAATTTTTTAATTGAAAGTAAAATAATAAATGATTATGTTTATTTCTATGATGATAAAACAAAATTAAATTATAAAATTAAAGATTTAAAAAGCTTAGATTATGGTAATTTCAACATTGTCAAAAGCCGTAAAATAGAATTTGATCCTTATGTATTGTTACCTGTAAAGGTGTGATTTATGAATGATGAAGAAAAAGCATTGGAGCTAATTGGTGAATTATTTGAATATTATAAAGAAAGTAATTGGCTTAAAGTAAAAAAATTTTTAATTACTTACTTACATCCGAGTGTTCGAAAAAATTTTTCCACTAGACATCCAAAAACAAAGAAACACACATTAAATGAATTTGAAAAAAAAATAATTAAAAAATGTCAAAATATATATAAAAGAAATATAGTTTTATATGAGGAAGACAAACACAATGAAATCGCTAAAGATTAAAAAAAATAAAACAAAAATAGAAAACATAAATGAGGAGATAGGTGACACTGCTAAGCTTGGAAGAGCAAGTAAAGCCTTAGGCGGAACTCTAAAAAATCTTGCTGTGTCTGCACTTGATTTTTCAAAATTTTCTGTCAAAACTATGTTAAGTCCTTACACATACCTTGCAGTAAAGTTTTGGCAAGGCACAACACCTTCATTTGAGGAATTTGTTAAACATGCATCAAAAAATCTAGATCAATTAGAAAAAGACGTAAAAGATATCACTAATGATTTTGACAATAATTATAAAAATATGCTTGGTGATATAGGTTTAAGTGAAGATCAAATGAATATCGTGATGTTTGCAGGATCACCACCTTTAGCAGTTTCAAATATAATTAGTGATATAATTAAAAAAAGAGGCGTAGGAACTGATTCAAAAGGGTTAAAAAATAAACAAAATATTATTGAAAAAATTTCTTTTTTATGTGTAATTTTTATTACTGGTAAAAATCCTGACATAGACTCTAATGCAGATGTATTAATGGGTAAAGTTAAACCTATAATTACAAAATTTATAAAGCAAGCATTTAACAGCAATACAGAATCAATTTTAAAAAAATTACACGAAAAACCTGTATGGGACATACATTCAGCAGGTATTAAATCAGAATTAGAACCAATTTTTAAGGCAACAAACTTTGAAGACGTAATGAAAAATCCTGTCGATGAAGTTTCAAGAATTAAAAATAGTAATCAAGTTAAAGACTTAAATAAAATAATAGATAAAGTAAAAAAATATTGTGATGAAAACTATACAAAAAGACCTTTGAGGAATTCTTTTGAAAAGACTTTAAACTTAAAAACAAAAATAATAACAGAATCTGTAATGCAGTCTGATGATGCTGATAAAATTGCTTGGGCTTTTGCTTATATTATTTTTGTTGTCAAAACATCAGACTTTATGAAAGCAATTTTGCAAGCTGAGTTTGGCAAAAAAACGTCTAAATTAAGAGGCCTCATTGATCAAATAAATGGTAAAAAAAATCTATTTGCTCATTTATCATCTATTTATGGCGCATATGTTCAAGTTGCATATCTTGTCGAAATTGGGAATAAATTAATATCTGAAGCATCGAATCCAAGCTATAATCTTGGATCAGACTTACAAAATATATACAGTGAATTATTAAGCAAATCAATAAGTCCATTACCATATTTAAAATCAGAAATGACAGCCGAGCTTGATAAACAAAAAGTTAACGTGGAGACGGCGGTAAAAAATTCTGATTTTAATGACACCAAATATGCAGACATTAAAGGCATGCTATTTCCTCTTAGTAATTTTGTTAATTTACCAGCGTTTAATTATTCTGTTTATAAAAAAGGTGCACTATTAAATAATTTTAAACAATTAAATTTTCTCCTTCCAGCAGAAGAGAAGTTTTGGGAGTTTATAAATCAACAAATTGGTGGTGCTGATATAGAAGTATTAATTAAAAATCTAAGAGACGATTTAGACGATAAAAATAAAGCTTTACAAAATAAAAAAGGTGTTAATCCATAAAATTTTAATACTTTATTAACAATTGTTTTTTTTTAATATAATATAAAACAAAAAGGTTAAATATTATAATGAGTAGCAAATGGAAGCCAGAAATATATTATGAGGATTATTCATATGGAGATGAAAGTAAATCACTTACAAGCGGATTGCCTTTTATAAATGTACCTGGAGAGCATAATATGCCAGGGGTTTTATTTATATGCGAAGCGCGCGACATTTCAGAAGAAGACAACGAGTTAGAGAAAGAAATAGTTGTGCATTCGTATTATAATTCTTTAGAGTTAAAAGATAAGTTAGATAAAGAAACTTATGATAAAGTGAGAGTTGCTATTGGTTTAAAGCCTTTGAAAGAAGCACAAACTTTAGGAAACAATATAACACAAAATATTAATGAAAACATTTCAAATGAAGAAAAATAAATATGTATACAGTTGGTCAAATAATATATTCTATTCTTGAAGACAAGCAAATATTAATACCTTTGCAAGTTGTTGAGCAGGTTATTACTAAAAACTTAGAAGGTGAGATAACACAGTACAAAGTACTGATTCCAAATAAAAACAAACAGAAACTTAATTTAGATAAGTTTAACAAGATCTTTGAAGATTTAGACTCAGCATCAGAGTACCTTTTAAATAATGCAAAGACTGCTATAGATGACATGGTTTTAAAAGCTATTGAGCTTGAAGATTTAAATTTTAAAAAAGAAGATAAAAACAAAAAAGAAAATTTGGCGTGTAAAAATGAACCTGAAAGGATTAAAATAGATTTAGGAGACGGATTAAGTGCCAGTATATCTCCTGATAATTTAGAAAAATTAAATATTAACAATCTTCCAAAAGAAAGCGAAGAAATTGAAAAAGAAGATATTACTGCTTGATGGCTATAACTTAATTTATAGAGCACGTTACAGTAGGATGAATAAAGGTGAGTACTCTACTGTTTTTAACTTTTTTAGAAGCTTAAGACCTTTAGTTGAAAAATTTGCACCTGATGATGTCTATTTTGTTTTGGAAGGACGACCTAAAAAAAGACTGGAAATGAGTCCTGACTATAAAGGACAGAGAACTTATCATAATAAAGATAATTTTCAAATGCAGCGAAAAATGATTATTTCTTTACTGTCACAGTATTTTCCTTTTAATATTATTAGACATCCTGACTATGAATGTGATGACGTAATAAATTATTTAGCAACATCAAAGCATGTTAATGATGAAGTAGTAATAATTTCTTCAGACACAGATTTTATACAGACAATATCTGAAAGTGTGTCTCTATTTAATCCTGTTAGTAAGAAGTTTATAGAAGCCGTAGAATATGATTACGTATCGCATAAAGCATTAACTGGTGATAAATCAGACAATATAGACGGATTTTTAGGCATAGGACAAAAGAAAGCGGAAAAACTTTTAAAAGAAGAAAATGCTTTAGAAGCTTTTTTGCAAGAAGAGAGTAACAAAGAGAAGTTTGACCACAATTACGAAATGATTAAGTTTCACGATTTAACAGAAGATACAGAAAGTCTTGAATTGTCCAGAGTATTCTGTCCTGATTGGCGAAAATTAAAAATAAAGTTTTCTGAATTTGAGTTTAATTCTATAATAGGTAAAGAAAAATCGTGGGAAAAATATACAAAAACATTTGAAAACTTAGAAAGGAATACACTAAATGTCTGAGAGCGTATTAAATGATAGTGTTCTAAAACAATTAAGAGAAAATAGTATTATATCTGGTGAAGAAGTCGTAATTTCAGCAGGAGACTTATATTATGCTAAAAATGTAATCTCAAATGAAAAGAGAATGATTAGTCTAGATACAATAAATCAATTTCATGTAAAAAATGAAGCAATTACAGAAACATCAAAGAAAACCTTACTAAGAGGATAGAATGACAGACGTTATTTATTTTGACGAAGAAGCACAAAACTCTCTAAAAAGAGGGGTTAAAAAAATATGTGATGCAGTTTCCATAACAATGGGACCAAGAGGAAAACTAGTTTTAATTGAAAAGAATGGCGAACCCCCTCATTTGACAAAAGATGGTGCAACAGTTGCCAAATACATAAATCTTACTGATAAGGTAGAAGATTTAGGCGCTAAGTTGTTAAGACAAGCAAGCGAAAACACAGCGACAGTTGCTGGAGATGGTAGCACAACTTCAACAGTTTTAGCAAAGGAATTCTATTTTAGAGCTGCCCAAGCTTTGCAAACTGGAATAGGCACACCTTCAGAAATAACACATCTACTAAGCAAAAAAGTATCTGATATTATTGATATCTTGGCAGAAAATGCAAAGACAGTTTCTTCAAACGAAGAGATTAAACAAGTTGCGACAATAAGCGCAAATGGTGATGACTATATTGGCAAGCTTATTGCAGATGCTATGTTAGAAGTAGGAACAGCTGGTTTAGTAACAGTCGAAAAATCAAAGACTTCAGAGACAGAATTAAAACTTGTAAGAGGTGTCAAAGTTAATAGAGGATATGTTTCACCATACATGATTACAGACAATGAAAAGTCTAAAGCAGTGTTGGAAGATCCTTTAATTCTTATTCTTTCTTGTAAACTTAGTTCATTGACACAGATTCTTCCTGTCTTGGAAAAATGTCATCAAACAAAAAAGCCACTATTTATTATTGCTAATGACTATGATCAAGAAGCAATACAAGCACTTGTTGCAAATATATCAAAAGGCTTATTACAGATTTGTGCTGTTAGAAGTCCTTTCTATGGCGAAAAGAGAAATCAAATTCTAAATGATTTAGCATCTGCACTTGATACAAAAGTTTACTACGACTTAGAAGAAAAAGAAATATCAGATGTAGTTTTGTCAGACTTAGGTTCTTGCAAAAAAGTTGAAACAACTAATGATACAACTCTATTTGTAGAGTGCTCTGGGTCTGAAAGTGAAAAAGATGTTTTAACAAACGTACAAAAAAAGTTAGATGATAAATCAATTTCTAAAGAAGAAGAAGCATTTTATAAACAACGTCTTATTATCAACAAAGGCGTCGTTGCTGTCTTGTCAATTGGCGCGCATACAGAATCAGAACTGCTTGAACTAGTAGATAGGATTGACGATGCTTTGCATGCAACTAAAGCTGCAATGGAAAGTGGATTCTTGCCTGGCGGTGGTATTGCTTTAGCTCGCGCTGGCTTAAAGCTACTTGAAAGATCAAACAGTGACGAAGAATCTTTGTTGTCAAAGACAGCAACAAAAATAGTTTCTGACGCTTGTATGTCTCCGCTTAGAAGAATCTTGACAAATGCTGATATGTCAACAGACTACATCATGGAAATGATTAAAAACAATAGCGATTGGACATATGGTTATGATGTAAGATCTGAATCTTACGTGGACATGATAGAAAAAGGAATAATAGATCCACAAAAAGTTACAGCAACAGCAATAAAGAATGCTGTAAGTGTTTCCAATTCTCTCTTGTCAGTAGGTTGCGTGGTGTTAAATACAGAAGGGTTTAATCAAGGAGTTCAACTAGTTCAGCTATCTGATGATATGTATTAATAGGTGCATATGAAAGGATTGTTATGAAAAATGAACTCATCAATGATATTCTTATCTATGAAAAGATAAAAAAAGAAGAAGAAAAGCAATATCAACCTTTACAACTAGAGATACCTCGTTACGAAGAAACATATATTCCAGTCAAGAAAAAAGAAGACAAAGAACCCCGTCGTGTAATAATAATTGACTTGTGATATAATTTTTAAAAAAGGACAATAAATGCCATTTATTGATAAAAGTTATTCTGATATTATTAAAAATAATCCTCTCCTCACAAAAAAACAGGAGATCAATTTATCTAGACA
>Ga0098049_1000643_pt1 | contig 13923 bp, 14 predicted proteins | sample 13BtaG_FD_92582 | JGI IMG/M metagenome (GOLD analysis project Ga0098049, IMG submission 92582) | Marine viral communities from the Subarctic Pacific Ocean - 13B_ETSP_OMZ_AT15268_CsCl metaG | ecosystem: Environmental > Aquatic > Marine > Oceanic | place: Subarctic Pacific Ocean | collected...
GATAAATTACCTAGATGGGGACACTTCTATATTCAGGAATGGCTCTGGCTCAGAACGTATGCGCCTCGACGCTAACGGCAATGTTGGTATTGGTACTAGTAGTCCTCAACAGCTTTTAACCATTGGCAATCATTCGACTGTTGCTACATCAGGCAATATGGGAATTAGGACTACTTCATCAGGACACGCTATATCTATTATTGAAAATGGTACTGCGGGTGCAGGTACTGACGAAAGTTGGCAATTGGGTGTTAATTCAAGCGGTGATTTAGGATTTTTTAATTCGTCAAGCTCAACAGCCTCAGTAACTTTTTTAGACTCCAACAACAATGTTGGTATTGGTACTAGCTCGCCTAGTGCTAACCTTCACGTTTCATCTTCAGGAGACGCCATAGCAAGGATTACATCAGCAGATGGTAACGGTGCTTTCTTAGACTTAGGAGATGCTTCAGACCCTGATGGTGGTCGTATAGTTTATGACTCTGGTAGTAACTTAGGGTTTTCAACGGCTTCTACAGAACGCATGCGCATAGACTCCAGCGGCAAAGTCGGAATTAATGACAGCGATCCAGATCAAGCACTAACCGTTAACGGGACGATTCAGGCAAAAAACAACAGCGCCACTGACATTGCGGCTGGTGCTTCTGGAACAGTAATCACACCACCGAGGGGTTATTCATATATAAACGTATCTCACAGTGGGACTGCATCACACGGCTTATTGTTATTGGTTTTTAGAACGTCAATTGCTCTAACAATCGTTTCTACTATTGACGATAGATCCAATCAATATTCAGCTTCTGTTAGCGGAACTGGCTTGGTCATTACAAATACTGGCTCTTCTACCAAAACTTTCTATGCTTCCTGCGTTTGTATTGCGTTTGGACTTGGAGACTAATTTTTTTAAGGTGCGCAAGTCGCACAACTTTAAGGAGAAAGCTAATGGCTACATGGACAATCGCAAACCTTGAGCGCAACCTAGCAGACGGTGGTGTCACTGTTGCACACTGGCGTGTCACTGAATCTGAAACTGTTGGCACTGGCGACGACGCTGCGACCTACTCTGCTTCTTCATACGGCACCGTAGGCTTTACGCCTGATGCCTCTGCTTCTGACTTCGTTGCATACGACAGCCTTACAGAGTCTGCTGTACTGGCATGGGTACACGAGTCAGTAGGCAAAGACGCTGTTGAGGCGGCACTAACAGCCGATATCGCAGCGCAAAAGACACCCACTACCGGCGACGGTACACCTTGGTAAGGAGCATTAAGTGCTAACAGTAAACGGCGTAGAATACACTGAAGACCAATTGTCACCAGAGCAGAAGTATCTAGTGGCACTGATTCAGGACGTAGAAGCCCAGTTAGAGCAGTTGCGAATGAAGGCAGATCAACTAAACGCCTCGCACGGCGCGCTCTCTAACACGCTTGTTAATTCGTTCAACGAGGAAGAAGACCCACAGGACGATGACTAATGGCGATAGTTCTTGCCGCGGCGGTTTCCCTACCGGCCCTATTTGTAGCTGATGGTTACGTTGCTGCCGATTACACGGTAGACCAGCGCGCGCAAGAATCCTCCTCTCGCCTTGTAGCAAAGAAAGATATCAACAGCTCTGCGTTACTTGCGGAGCGACTGTACGTTGCCGATGACTATTATGCTGACGGGTACACTGATGACCCGCGGCGTGCAGAGGGCTACGCACTTATACCGGCTACGCTGGTTAGAGACCAAGACACGATCGGTATCTTCCCGGTATCTTCTACACTAGCGGGCCCGGCGCTTACGCAGGCAGCGGGCGCACAATCAGACGTAAACAGCGCCAGTATTGCCGCATCATTCCGCGTAGAAACTACGGGCATGGCGGCATCCGCCACGTCTACCACGATCATGCCGTTTGGTATGTCGAAAGACGCTGGGGCGGTTTCATCCCAGAACAAGAACCCGGGAGAGTTTTATGTAACGAGCGGCTACGCAGTTACAGGCTATGTAGAAGACTCGCCACGCCTTTACACTAACTCGCTTGTCGCAGCGGAGGCAGTCCGTAATGGGCACTTTATCCCTGTCGCGTCTTCTGCAACTGATGTAGGTGTCACGCAGGTTCATGCGCTCGGTGCGGCCGTAGAGGCGCTGGTAAGCTCTACATTCGCAGGTTCACGCATAGAGTCTACCGGTTACCTATCAAGTGCATCGGCAACTACGCTGATACCGATGACACGGGTCAAAGAGGCCGGGTACAGGGCAGACGGGACTAGCGCAACAGATGCCGGCAGTGCAGCCACTAAGGGTGCCGGGGCTCAGTCACGCAGTGGTATCGGAACAAGCAAGATCACAGAGATGATTCTGCGGGCCGGCGTAAACTCAGAGCCAGAAAGAACGCTGCTGAATACTACAGTTACCATTGTGACCAGCGGCGGAAAGGTAAACGTAAAAGTCGGCGACATCACAAGAAACGGCTCTGTATCGGCATTCGATTCGTCGAAGTATGCGCAGTATCTCGCTGGCACCCTTACCGACGCGGATATGCTGGACCACATCGAGAACGTCCTGCATCCTTGGCTGACAGAGAACGCGCCTGATTTACTTAACGAGTCGCACTCTTTAATAGCCGGAAACTTTACCGCAGGCTTTGGTGCGCTAATCGAGTCACAATCTGCAACGCCTATAGCCGCTGAAATGACCGCAAGCTTTGGTGTTAAGGTTGAGGGTGACGCAACAACTATCATAGCGCCTAGATTGAAGTGGGAGACCGTGTCGGAGCCCACAGACATTTGGACAACAATTAACGACGACAGCTATCCATTTGGGTAATTAGATATGGCAGATACTACAACCACAACATACTCATTGACCAAGCCAGAGATTGGTGCGTCAGAGGACACATGGGGAAACAAGTTAAACGCAAACTTGGACTCTATCGATGACCTACTTGATGGCACAACTGCTATACAGCCCAATCTCACTGCTGGCTCTTGGAAGGTCGGCGGCACTGCAATTACATCTACCGGCGCAGAGATCAATTACTTGGATGGTGTAACTTCTGCAATACAGACGCAGATTGATTCCAAGCAAGCAACGCTTACTGGCGCGACTACTACGGTGGTTAGTAGCGACCTTACAAGTGACAGAGCGGTTATATCAAACGGCTCAGGGAAGGTGGCTGTCAGTGATGTAACGAGCACAGAGCTTGGTTACTTGGGCGGTGTAACATCGTCAATTCAAACTCAGCTTAACGCTAAGACTGGTGTTACCTTGAGTGACGTTTATCCCGTTGGCTCTGTTTACATTAACGCCAGCGACTCTACTGATCCCGCCACCTTGCTAGGGTTCGGTACGTGGGCGGCATTTGGTGCTGGTCGTGTAATGGCTGGCTTAGACAGTGGCGACACTGACTTTGACACAGCGGAAGAAACGGGCGGCTCAAAGACTCATACGTTAACAGAGGCAGAGTTACCAGCTCACCATCACAAAACAATTGCAAACGCTGACAGTAATGCGACGTTGACTGCGACTAACCAAGTTGCATTGCGAGACCTTACTGGGTCGCAAGACCAAGAGTATGAGCTGCATGGGACAGCTACTGCGGCAACGCTTGGCAAGTCTTCCGAGGTTGGTAGTGGAAGTGCGCATAACATTATGCAACCTTACATTGTGGTTTATATGTGGAAGCGCACTGCTTAAGAGGTACACATGGCGTTTAATGCTATTGATATACCAGCAGGAGTTTACAGGCACGGTACGGACCTAGAAGGCGCCGGCCGGTGGCGCGATGTAAACCTTGTACGCTGGCGTAACGGCTCCCTTGGGCCCATTGGCGGCTGGCAGGAGCGCGTTAAAACTGGAACTACTGAGGCCTTCACTGCCTCTGATCAGCAAAAGGCTTTCACCTACACGTTTACAAGCCCAGATCGTGCGTCGCAGATCGCTGTTTATCAAAATGGCGTTCTGCTGTCGTCTAACGACTACTCAATAGACCTGACCAACAAGAACGTCGTACTCGTAAATCGCGCAAGTGGCGGCGATAGCATACAAATTAAGCTTATATTTTTAGATAAGCCCGTTCGCGGAGCTGTCGCGTGGATTGATAACTCAGCGAACACTAACATGGCTGTCGGCACGTATGCGAACCTGTATTACATTAGCGCCAGTAATGCAGTCAGTGACATTACTCCGGCATCCTTCACGGCGGGAAGCGAAAGCGCGGCACTTCGGTCTGGCTTTGGTGCCAGTAACTACGGAACCGGATATTACGGAACAGAGAGAGTTTCTACCGGTGAATTTCAAGAGGCGACAACGTGGTCTCTAGATACGTGGGGAGAGTACCTAGTCGCGTGCTCTGTAGATGACGGCAAACTGTACGAGTGGCAGTTAAACGCAGGAACTCCCGCAGCCGTAATAGCGAACGCGCCAACATCCAACTTGGCCTTAGTTGTTACTAACGAGCGCTTCTTGTTTGCATTAGGCGCCGGAGGCAACCCCAGAAAGGTGCAGTGGTGCGACAAGGAAGACAACACGGCTTGGACCCCAGCGGCAACCAACGAAGCTGGTGACTTTGAGCTTGCGACTAACGGCGAGATTCTAAGCGGCCACAAGATGCGCGGCAGGACTTTAATACTGACTACCACAGACGCGCACATTGCCAGCTACATCGGCCCTCAGCTTGTTTTCCAGTTTCAGCGTGTTGGTACTGATTGCGGTGCGATCTCTCGGCATGCGTGTGTCTCTCACATGGAGGGCGCGTACTGGATGGGCTCCAAGAGCTTCTTTTTCTTTAACGGCTCGGCTGTGCAAGAGATGCCTTGCGAGGTCTTGGACTACGTCTTCACCGATATAAACAACGACCAGCGATCTAAAGTTACCGCCATGAACAACGCCCAGTACGGCGAAGTTTGGTGGTTCTACCCTTCGGGTGGCTCGCTAGAGAACGACCGGTATGTGGTTTACAACTACCTCGAGAAATATTGGAACATCGGTACGCTTTCCCGTACGTCAGGCTTTGATGCCGGCGTTATGAAGCACCCGATTATGTTTGATGCCAGTGGCAAGCTGTATGACCACGAGACCGGGTTCGATCATGACGGTACTGCGCCGCACGCAGAGTCAGGACCAATAGTGTTTGGGTCTAGCATCGTAAAGGTTAACGAAATCATTCCTGACGAGAAGACGCAGGGTGAGGCAACGCTTACCTTCAAGTCGCGCTTTTACCCCAATGGTGACGAGTTTACTCACGGTCCGTTTACGATGGCTAACCCGGTCAGTGCTAGATTCTCAGGCCGACAGCTACGCATGCGCGTAAATGGCACAGAGCTGAACAACTGGCGATTTGGTGTGCCTCGTCTCAACTTAATACCGGGCGGTAACCGGTGAGCCTTGCCCCTCCACCATTTGGTCCCGAGTGGAAAAACTGGGGCGAGCGCCTTGTGGACCATTTGAATCGCATCCGGTCTAAGCTTGTATTTAAGCAGGCAGGCGATAGCGCTAACGAAGACGGGATCATTCTGTACGACAACACCAACAAGTACCCGGTGATATCTGTCGATGGAGAGTACAGGCAGATAGTCTTAGCAGACGGTCACGGCGATTTTACCGTATCTAGTGATTACACATACGCAGCTTCGAACACAGGCTATCCGATTACCTTTACCGCAGGATCTGGTAACTCTGGCTTTACTCAAAGCGGATCTCAGATAATTTTTGAAGAATCTGGCTATTATTTAATCTCTTTTACGGCACAAATTTACTCGTCATCAGGGAGTACAGTTAATTTCGTATTTTGGCCGAAGATAAATGGGGCAAATGTAGCTAACGGTTCAACGATACGCGCTGCCTTGCACCAAAACACTGCAACTACTGTAGTTAGCCGGTCGGCTATTTTTTACATTAACGCAAATGATTATTTGCAAGCGTTTACGGCTACCGATAACCATGCTCATGGAGTCTTAAAATCATTCGCAGCAAGCAGTATCGCAACAGAGTCTGTATGTCCCTCAACAACACTAACGATCATTAGAGTGCATAGGTGATATAATTGACAACTATTGTAGATGAGTTAGTGCGCTGTAAGCCTTGGTTAGAGGCGGCGCTAGAAAGATCAGGTGGTACGCACACGTTAGAAGACGTTGTGCAGTCGATACAGACAGGGGCCATGCAGTTCTGGCCGGCACCGAGAGGTTGCGCAGTGACAGAGATAGTAAGCTACCCACAGAAGAAGGTTTTGCATATTTTTCTAGCGGGCGGTGAGATGGATCAGATCGTTGACATGGACAGCTCCGCTGTTGAGTTTGCCAAGATGAACGGTTGCACAGGAATGAGTATTGCCGGTCGCAAGGGATGGGCAAAAGTTTTGAAGGAAAAGGGTTATCAAGAAACCTACACGGTTCTAGGAAAGGATATCTAATATGTCAGGTGGTGGAAAAGGCGGCGGCCAAACGACAAGGGTAGAGATACCAGAGTACATCGAAGGCCCAGCACGCAGAAACCTGCAACGCGCTGAGCAGCTCGCACAAGTTGGGTACATGCCCTACTACGGGCCCTCAGTTGCAGCGTTCACTCCCATGCAAACCCAAGCCATGCAATCTACCGCAGATGCGGCGGCGGCCTTCGGGCTTGCTCCGCAGATGGACGTCATGGCCGGCATGCCACAGGCGCAAGACTTCGGCGGTGTTCAGGGTTACGGCACCGGTCAAATGTTCGAGCAGGCGCTTGCTGACTTAGCGGCTAATCAGCCCGGTCAGGCGGCGGCGTTTAACCGATTGTTCACCGGCCCTCAAGCAGGCGGCCAAGGCCTTCTGGGTCAAGGCGGTCCAATGGGCGGCTACTCACCCTTTGGTATGAGCGGCGCCCTACCGCCACAGTTTAGTGGAGGGTCACGATAATGGCAGCAACAGCACCCGGCGGAGCTGCAGGACAGCCCGCACAAGCGCCAGCAGGTCAGAACGTATTCCAGCAGGCACAGATGGGTCAAACCGGCGCAATGATGGGCACGGCGGCAGGCATGGGCTACCAGCCCGCGCAGGTACAAGCCGGGCAGATTGCAGGCACAGACCTAACCCCTTACTTCAACCCGTTTGAGCAAACTGTTGTTCAGCAGTCACTTGGGGATATTGAGCAGGCTCGTCAGATGCAAGCTAATCAGCTAGCGTCTCAGGCGCAACGCGCAGGAGCCTTCGGTGGCTCTCGCTCTGCGATCCTAGAGTCACAAGCTAATGAGGCTGCTATGCAGCAGGCGGCACGCACTGCGTCTAACCTTCGATTAGGCGGCTTCCAGCAAGCACAGCAAATGGCTGGGCAGGATATCAGTCGTCAGATGCAGGCAGCACTCGCTAACCAGCAAGCGGGGCTCGCAGGTGCAGGTCAACGGCTTTCGGCGGCTGGTCAGCTAGGCGGTTTAGCTCAGCAGGCATTCGGCATGGGTCGCGGTCTACAGCAGGACATGGCTCAGCAGGGCGCGCTTCAGCAGATGCTGAACCAGCAGATCTTTGACCGTGCGCGTGAACAGTTCCAAGGCTATAGCGCATTTCCTGAGCGATCTCTTGGGTACTTGGCTTCTGCACTTGGTGCGGCTCCCGTGCCTCAGACGCAGCAAACAACCCGAGACCTCGGTCTTATGGACTACTTAACTGCGGGTGCTCAAATAGGCCCCGCAGTAGCCGCAATATTTTCTTCCGACCGACGTTTGAAGTCTAGCGTAACCAAGGTTGGCAAATTACGGTCAGGGCAAAACGTTTATTCTTGGACGTGGAACGACAAGGCCAATGCTATCGGCTTGACGGGCGACTCTATTGGCGTAATGGCTGACGAGACTGACCCATCGATGGTAAGCATCGATGATAATGGTTACCAAATGGTTAACTACGGGGCGTTATTGGCATGAGCGAGCAAAACTTTCTCGATGCACTAAAAGACATGATGGAAATGGATAAGGACGGAACCTACTCTACGTTCAAGCCATTGCAGAGTGTTGAAGAGGCAAAAAGACAAGAGCAACTTATGGGCGCTCTCAAGTCTATGGGTGGCATGGATTTTCGACCACAAGTTATCAGCGCACCGGCTATCAATGGAATGCAGCGCGGTGGCGGGATAATCCCTATCCAACAGGTCCAAATGAGCGACCCGGCCGGTGAGTTTGCCGGAAGCATGCAGGGCTTGCTTGGGGGTATGGAGGGGCTTACGTCAGGTAAGACGCCAAGTGTTGCTGGCTCGCAAGGCGGCGAGGAAGGCCCAATGCTAGGCGGTTTGTTAGACCTTCTGAAGCAGATTGGTCAAGTTAAAAGTTTATTTTGAGGTCGTAAGATGGCGTTACCAACAATTCCCTTAAATTTGCCAATTGACCCAAGACTTGCGGCTCAACAAGAAGAAGAGCTGCGTCGTCGTCAATCAATGGCGGATGCTAATGAACGAGCGACAATGCAGATGCTGGAGACTATGCAGCGCCAGAATGATCCTCGTGCAATCCAGCAACAACAAAATTTTGAGCGAGGGATGGCCGAGATTACGGCCCGTGATCGCTTACGTATTGACCCTGACGTGGTTCGGGCTGGTGAGGCGGCCCCCGGTCGTCTTTATGGTGGTCAGGTGCAGGCACCTCCCGGTAATAAGAACCCATTTTTACGAGGGTTAAGCCAGCTAGGTCGCAGGACAATGGACGCCTTCGCTGATCCTGTGGCTAACGCGCAGATCGTAAGCGCACTAAACACACTAAGATTTAAGCCTGACCCTAATTTAGCAAGAGCCGCACAAGCTCGCGCCGAGTCAGTTCAGGCCTCTCGGCAGGAAGCGCGGCAGGGTAACATGACCGCTCAATACTTGCGCCAGATTGGCAAGTCTGAGTTGGCCGACCTTGTTGAAATGGATCCTAGCTTAGCCAGCGATGTGATCGCTACGACCTTTGGTAAGGGTGGTGTGGCTGATAAGTTTTTCGCTCCCAAGACAGACCCCGTCACTGGCGCAGAATACGTTACCCGAGTAGACCCTAATACCGGTGAGGTTGAAATTGTACTGACGGGAGGCAAGCAATTAACTCCACAAGAGAAATTTACGTTAGAACAACAGGTAAGAACGGAGGCGTCTGACTTTAATGAGGCACAAAAAGTTGGTGTTGCCGCGATGAAGTCATACGACCAAATACAGCAAGATATAAATAATTTAGAGCAGGCGTTGTCGGCAGTAAAATCACGCCCTCAAATAACAGGGCCTTTAGCTCAGTTTTTGCCTAACATTACTGCTGAGGCCGCTGCGTTTGAGCGTGCTGCCAATCAATTAGGTCTAGGCGTTGTTTCAGGCACAACTTTTGGCGCGCTGAGTCAGTCGGAATTAGCCTTAGCCTTGCGCACTAACATTGATGCGGGCTTACCAGCACCAGAGCAAATTAAGCAGCTAGAAAATATTATAATGCTGCGTAAAAAGATGGCTGAAGCCATGTACAGGAAGGCAAGAGAATTGGCGGCTGGCGATATGAAATACAGCGATTACATAAAGTCTCAGCGTCCTGACAATGCTACACAATTAGGTGCGCCGGTACTGTCGCCTATAACGTCAAGTACCGTGTCGCCGCCGCCCTTGTCTTCTAGCGCGTCTTCATACTTAAATCCATAAAGGCTAGATAGTCATGCAAAAAACCCAGCAAGAATACAAAGCCGCAATCGACAGGGCTATGGCCGCAGGCGACCGGCAAGCGGCAGAAGAGCTTGCGCGAATGGCGGCCTATTTGTTTGGGGATTACACGCCACAAGCAGAGTCGCAGTTTGGACGGACGTTGGCGCAAGGTGTGACATTTGGTTTCGGGGAAGAAATTGAGGCCGGCGCTAGAGCTGCCGCAGGTATGCTGGGTTTGTCAGAGGACGATCGAGGTTATCAAGAAATCCGTGATGAGCTAAGAGGCAAGCTTGCAGAATATAAACAGCAAAACCCCGGCACGGCTTTAACGGCTGAGATCATTGGCGGCATTGTTCCCGGCTTGCTCACCGGAGGGCTTGGCTTGGCGGCAGGTGCGGGCCGTACTGGAGCTACACTTGCGCGAACTGCTGGCGTGGGCGCAGGCGAAGGCGCGCTTGCAGGTGTCGGGTACAGCGAGAGAGAGGGATTGCAGAGGCTTGCTGATGCGCCCGGTAGTGCAGTAGCTGGCGCAATTGGAAGCACCGCATTAAGCGGGCTAGGTACCGGCTTTAAAACATTTGTAGCCGAAAAGCTGCCTCAAAGATCGGCAACTGCTGTGCAGGCAGAGCTGCAACGCTTGGCTGAGGGAACGGGCAAAACTGTTGATGAGGTTATTGCGGATGTTAGGGACGGCAAAATTATCGCCGAAAACGCAACGCTCATGGCTACCTTGCGTGCTTATCAGTCTTCACTAGACGAGGCAGGTGCAATGATCAAGCAGCGCTTGCCAGAACGAGCAAGAGAAACTAGGGCGGCGGCGTCAAGCGCGCTACAAAGAGAGCTTGCGCCACAGATTGATGACCCCAATATCTTGCGAGGGATGCAGAGGACAGATGACGAGTTAAGGCTGTTAGAGCGCGAAGACTATCAAAGGGCGTACGAAACAGTTCCAGAGGTGACTCCAGAGATAACCTCAACACTAGAGAATATTTTGCAGCGTTTGCCTGCGGCTAGAACCGAGGTGGACAACATCTACTCAACTTCAAGAACGCTGGTTCCGTTGTTTGTGCCTGATGAGGCGGGGGCAATAACATTACGGCGCGTTCCAACATTAGAAGATGCGGAAGTAATTCGCAGGGCCTTAGATGAGGAGGCTACAAAACTTTTCCGTGCTGGTTCTGGTAGCCTTGGTCGTAATTATTCAGACGCAGCGTCTGATTTGAGGAAAATGCTAGATCAAGTGTATCCAGATCTCGATGCTACTCGCGCACGCGCCAAGTTGCGTCGTGACATAAGAGACTCTTTCGCTGAAGGCCGTAAAGCTATGAGCAGGAATGCCGACGAGGTGGAGATTGAGGTAGAGCGCTTAAAGTCAAACCCGAAAGCGCTTGAGGCTTACAGATCTGGAGTCATGGCGTCTCTTAGGAATCAGCTCAACCGACAGCCGGGCGCAATTGAAAGGCTCGCTAACCCAGACCGGCAAGAGGGAATTATCTTGCGGACCTTATTCCCTGACGAGCCTATAGACGACATCATTGCAAAGCTTGATATCGCGGCAGGGTCTCAGCGAGCAGCACAAGATATTTTACGGGGAAGCCAGACGGCGCCCACAAATATCGCTGCCGCGCAGATAGGCTCGCGCGGGTCAATGGAGCAAACACTAAGAGCAGCGACCGGAGACCCTATTGCGTTGGCACAAATAGTGGGCCAGCAACTAGCAAAGGCAGCACCTGACTTGAGCGAAAAAGACCGTAAAAAGGTGGTTGAAGTGCTTCTATCTGAAGACCCAAATTTTGTGCGCAAAAAACTTTTAGAGCAGGACGGGCTGCAAGAGCTAGCAGCTCGAGCGCGAATGATAGCAGGTGCAGGTCGCGGGGCGGTAACTCAGCAGTTTGGTCAAATGGGTGGCCTGTTGACTGGCGACTTTTTTGCACCCGCTCAAGGAGGTAATCAATGAGCCTAAAACCGATGACAGACTTAGAGATCGAGGGAATTGTCCGTGAGGCGATTACTGATGCTGTTGATTTCTGTGAGTCCGAGATAGCCGAGGATCGAATCAAAGCCCAGCGCTACTTTGACGGTGAGGTCGATATCGGTGAAGAAGACGGTCGGTCTCGAGTTGTTGCCACAAAGGTTCGGGATACTATCCGCGCTATTAAGCCTTCTTTGATGCGTGTATTTTTGAATACTGATAAGCCTGTTGAATATGTTCCGCGTGGGACAGAAGACGTGGTTATGGCCGAGCAGGCCACAAAGTACATGCACTACCAGTTCAACGAACTAAACGGGTACAGGGTACTAAACGATGCAATACACGACGCGCTGGTTAAAAAAGTCGGGGTGGTCAAGGTTTACTACGACACTTACCAAGAGCAGGAAATATTTGATTTCCAAGATCTCAACGACATGGAGTTCACTCTGCTCGTTAATGAAGACGACGTGGAAGTCATTAAGCACACCACAAAAATGGTCGTGGAAATCGACCAATTTGGCATGGAGATCGAAGCTCCACGCCATGATCTCAAGCTGTCGCGCACGGTTGACCGCGGCAAAATGTGCATCGAAAGCGTTCCTCCAGAAGAGTTTTTCATTGATCGTAACTCGCGTTCAATCGATGACTACTACTGCGTGGCTCACCGTACGGAAATGCGTGTTGGTGACTTGGTCGCTATGGGCTACGACTTTGAGGAAGTTAAAGATTTAAGCGGCTTAGAACACTCAGACACTTTTTCTGAGGTCGAAGAGTACGAGCGCCGTGGCTATGAAACCGATTACGCTGAGGAGGACATACAAGACCCCTCTATGCGCCCTGTCGCAGTGACTGAGGCGTACATGAAGATCGACGTTAACGGCACCGGCGTAGCCCAGATGCACAAGATCCTCATGGGTGGAAACCAGTACAAGCTGTTAGATTACGAGCCCTGCTCTCACTTGCCCTTCGCGGTGTTTGAGGTAGACCCAGAGCCTCACACATTCTACGGCCGGTCGGTCGCCGATCTTATTCTTAATGATCAGGATGCGGCCACTGCTATGCTGCGCGGTGTTTTAGATAACGTCGCACTTACTAACAATCCTCGAATTGAGATCGTAGACGGCGCGGTCAACGTGGACGACATCCTCAACAACGAGATTGGTGGTGTTATCCGAGTCAAGCAGGCCGGGGTTATCAATCCGCAAGCTGTTCCTTTTGTGGCCGGCCAGACTCTTTCCGCACTGCAATACTTCGACCAGCAGGTAGAGGACAAGACAGGCGTTACTAAGGCGTCTACAGGCCTTTCCCCTGACAGCCTACAGGCTACAACTGCAACGGCCGTACAGGCGACTGTACAGGCTCAGGCGGCACAGACTGAAGTCATGGCACGGAATCTTGCAGAAGGCGGTATGCGTCAAATGTTTAAGCTGATGCTGAAGTGCATGGTTGAGAATGTGGACGAGGAGCAAATGATGCGCCTGCAAGGTCAGTCGTATACTCCGGTCGATCCACGGTCTTGGAATGCCGGCATGGATGTCTCTATCAACGTGGGCTTAGGGACTGGGCGCGAAGACCAGAAGATCGCCGTACTCAATCAAGCGCTACAGACGCAGATACAAATATTCCAGACCTACGGGCCCGGTAACGGCATGGTGTCACTGACCAACATCCGCAACACGCTGTCCGACATCTTAGCAATTAATGGAATCAGAAATGCTGACCGCTACTTTGCGCCGATGGACCCAATGATTGAGCAGCAAATGATGATGCAACAGCAGCAGGCTCAGCAGGGGCAGCAAGCAGATCCAAACGCGGCTTACTTGCAGGCAGAGCAAATGAAGGCTCAGGCCAAGATGCAAACCGATCAACTTAAGCTACAACTAGAGGCGCAGAAGGCCATCGCTGAAGACGACCGCAAGCGCGACGAAATGGATCAAGACCTCTTGTTATCTGCCGCAGAGATCATAGGTAAGTATGGTACGGCGGTCGATGTGGAGAGAATCAAGCAGCTACAGAACGCGCCAAGATATCCAGAGGCACAGCCAGCTCAGGCGGCGGTAGGTAGCACGTTTTGAACATAAAAGATCGAGCAGCGCACGTTAAAAGACTCAAGCAGGACGAGGCCTTTAATGCGTTAATCGAAGATATTAAGGAGGACGCAGCCAACGTCTTCCTGAACCCGCACTCCTCATACGAGGACCGGGAGGAAGCTCATCACATAGTGAGGGCGTTAGCGAAGATCGAGGATCGTATGGCAGTCATCCTTACGGATGAGGCGATGTTCGACAAACAGCAACAGAGAGGATCAGCACCGTGGAAACGACTGATGAAGTGACATTCGATGGAAGCATCGAGTCGGC
>Ga0098049_1000660_pt1 | contig 13725 bp, 22 predicted proteins | sample 13BtaG_FD_92582 | JGI IMG/M metagenome (GOLD analysis project Ga0098049, IMG submission 92582) | Marine viral communities from the Subarctic Pacific Ocean - 13B_ETSP_OMZ_AT15268_CsCl metaG | ecosystem: Environmental > Aquatic > Marine > Oceanic | place: Subarctic Pacific Ocean | collected...
CCAAGGCCGCCAATCTTTGATACAAAATTCTTAAACTCGTTTAATGACTGTAATCCCTGCATGCTTATTTCATGACCTCTCCGAATATGTCTAGGCTATTCACTGTTATAGCGACATCGCGTTTGATATCTTTTTCTTCTGTGGAAGTTGCAGGGTTCTTTACGTCCGCTTGTGCTTCATCTTCACTAGCGTATTTTTTACCTGTTTGCGTATTAGAGACTGTTACAGATGTTTCAATCGGTAAGACATTAGGAGTCTTCTTTCCTGCTAATACGTTTTCGTTCTTTTTTATACTCATTTTCCCATCCTTTTGCAATAAAATAGTTAACAATTCCACTTTCTAAGAGATTTATTTATCCTAGAATTTGGATCCCTCGCTGTTTTTTTACTTGTTAATCGTTTTTTCATACCCGACATACGAGCACAAAATGATTTACGTCTTTTAGCAGCTTTTGATCCTTTCTTTAACTTAGAAGGTTTCGTTGTAACAGCCATCTTTAATTTAGAACCGGGGTTCTTGGCACGATAAGAAGCAATACCTTTGCGGTTTAATCCACCCGATTTACTTTTACCTTCTTTCCGTTGCCATGCTGCTGTTCTAGGCATATTTTGTTTTTTTCCTTTTACTTTCCATTATCATACCACAGGCTCTTGCTAACGCTTTAGGATTCTTCTTCGAATTCTTTTTACGTTTTTGTGATACTGATAACTTTTTTTTCATTATGCTTGACTTCTTTTTATAGCTGCTGCAGTTGGTGCTCCTTTGGCACCTTTCTTACGCATTTTTTTACCCTTTTTTTTCTTTTGAGCAATATTATACCACAAGCCTTTTTTAGCCATCTTTCCAGATTTAGTTTTATGATATCCTTTTTTCATTATTTTTTCCCTTTTTTCTTTTTAGCGGCAGTAATAATATCGCCTCTAGTTATTTTTTTAGGGTCTCCGTACATAGCAGCTAATTTTTTCTTTTTAACTTTTTTCTTTGTTGTACCACCTTTTTTGTACATCATTCCGCCACCCATATATCCTTTAACTTTTTCTTTATCTTTTTTATTGTGATATCCCGGCATAGTCTCTCCTTATGTTATGTATTAGATATTTCTAATACGCTTAGTATTGCGTGCAAGTCTCCTCCATTTTGAGCTTGCAGTTTTACAATCTCCGATTCTTTTAATACAACCGGCGACGTAGAAAAAGAATAACTGTTGAACAGTTCTTCTGATGTTCCTTTTTGCACGTTTCTATTTGTCTCTAATGTGTAACTAACACTGTCCGTATCCACGACAAAACAAGAAATTTTACAATCATTCTCTTCATCAATGTTTGTTGCACGAAGAGATTTAATAATTGCTGTTGTTTCTGATCCTACTGTATAGAGCGTTGTAAGCTCATTAGTCGTTAAAACCGCTTTATAATTTGTATAGACGTTTGCCATTTATCCTAAAAACCATGATACTGCTTCATCATCATTTCGCAGTGTTTCTGGTGTATATGTATTATTTAATACAAAAATCATTTGTTCCAGTGTTTGCACAAGTTGTGACATTTGTTGTCTGTCATATTGTTCTGGTGCTTCTGGTAAACGTGGTGTTGTAATAAGTGCCATTATCCGCCTCGCATTCCATCTGGTTTCATATCCAGTCTAAGTGTTCCATAGCGCCATTTATCATCAATGGCGTCACTTGCTACACGTATAGCAATTTGTCTTCCTCTAATTCGTGTATCTTGTTTCGTTGTACTTGTTGTTATATCATAGGAGCCGTGACTTGTTTGTGATCCTGCTGGATAAGGTCGTGTTTTTAATGTTACGTCCACCGTTCCTGTTTGATTTTTAAAATCTGGAACAAACCTAGAAATTGACATAAACTGATCACCGTCTTGTATATCAATGTCGCCCGATTCAATATGATTGGACATGGCAGCCCCGTCATCATTGACACCTGTTTCATGTAAATACACAAATGTACGTCCTGCTTTTATTCCGTTGATTGTTGATATGCTTGCTGTTGTATCAGTAGAATCAAATTCCGCTGCATAAGGAACAGGATAAACACCGCTATCCGCCCATGCACTTCTTGCTAATGTGCCAACATACCATAAGTTTTCTGCGTAGTTAAATGTAACCACTCTGTCAATTTGATCCGATCCATCTGTTGGATAGAACCACATCACTTCATTAAAATCTGAATTTGCCGCACAGAAAACATCCTGTTTAGCATTTTGGTTAATGTCATCAAAAACATAATCTTGTACCGTGCACGGTATTTTTTTAACCGCACCATCGTACATAAAGAAAGATTCATCACTCATCCAGAATGATGTACCCGATACATCTATAGCAGAATGAATACCAACCGCTCCGCAATTCGAACCAATTTGTTTGAATCCAAAAGTAAAAGGTGCTCCAATAAATTGCATTTGATACAAGGCACTATCGGTCCATACCATTACCGCACCTCTTGATCGTACAGCCGTTTGAATTTGATTACCGTCTGTTAGTCGGTGTGAGCCTGCTGTGTTCGTTGCTGTGGGTGTCCATGTATTTGTTGTTTCTTGAGAAGACCAACGAATAAACATATTATCCTGTGTAGAATCTGTTCCTATTGTTGTCTCTGTTCCAAGACAAATAACATGCCGGTCATCACCCGATACCAACATAAATCGTGATTTTGTAGGTCCCGCCGATACGTTTGTTGTACTTGCTACATTGCTGGACAGTCCGCTTGACGTGTCCCAATAAAATAAGCCACCATCAAATTGCAAGGCCAATACATCTTCGCCCCAGTTATCCAGTGCCCATTTTGCTGATTGTAATAGCACGCCCGATCCGCCTGTTAAGCCTTCACGCGTCGTGTTCCATGTGCTTGTACTCCATGTACCTGCACCCCAACCATAACCAAAGAGTGCAACGGCTGCACCTGTATTTGTTTGATACGTCGCTGTCGCTGTTCCGGTGGTCGCGGACGAAGAAGCGTTTGCTGGCGCTTCAATTGTATACGTACTCGAACTTGGTACAGTTAATATTTCGAACTCACCTTGTAAGTTAGCTTGTGTTAAGCCACCAACTGCACCACTGACACTAGATATCGTAACGAAGTCACCAATCAACGCTCCGTGGTCCGCGTCTGTTACCGTAACGGTTGCTGAACCGCTCGTTGTTGCAAATTGTGTTATGCTTCCTGTCGCGCGCGTGGGCGTGATATCCGCATAAGTACTTTCTGAATAAGCGTAGAGTTTTTTGTTTGTGCCGTAGATAGCGTACTTAACGCCGTCTAAATCAGACCATGTAAGCACGGCCCGTGTTGCGCCGACGAGAGCGTCACTTGTTACTTTTGCCCAGCCACCAATTTTTTCCGGTAAGCCATAACGAAAACGAACGTTATCACAGTCCACCCATTTTCCTTCAGCACCGTATTCGGTATTTTGCTTATCTATACCCGGCGCTATTTGCAGTTTCGTTAACGGCATATAAGCTCCTAGTTAGTTGCGTAGTAAGGTATCCAAAAGTCAGTACCATTAATGTTGACACGAATATGTCCTGTTAGCGATCCTACACTTGTATCGGTTGTTAAACTTGATGATTGATCAGAAGCAGTTGTTCCATCAAACTTTATAAATTCTTGATCGGCATCGTCTTGATCTAAAGATAGACAAGCAATAGCACCAGAAGAGTTTGCTTGATTAATTTCCACACTTGCATCTGCAGGTGTTGATGTACCAAAACCAATTTTATCAGCAGAACCATCAATAAAGAAAGCGTTTGCCAAAGTAGCGGTTTCACATCTAAAATCAAGATCATTTGCAGAAGAATCATTCCATGTAAAGGCACCTCCATCTAAATCGACACCTCCCGATATTTTTGCTGCTCCTACAACATCTAATGTTACGGAAGGAGATGCTTGATTAATTCCAATCCTGTCATTACCTCCATCAACAAAAAACATATTAGCGGCGCCATTTGATTCAATTCTAAAGTCTAGGTCGGCTGATGCTTCATTAAAAGTAAAAGCACCACCATCAAAATTAACGGCTCCGGCAACATCTAATGTTCCGTTGGCCGTGATATTTCCTGCATCGTCCAGAACATCGAACATTGTCGATCCGTCCGTGTATAGTAAGTGTTTTGATGCTGCAACTAAGTTTGTTGCTGTACCACCTGCTGGTTTAAATCCTAAAGTATACGTTCCCATTGTCGCTGCATTATCGACAATGTACCAGTTCTCCACTGCTTCACACTGCATGGTTGTATTACCTGTTAGTGTGCCTGTTAGTTTTATAATGGCATTACTTGTTTCATCTGCTGTTGTGCCGTCTGTTGCTGTTAAAGAGTCTGTTGTACTTGCAATTGCTACAGATACGTATCCTTTAACCGCTGATTCTAGTTTTTGTAAATTGTTATTTGTTATTGTACCCCATGTTCCCGAGTTTTCCCCACTGGCTTGAAGTTCGAGATTGAGAGTACTTGAATATGTTGATGCCATTTATATCTCCTATGCCACGTCGTCTATTAAAGCAGCAACGATTGCATTTGCTGTTGCATCGCCTGCGTCTGCTACATCAGAAGATATAGCGTGAATATTTGCAACCGTCACGTTTGGTAAACGTCCAAACCATGATTGTGATGGTCCAATAAAAATACCATCTGCTAAATCATTCGCTGCCGTTCCACCATCAAGGCAAATAACAATACCATCTGCTGTGCTTGTGTTCTTAATAAATAAAAATTTTACTTTATCACTTGTACTTACCGCTGTCATATCTGTATCTTGGTCAACGGCAGTATAATCAATAAAGCGACCTGCAATTAAATCCGCACTAGTTGTTGTAATAGCTGTTAGTTTGTAATACCATTTATCGTTTGCATCATCTGGTGATACCGTCATGGATCCACTAATAGATTTAGAAATCTCATCTGGTAAGATTGTTGCTGTTAAATTTATTGTTGCGTCATCTGCCATATATTAGTCCGTTGATCCCGGATCGACATCTTTCCATGTTGCACTTGCAGCATCATCTACTTCATTCCATAAGAAGAAGTCTGGTGATCCTACAGAAAATGAAATTAAGTTTTGGAATGCTTCTCCAAATGCTGTTTCATCACCAATACTAAATGTTACCGCTGATCCGTCCGGTGATATATTCGCTCCGCCTGTAACTGTTTCTGATCCTGTGCTAAAAGTCATGCCAAATCCTGTTTCCGCAAATTCTATATTATGCACGGCGTCTAACCTTGCATCTTGGAAAGCTTGTTCGGAAAATGTTGTGTGTCCTAGTAGCATTTATATCTCCTTATCCGCAATGTAATGTACACGGAACACAGTATGAACCGTCATCATAAGTATATGTTTTATTTGTTGATGTTACTTTAGCTATTGTTTTAGAACGCATTATATCATCTGCTTGTACTTTTGCTGTTCCGTCACCCTTGCTTGACAATAAATCACCAATAGCAACTGTTTCATCCTTGTGTACTCTAATAATAAAAGCTCCAAGTGACGCTACATTCATATCATTGACACCATCATCCGGCTCATTATCCCACCGAGAAAATACTCCGTAGACAGCTTTGCTATCTTCCGTATCTGAAATTTTAGTCATAGGTAGTTGTTCATTTAATTGTTTTTCTATGACAGCATCATATTCAATACCAGATTTTGCAGTATGTTTAATTATATCTCCTACTGACTTTCCATCTGGTAAAGCAATTTCACCATACCCTATTTTTTCTGTTTCTAAACCTTTATCAATCGTATATTTAACTTTATACCAATCAATCATGGTATCTATAGTTTCCATTACAGTTCCACGAAGTATTGTTGGTGCTGAATTGTCTGCAAGTCTCCCCCAATGCGAACCACAAAAAGTATTATATTGTATTGTTGAGCCACTTACTGTTACATTTCCTTCTGCTGAATTATCTCCTCTAAATTGTAAAATTAATCCATCAGTACCTTCTCTATTTAAAACTAATACAGCGGAAGAATCAACAACATGATAATTTTCATTAGTTGCTAATAAAGTTCCTTCAGAAGTATCAGCCCAACTATCCATACCAAAGACCACACCTTTAAATGAATTTCGTAAGTGCATATGAGTATTGTCATTAGCTTGAAAAACCATACTATTATCATTATGATTATAATAAATTTTTCCTATGTCATCATTTCCAGAATCTCCAAAATATATTGTTCCATAACCATTAGTAGCACTTAAAATTGATAAACCATTTGCCGCTCCACTTGTACCATCTTCTAAAACAAGTAATGCCGCTTCTGAATCTGCTGTCGCACCAGAGTCTGCTTTTTTAATATGAATACCTTCACCTAAATCTTTTGTTCCTACAGCACCTACGCCTAAACCACTAGCAACAAGGTTTAAATCGTCAGCCGATTCATCCCATAAAAAATGGCTACTAGCTGTTGCACCAAAGAATTTAACGTCTTTTCCAGTGTCATCTACACCTACTGTTACTGTTCCACTAAATTGTGAATTACCACTTACATCCAATGTACCATTTAAATCTACTGCTGTAGCATTTAATTCTATTTCGTCAGTTGCGTTAATATCAAGTACAGTTGCACTTGGTGCATTAATAAATTGTGATGAATCATTAAACTGTAATTGCATTGTACTGTTTAATAATATTCCAGTATCTGCAACGTGTGTTAATGTTACATCATTATCAGCACCTAATTTTATTATGTGTCCGTCTGTATTTAATCTTAGTTCTGACATTTATTCTCCTTAACCTTTTGGATTATCATCTTTAACTTTTTTAATAGCTTTAAACCACTCACCAGTTTTATTACCTTTATCAGCCAACATATCTTTATAGAGCAAATCTAATTGGTCGCCTATATCACCGTATTCATGTTTTCTTTTTGTTTGAATAGTTCTTAATACCACACTTGCATCACCATCAGAATCAAGAGCATTTAATTGACTTTCTGTTGGTTCAGCAAGACCACTTACATTCCATGTTTTTATGTAGTCATCCCCACCATCATTCTGTATTAAAATATTATCTCTTTCATCATTCCATGTTTTAGAATTTGCTTCTAAATATGTTCTAACTTTTACACTCAATATTGCCATATAATCTCCTTATGCTAATCTAAATGCGGTTAAATAGCTTTGATATGAAGTGGAATTATGACCTATTGCAATAGTTCCATCATTACTTGATTCTGCGTAACCATATAATTCAACATAATCATCAGTATCCATTACAAATGTTCCCGATACGTGTCTTGATATTTCTACTGGTTTTATTCCACCAGAAGACCCAAAAGCACTTTTACTTCTTGCCGCACCATTAAAATATATAAATGCTGTAGCAACATCCATGTCAGTATCAAAAAAAGCAACAGCCCCCGATACAAAATAAGTACCTGCAACAGTAGGTGTAAATCTACTTGATGCAAATTTGCCATCTGAGTCATGTGCTTCGGTTTGAAGATTAATTATAGTTGCTGACGCAGAATTTATATTAACCGCACCATTTTGATATGCTAAAAAAGTAGGAGTATGGTCTCCAATATAAGTTTTTAACCTTGAAGCGGCTGTTTTTCTATTTGTTCCATCCGCTCCATCATCAATAATAAATAAATCACCATCAACAATATTTGCTCCTATATCATTTGCGGCGTCTATATTTAAATCGTCTATAGCTATTGAGCCATCTGGAAATACAGGTGCTTGTGCAAATGTTGCTACTTGACTTGAATTAATTGTTATTGCGGGTGTTGTCCCTAAAGTTGAACCAAGGCCTACAACTAGACTATCCGATGAATCATCTAATCCAACATAATAATCCTGTGCATTACCATCAAAAACTAATTTTGTATCTACTGCTGCTGCATCACCAATGGTTACTGAATCATCAGTAATAGTCATAATGCTATTAGTTCCAACTGTTGAACCTTCACCGATAACTAACTTATCTGCTGAGTCATCAAGAGCAATATAAAAATCTTTAGCATTTCCATCAAATACTAATGCCGCATCTTCTGCTCCTGCATCACCAATGGTAAATGTTGGCGTAGTTCCAATTAAAGAAACGTCACCACTAATTCCTCCGTCTTTTATTAAAAGACCATCAATAGTAACACCGCTACCGGACGTTTTCTCGGATACTGTATCTACTTTAATTTCACTTGCCATTTATATCTCCTTATGCGTCCGCTACTGAACTTAATTTACTATTAGATTTTAAATGTGTGTATGCCAACTTAAATGGATTATCACTTGTTGTTGGGTCATAATCTATTTTATGATGGTCTACTTCTCTACATCTAATTTGTTTAGATACTCTATTATAGTCATCTCTAGCAGATTTATTCTGATAAATATGAGCATCATAAATTAATTTAAATGTTGCACTTTCATCATCCTTTTCTGGTGCAAATTTTTTAACGTAAGCATTAGGCACAATAATGTAGCAACTTGATGCTGTGACACCATTGCCTAAATCTACGTTTGCTGTTATTGCCATAATATCCTCCTATTGCAATCGTTTAACTTCGTGTTTATCTAGAATAGCATTGGCTTTTTCTTCGCCTACTGCTAGTTTTGCTAAATCATAAACAGCCTCTAGTAACTGATTATGCTTTTCATATTGTTGCCAAATAGCACCATTATGTAATCTTTGCATTCCTGCTGAATTTATAAATGATGTTGGTTTTCCATTTTCATCTTTACCAATAAGTTTTAATTCTGCTAATTTTTTTGCGTTATAAGATACAAACTTATCAAATTTAGAATCCACAGTATTAATACCATGAGATAAATCTACAGCCCTAGCTAAATGAGCATCATCATAAGTATCATAAGCACCTTGGTCTGCACCATCATAATAAAAGTCTCCATTACCTTTAATTATAAATTTTACACTTCCATCATTATTAAAAGTAAATGCATTACCATCATTTGCAATACCTGTTGAATTAGTACCTCCATTGCTCACAGAAGAATTTAATCCAAAAGCTCCATATTGATTTATTGCTTCACCAGTTAAAGGAGTTGATTCTACATAAGATTTTATATTTACGCCATTACTAGTGCCTTCTCCAAAACCTCGTATAAGTAATCCAGATTCAGTAGCATGATATTTCATAATCAAACCATAAGTATCTGTTTCTCCGTGGGCGGTATTAGGGTGGTCTGTATCAGATGATTTAAAAGACATAATAGCACCATCATCAGCACCTTGTGTTATACATAAAAATGAATCTGGGTTTGGTTCAACAACTCCTACTTTTCCATCACTGCCAATTTTAAGATTTTGAGTTGCATTTGTAAAAAAGAACATACCATTATTATCATGGTTGTATTGTATTTGACCAATATTATTATCTCCACTATCTCCAAAATTAATCCAACCAGAAGTAGAAGTAGATGATAATATACTCATTCCAGTTTCGCCATTTCCTTCAATAACTAATTCATCTGCATTACCATCAACATCAGCAGAAGAATCTGCTGTGCGAATATGAATACCTGCACCTAAATCTTTAGCAGTTATGACACCTAAAGTTGGAAGTAATGATGTACCGGACACATCTAAATTAGCATTAACATCTAATAAAGTTGCGTTTAATTCTATCTCATCTGTTGCATTAATGTCTAATACTGTAGCACTAGGAGCACCAATGTTTTGAGAAGCGTCATTAAATTGAATTACATTTGTACTATTTAAAAGAAGTCCTGTATCAGCTACATGAGTTAATAAAACATCTTGGTCATTACCAAATTTAATTATTCCTCCATCTGCTAAAAATAAATCACTCCATTCTAATGAGGCTGTTCCTAAAGAATCTCCATCAGCAGAAGCAGGGTCAGCACTACTGAACCCATTTGCTGTACCACTATTCGTAATAGTTGCACCAGAGTCAATTGTTAGAGTAGTACCAGATAATACGTTGATAGCATTAGCACTGATTGTTGCATCATGTGCACCGGCAACATATACTTTTATTGTATCATCTGTTGTGGCTTCTAAATATGTATCACCATCAGAATCTAAAACTAGTTTCTGATTAGCACCATCTACTTGTATACCTGCCATATTATTTCCTTATACTATTACCACGTTGCCTGTTATTGTCATTATCTCTGTAAACGTTACAGGTCCTGCCAAAACAGCATTTTCTATTGTTTGACTTCCGTCCATTACTCCAGCGTGAGACACAACAGATTCATTAGGTGCAGCGCACCCAATATACTGTATTCCATTAATTATTGTTACTTCGCTCATAAATCCTCCTATTCGCTTATCGTATCAATATAGCTTACCCAAATATCCAAGCCACTTGCTGTATCGCAATCGTGTGTTAAAACATCGCCACTTACCAGAACAATTTTTGCTCCCCCTTGGATCAACTCAATTGAACCGCCCGGAGGAATTGGGGTATTTTTGCATATGAAATAATTAGCTGAACTATTTACTACATAAACATCTACCTTAATTGTTTCAGTAAGAATGTTTGTACAACGAATACCAATAACAGCATCATAGTTACCCGCAGTCAAAATACTTGCTGCTGCGGTTCCTTGTGCTCTTGCAATTGCTCTTCTAAAATCTTGTGCCATTCATCCTCCTTATATCATAAAGCAACGGCAACGGCTAGAGCAAATCCTTGACTCGCTGCACTGCCTGCCATGTATGTTTTAACAGCAGTTACATTTGTCATTCGCATAGTACCTGCATCATTAATTAAAATTCCGTCTCCATCTGCTAATGCAGTGGTTCCTCTCGCTGTTCCACCATCTATTAAATTTAACTCAGCCGCAGTTGAAGTAACTGCTGTGCTACCTAAAACAAGTTGTCCATCCGGTACAACTATTCTAGCAGCACCATTAAATATTAAATCATCTGCAGATGTATCCCAAGTCATATTAGCCGAAGCCGTATCACCATAGAGAATTACATCATAGCCTTGATCATTTGCACCAATTGTTAATGTTGCATCTAATTGAACTGCTCCATCAATATCTACTGCATCTAAATTTGTTGTTCCGTCTATATCCGCATTTCCAGATATATCTAAAGTTGCAGCGTCTAATTCTCCACTAATGGTAATATTTCTACCACCAGTAATATCTATGTTAGCATCAGCAACCATTGCTTTACTTGCTGCTGCCGTACCTGCTGTAATTCCATCAAGAAATTCTAATTCTGCTTCTGTTAGCTCTGCTCCCGAACCAAGAGTTAATGTTCCTGTAACTGTAAGATTATCATTAACTGTTACTTCAGAAGTTGTGTGTCCAATTGAAATAGGTACGCCAGATGTTGCAGTTCCTATGGTAATACCATTGGATGTATTAGAGTTATCTATATTTAATGATGTTGTCGCGTCTAATGAAATAGTTGTACCATCAACAGCAAGTGTTCCATCAATATCAGTATTATCTAAATTCGCTGTTCCGTCAATATCTGCATTACCAGATATATCTAATGTCGCTGCATCTAATTCTCCCGATAAAGTAATATCAGTAGCACCAGTAATAGCACCGTTTAATGCAACAGCACCATTAATGTCTATTGTCGTTGCTGCTATTTGTACTTCTGTATCAGCAACAATGTCTAATTGACCATCTGTTGATGAATTAATATATAACCCAGTATCTCTAAATAATAATTTATTCGTGCTATTTAAAGTTAAACCTGTACCGTCTGTATGTGTTAAAGTTGTATCAGAGTCAGCGCCAAATTTTAATACGGCTGAATCTGATCCTAAAATAAGATCATTTGGTAATGTAACGTCTGAACTAGCATCTTCAAATACTGCTTTACTTGCCGGTAAAGTACAAAATACATCTTTTGTTCCTGCACTAAAGTCAACAGCAGAATCACTGTTTGAACTTGTAATAACAGTAGTTCTTGCTAATGTATCCGTAGATGCGTCAGTAACGGTGCCTAGTCCTACTTCCCATTCATCTTCATCACGATTAACAATAGCATAGTATGTTGTATTACCATCAGCAATACCTGCAACAAATGTCTCGAATCCCGAAACAGCGCCACTTAAATTAAGCGTGCCTGTCCCAGTCGTTGTTGATGTTTCCTTTACTCTGTCATTTAAAACTAGAGCCATAAATTATCTCCTACGCTAATCGTAGTATTGCGTTACTGGCATCTGCTGTTGGAAACTGAATAGTAAATGTTCCACTTGTAGATGTTTTATCTCCACCAAAATCTAATACACACACTGCTTTATTTGAATCTGTGCTATTATAGATTAATGCTCCTCTTGCCGTGATAGTAGCTGATGTAAAAGATATATCAGCAAAATCACAAAGTGCAGTAGTGCCACTTGTAGTGGGAGTTACGCTTGTAAGCGATCCACCGGTTGCGGTATAAGTTCCAGAATTTGAAACTTCGTTTGAACTTGAATAAGCAGTTGTAGTTGCATCTAGTGAAGCTGAACTTGAATAAAGCGCAATTTTAAAAGTATCTCCTGTAGTAGCAGTAAAATTATGCGTACCAACGAGCAATTCTCCCTTAAAACTTGTGCAAACAGCTTGGGTTATAGCCATATTTGTCCTCCTATGGGTTTTGTGATTGCAAAGGAGTTCTTAACGCCCCGTGCATATATTCATCTCTTCGGTGTCTTCCTTGTTGTTCTATAACTAACTCTTGAAGAGCACGTTGATATGATTGTTCATATAATTGCAGCATTTCCGCTGGTCCCTTCAAGAATTTGAAGGCTTCTGCAAGACATCCATATAATAATAATGACGGAGCATTATTACCCAACCAAGAGGTTGTATTGGAACTAGATAATCTTGTTGGTAATCGTGTAATTCCTAATTCCACGTTATAAGCTAAATCTGGAGTTGGCGCAACATAAATTGTGTTATGGTCCCACCATGCCCAATATCTAGGAGTGCCTGTAGATGTTCGATCCGGCCAATATTCGTTCATAAAACTAATATCGCGTTGTTCTAAAAAATCCCTTGTTGTTGAACTTGGAGAAAATATCTGCATTGTTCTAATAGTACCAAGAGATTCTGGTGTAGGTGTCGTTCCACCCGGAAGAGATAAAAAAGCATTATCTGCTATTAAGTTAGCTGTTTGATGTGACTTGAATACATCTAGATCAACATCTCGAAAAATGCGATTTTCTACATGTTCAATAAAATCATTCGTTATCGTAGATGATAAAACAGCGGTACTAACTTCCGTGTATTCTAAAATTTGTGTTGTTAATTCTGCGTATGTAACGGCCATTATGATATACTCACAGATACTGTACCAATAGATGATACAACTAAAGGTTGTTTTTTATTTGTTGCTGGTTGCATAGAATTATTATAATCAAAAAATCCTACTCCACCAACAAACACTGTCATAGGTTCCACGCGCGCGGAACGTGCGTCTTGTAAACTTTGTGCATCTGCTGCATGTTTTTGTCTTTCTAATTGTGGATGTTTAGACTCAAACTCAGATTTGTGAACCATAGAGCCATTCCATTCTTTGACCATTTCAGTGTAAGGAAATTCCATACCACTACGATCAGATATTGATTTTGCATATTTACCTGCTGCGTGTGCCATTATCTATATCCTATCGGTCTTGTCATTTGATTAAGTGATACAATACCACCACCAGCTTTTTTAATTTCTGGCATTACACCTATTCTTCTTATTTCTTTTAATAGTTTGTCATTGTCATTCATAATGGATATTACATAGTCAAAATAATCTCCTGTCATCATTCCTCTA
>Ga0098049_1000673_pt1 | contig 13647 bp, 22 predicted proteins | sample 13BtaG_FD_92582 | JGI IMG/M metagenome (GOLD analysis project Ga0098049, IMG submission 92582) | Marine viral communities from the Subarctic Pacific Ocean - 13B_ETSP_OMZ_AT15268_CsCl metaG | ecosystem: Environmental > Aquatic > Marine > Oceanic | place: Subarctic Pacific Ocean | collected...
GTTGCAGAACACGTATTTCAACCTCTTAGGGACGCTTTCAAGTGTCCTATATTCGTTTCGAGCGGGTATCGTTCGGCTGATCTCAATGTTGCGATCGGCGGCTCAGTTCGTAGTCAGCACGTGGAGGGAAGAGCACTCGATCTTGACGCGGATGTATTCGGAAGGTGTAAGAACTCTGAAATCTTCGAGTATATTCGTGAGAACTTGGAGTTTGATCAGCTTATTTGGGAATTTGGCACTGAGAACAATCCTGATTGGGTTCACGTGTCTTACGTTTATGATGGCATTAATCGTGGTCGGTGCCTCAAGGCTTGTCGAGATGATGAGGGCCAGACGTACTACAAAGTAATATTTGGAAAATCACTATAACTATGGAAGACGAATTCGACGACATCAGCTTTTTGGATCAAGACAAGTTGAAAAAGCAAGAGGACAAGGTCAAGTCTGGAGAGATAACATGCAACCTCGACGCCCCTGAGGACTGCGAAAGCTGTAGCGGATAATGCTGGGGCTAGGTCAGTCATCGTCTCATGGTGGCGCTCCTGATACTACCTTTAAGCTTGGTATACAAAGGGCAGTATTGCAAGATAGGCCCAATGACGCCTCTTTTAGCATAAGGTGCGGGCTGCTGGATGATGGTACTCGGGAACAGATAGGTCAACCAACTCAGGGAGCATATACCAGGTATACAGCCCTAACTGCCGATGTGACGATAAACAGAGTCAACACTGACACTGGTGCAGTCATCTCCACAGCTACAGCAACGCTAAACGTATATAAGCCAGGATCGAGCTCATCTAATATTTTTCTTACTGATGCTACTGGAGATTCTAGCGAAGAGGATCTACAAGATGATAATGGCGACGACACGCTGAATCTGGCTGACACTAACGTGTTTAGCTCAGACATCTCAACTTCTGACGAAGCTCAGGCCTTTAGAGTTGATGTTATTTTGAAAGGAACAGGCTTTTTAGACTCAGACTCTATCTCAAGCGCGGCCCTCGGAACAAGCCTATCTATAAGCGCATAATCATGGCATTAGAATTACTTTACGCCCCACACTGTGACCTGAGTACATCGGACAACACTGTTATCGGAGACTCACAAAAGCTTCCTAACAGGACGTCGGTAACAAGAAACGGAGGTCAGTCCACGGCCTCACGCAGGCCTACACATAGGGCTGCTGGCATTAGTGCCAAACTTCATGATGATGTTGCGGGTTTGTCTTTTGACGGAGGTGACGGATTGGATCTTTCTGTTCAAGTGAACCTTGTAGGAGTCCCTTACACTCTAATATGTGCATGGGTGGGGGGCAACTACACCTCAGATACTTGGCTGTTTACATCTAATACTAATCAAGCTCATTACGGTATTGAGGCAGGAGGGGCGGGTGTCTTATTGGAGCCTAACAGCAGCAGGTCTCCAGCTGGGGACGAAGACACCATCCCAACGAATAACACTGACAACGGCACTGTAAGCTACACGTTTGGGGATGACGTAGAAGCACTCATTATCTCTAATGAAGGTGATGATAACGTAAACTTCTACAACATTGACGGAGACTTGATAGCAACCAAGAGTGAACCTCTTTATGACTCAAACTTTCCTCTAGACTTTCTCATGCACAAAGGCAATGGAACCAATGGTTTGGCTGGAATACTTTTAAAGGTCCAGGTCTGGTCTGACCGAGCAATCACAGCATCAGAAGCAAGAGCAGTAGGACAGTCTATAAAGAATTTAAAAAACGAGGATTAATTTTAATGGAAAATTTTGAACGACAGTCATTCTTTGTGACTGGTTTGCCTCGCACGCGCGGGGCTTGGTTGGCTCACTACTTAAACACCATGTCTTGCTGTGAGCACGAGCCTGGACTTAGAATAATGGAGGGAACAATGGCTGGTGATCTATGGCCTGGGGTCCTAGGACCTATAGGTGCTGTAGATTCAAGCTTTCCTTTGTGGGCTAAGCAGGCCTATAACGCTTACGGTGATCGCCCTATAGTAATTATTAATCGAGACCCTCTGGAGGTTATAGAGTCGCTAAAGCAGGAGTTTCCTAGCGGTATAGGCGAGGCCTTTCCATTCCAGTACGGAGATATAATCTCTCAGGCACTCATTGACCTCGAAGGGGTAAGAACCCTGTACACAAACGTACTAGAGGTAGACTATGAAGACATAGACTCAAGGATAGAAGAGATCGTAAGTCACGTGCTAGGAAATATGCGCTTTAGATTCAATCAGGAGAAGTACGATTACATGAACAGGTTTAAGATTGCCGTTCATCCCCAGAAGTACCAGCGCCTTCTAGACAGCGGTAATATGTCTGGACAAGCAGCCTTGCTCTTTGGGTAAGACCGTATCTAACCCTGTAGTTGTATTTAGTCTCCTCCCTGAACAGGTGATCCTCGTATGTATCTGACGGGGTAAGCCTGTCGAAGTGCTTGTATACGTATCCGTTGTTTACAAGCTCGTATACGATGCGCTCCCCCAGCTTTTTCTTATTGTACCCATAGTCTTTGGCGGCGTAGTCCAGGGTCCAGAACTCAAGGTCGTATGCCCAAAGCATAAAGTTCAGTTCCTTTTCGAAGATGTCGGAGCTCTTGCAGAAGTCTACCGTGGTGGACCTTAGGTGCTTTAGGTAGTTCTTTTTTACGTACCTTTGATTGAGTCGGGAGAAGTCCCTGAAAAGTTTCTTCCGTGATACTGAACTTTTAGGCATTAAATTATGGATATGGATCACCACGAAGATATGGAGGAAGAGGGCTTTTGGTTCGAAGTCCAAGAGATTTCCTTGGCCATACAAGACCTAGTGAAAAAATACGGAATGGAGGACAGGGTTCTTTCTGCAGTCGTTGTGGGTCTTCTTGAGCCAGTTACGGAAGATGAAAGCAACATGAAGGCCTTCTTCAATTACAATATACAAACAGATGGCGAGCTAGATGCCATAATAGACTTTATGAAAAACTCTTACGTCTCACCCGACGACGACTTAGATCTAGACGATCTTATCGGAGGGCTGGGGATATCATTAAATTAAAATGGACGGACTTATTAGAAAGATCATCATCGGGCGAGACCCGAAGGATGCCATGGCTTATTTCGTAGGAATGCGTGCGGGGAAGGGAAAGGTTAGCGCAATAATAATGGATGAAGAGCACCTTTTTAGGTACAATAAGAAGAGATATCTTGTATATTTGCAGGAGGAAGACGAATCTCAAGTTTTGTGGAAAGCTGTCGATGACATGCCCTGCATTCTTGAGTTCGATCTAAACTTCTAATGAAATGAAAACATTTGATCTTTTCGTTGTTGAATTAAAAAAGAAAATCAATGACACCATCAAGACGGAAGGCGGCCTTGAGATATATGTCGATAACCGCTTCAACGAGTTTAAGCATAGGGTCAATTCTGGCCCTTTGGTTGCTGTTCCTTTTAAGCATGATGTAGGAGCTAAGCCTGGAGACACGCTTTACTTTCATCATCTAGTTGTTTTAAACGAAGGGCAGGTTTTAACTGGTCATGACGATCACTACCTTGTTAGGTATTGCCCTCCAGACATATCTGTCATAAATAATCAGGGAATTGCATACAAGTCAAAAGATACTGGCGAGGTACACCCTATTGGAGGATGGATCGTTCTGTCCCCGCACGAAGAAGAAAAGGAGGCGGAGTCGGAGGTTATCGAGGTCGTCAAACTCAAAGAGGATGTCGTGACAAAAGGCGTAGTTGCCTTTGAGTCAGATAAGACAAAAGAGCTAGGCCTTAACCCAGGAGACGTAGTTGGATTTAAAAAGAACATGGACTACAGGTTTAAGATCGACGATGTCGAATACTACCGAGTAGACTATACTGATATTTACTATGTCGAAGAAGAAGTTCAAAACGATTGATGCTGCTAAGCGCCTTATGGCGTCAATGGAGTCTGCTATAGACAACATGATTGATGAAATCAAAAAGCCAGTAGATCCAGACATTAACGGCAGCGCTAGAAAAGCAGAGCTTCAATCAATAAAGCAGACTGCAACGGACTGTAAAGAGCTAATCGTTGAACGTCAGCGATTAGAGCAAATGATTAAAGATTTAAGTACCAATGGATCAATCGAAGAAGCAAAAGACTACAGCGGAGGTTTCGCTGAAAGATTCTCTAAGTGATTGGAAGCAAGTTGTTTGGCAATACAATAAAACAGATTACAGGTTTTGGGAAGACTCTTGGAACGAAAACGAAAAAGACTAACCGCGAGTATCCCCTCAAGCTTATACCTTGTAGAAAGGGTAACTGGTCACATGTGGGTTCAAGTCCCACTTCGCGGACAAATTAAATATTATGGCTAAAAATCAAGCATCAACTTACGTTGAAAAAAAGAGGGTGAAGCGCAAAGGCGTTCACTCCAAGACTAAGCAATCTAAGAACAAGTCCTCTAAGATGTACACCAAGCTAAACAGGGGTCAAGGAAGATAATTGTATATTTGCTTTATGACGAAGCGCGACTACAAAAAAGAATACAGGAAGTACGGAAAATCTCGTGCAGCCAAAAAGTATCGCGCGGCCCTCAATAAGTACAACAGGAAGAAAAAGACCTATGGAAATGGCGACGGTAAAGACGCCTCTCATGTCGGATCAAAGATCAAGGGCTTTCTAAAGGCTAAAATCAATAGGGCCAACAACAGGCCCAAAAAGAGAAACAGTAAAGGTTAATGCACTCGTAGCTCAACTGGATAGAGCATCGCCCTTCTAAGGCGAGGGTTCGGGGTTCGAGTCCCTGCGGGTGTACTAAATTAAATTAAAATGAAAGTTGTTTCTAGGCTTGCGCTATTGATCTTAATGATTATTCCGTTTATGGATAGCGCTTCATCTGTTTCAAACAGAAGAGCAATTAGATACAATCAAGGGCAAATTCATGAAATGATAATTACATTAAACCACTTAAATAAACCTATTCATGGCTACTTACATTTGTGAGTGCGAAAAAAAGCACGAAGAAGACAAGTCTGGGGTTACGATCAAGTTCGTTGACGGGAAGGCTCAGCATCAGATACAGTGTCCATGTGGAAAGTACATGGTCCTCAAGAACCCCAAAACAGGAGCCCCCAGCTTTAAGAGCAACAGGTGGGGTCAGGTGTACTGATTAATAATCTTGAGTCCCCTTATAAACATAGAGGAATATGATGACCCTGTTATCTCAATTTGTCCCAACGGTTCGCAGGGTGAAATTGTTTCAATCGGTGGGATACTCATTGCACTTCCCGCTCAGCCTCCCAAAAAACAAATTGCAGGACATGGAAGGGCAGACCACCTGCAGCTGTGGGAAAGGTTATCTATGCCGCAAGAGCTGTCTAGGATTAAGTCTATGGATGAGTGGGGGGAGACACCCAGGGAGTTTAGACAGAAGTTTCGTCCGTATATCGAAGAGGAGTTTCGCCGTAGGCGTGAAGGCTTTTGGTTTTACAATGCAGGTGTCCCTACATATATTACGGGCAGGCACTATATGATGCTACAGTGGACTCGCATGGACATCGGAAGCCCCGATTACCTTGAGTTCCAAAGAGATATATTTATTCACTTCGCGGCGTGTGAGGCAGACCCAAGGTGTATAGGTCAGCTTTACACCAAGTGTCGTAGATCTGGATACACTAACATTTGCTCGGCTGTCCTTTTGGACGAAGCAACACAAGTAAAAGATAAGCTTCTTGGCATACAGTCAAAGACGGGTAAGGACGCACAGGAAAACATCTTTATGAAGAAGGTAGTTCAGATGTTTCGTCACTACCCTTTTTTCTTTAAGCCTATTCAGGATGGTACCACCAATCCTAGAATGGAGCTGGCATTTAGGGAGCCAAGCAAAAGGATTACAAAGAACAACAAAACCTCACAGACAGGAGAGGCTCTTAACACCGTAGTGAATTGGAAAAACACGACAAACAACGCTTATGACGGTGAAAAGCTACACATACTTTACTTAGACGAAGCAGGAAAATGGGAAAAACCTACAGACATAAGAGACGCCTGGAGGATTCAGAGGACTTGTTTGATCGTAGGGCGAAAAATAGTCGGAAAGGCAATGGTGGGAAGCACCGTAAATCCGATGGGAAAAGGGGGGAAAGAGTACAAGGATCTGTGGGCCGATTCGGACCCCACGGAGAGGAACAAGAATGGTAGGACTAGGTCTGGACTATACCGACTCTTTATATCGGCTGATATGGCGCTTGAGGGCTTTTTTGACAAGCACGGTAGAGCCGTTCACGAGGACCCAGAATCTCCTGTTGAGGGAATAGATGGTGTCGATATAGAACTTGGAGCCCGTACTTATCTCAAAAACGAGAGAGAGGCACTCAAACACGACGCCTCCGAGATGAATGAAATAATTAGGCAGTTCCCTTTTACGACTGACGAGGCGTTTAGAGATAGTATTGAGGGGAGCATATTTAATGTCGGAAAGATATACGAGCAGGTTCAATACAATGACGAGCTGTTTCCCAATCCAGTTGTAACTGGAAATTTTTCTTGGAAAAACGGAGAAAAAGACACTGAGGTGGTTTTTGGTCCAGACCCTAATGGGAGGTTTAAAATAGCCTGGATGCCACCCAATGAAGTTAGAAATCAATCTAAATTTCACAGAGGCAAACGTATTGCGCCAAATGCAGAGCTGGGGGTAGGCGGGGTTGACTCTTATGACCTTGACGCCACCGTCGATGGACGGGGGTCTAAGGGTGCGCTACACATGTACAACAAGTTTCACATGGAGCATCCATCTAACATGTTTGTTCTTGAGTACGCGTCCCGTCCGCCTTTAGCTAAAATCTTCTACGAAGACGTTCTTATGGCTGCTGTGTTTTACGGCTACCCCATCCTTATAGAGAATAACAAGTACGGAATCGCAAGATACTTTGAATCAAGGGGTTACGATGGGTATCTCATGGATAGGCCTAAGCACCTAATGAGCTCTAGCTCTAAGGTAAACGTAAAGACAAAGGGTATCCCGTCAAATTCTCAGGATGTCATTCAGGCTCACGCTCACGCGATAGAGGCTTACGTTCATGATCACGTTGGAGCCAATCACAATACTGGTGAAGTAGGAAAGATGTACTTTAACAGAACCCTTGAGGATTGGGTGGGCTACAAAATAGACAACAGGACCAAATTTGACTTGACTATTAGCTCTGGACTTTGTCTTCTTGCTGCTCAAAAGGTTAAAGCAAAGGCAAAGACCTCGGAGTTTAAAGAGGCTAAGTTTTTTAGGCGATACAAGCACAATTAACTCATCCTCTACATTTACTATATTTGCAAAAATGTATACCCACAAAGATGTACGGTAGCTCAAGAAAATCGTCTAAGTCATTTCCAGATCCCCTAGCGACTCAAGAAGAAAAACTTGGGAATGAGTACGGACTGGCTTATGCAAGGGCCATTGAAGCGCAGTGGAATGGTTCTTCGCCAGACGACTCTGCTATCAACAGAAGAAATAAAGACTTTCATGTAAACAGAAAGTATGCCAACGGCACTCAGGATGTTGACATCTACAAAAGGCTTTTAAACACTCTAGACCCTAACAACAACGACGGAACTCTTTTGAACATGGACTTTAGTCCAGTTCCTGTGCTTCCTAAGTTTGCGAAGATAGTTGTAAACAAAATACTTTCAAGAAACCTTTACCCCAACATTGAGGCTATTGATCCACTATCATCATCGTTCAAGGATCAAGAAAGAAAAAAGATGGAGACTCTTGTCAATAGCAAGGGTCAGCTGCAGGAGCTTAAGTCTTCTACTGGCATGATCATCAACGAGGACCCAGACAATATTCCAGACTCCATGGAGGAGGCTGAAATCTTTTTGGGTGAAAACATTAAGGTTAACGCAGAGGTGGCAGCTCAGCTTGCAGCTCAGGCCACGCTTGTGTGGAACAACTTCGCAGACACTACCTTTAGAAGAGCCGTTAACGACCTTGTGTCTTGCGGAATGTCTGTAATCAAAAGGATTAACGATCCGTCTCAGGGTATAAGCATTAAGTATGTGGACCCGAAGGACTTTGTCCATAGCTACACGGAGGACCCAAACTTTGAAGACATCAGCTACGCTGGAGGGGTTAGAAGGGTTTCTATGTCTGAGCTCAAAAGACTTGCGGGAGAGAAGCTTACAGACGATCAGTACAAAGAAATCGCTAAAAAGTCTGCTGGTAGACACGGAAACGACTCGTCAAGTCTTCACAGACAGCACTACGACAATCAGTCTAGACGTACTGTGTATGGTTATGACGAATACATTGTTGAGGTTTTGGACTTCGAGTTTTTGTCTACTGACAAAATTTACTTTGAGGAAAGAGAGAATAAGTTTGGCAACACTGGCTTTTATATGGCTGGTTACAACTACAAGGAGAGAAAGGGTGGTGTTTTTGAAAGAAAGCCTCATTGCCTAGAGGTAACTAATCTTTATGGGGGCATGTACGTTCTTGGTTGTGGCTACCTATTTGACTATGGCCTAAAGACCAACATGCCTAGAAACATGTATGATCTTTCTAAGACAAACCTTTCATACTCGGTAGTTGCTACAAACTTGGACAACATGGTCCCCAAGTCCATGATTGGACACACCAAGGGTTTTGCGGACATGCTGCAGCTCACTCACCTTAAGATTCAGCAAGCCATTGCAAAGGCTAAGCCTGATGGTTTGATCATCGACATTGAGGGTCTTGAAAACGTTCAGCTGGGCAAAGGTGGTGAATTGCAACCTCTTGAGCTTCATGATATTTACGAGCAGACTGGTGTTTTTTACTATAGAAGTAAAAATCCAGAAGGAGGTTTTCAAAATCCGCCTATCAGGGAAATTGGTAATAGCATAAGAAACATTAACGAGCTCATCAATCTTTACAATCACTATCTAAGAATGATACGTGACGTAACGGGTATTAATGAGGCAATGGACGCGTCATCCCCCAAGGGAGACGCTCTTGTTGGAGTTAGGGAGCAAGCTATTGCCGCTGGAAACAATGCGATTTATGACATCACGAACGCTTCTATAATTCTTTTCAAAAAAGTTTGCGAGGACCTGGTTAAGTGCCTTCAGGTTCTTCCTAAGGAATCTGTCGTTTTTGAAGCGTATGCAAATGCTATTGGAAACACCAATATGGATGTGTTGGCCTCGTTTGAGGATCTTTCAATGCACAACTTTGGCGTTGTGGTTAGAAAAGACATGGACGACAGGGAAAGGCAGTTCCTAGAGCAGTCGATCCAGATGTCACTTCAGCAGCAAGCCATAGACCTAGAGGACGCCATGGCGGTAAGGGAGCTTAAGGACGTAGAGCAAGCGGAAAGACTTCTTTCCGTCAGAAGAAGAAAGAAGCAGGCAGAGGCTCAGCAGATTGCACAGCAAAACTCTCAAATGCAGGCTCAGCAGGCTCAACAGGCTGCTCAGCAGGCTTCTCAAGGAAGGCAACAGGAAATGCAAATGGAGTCTCAGATTGAGATGCAAAAGATTCAAGCTAAGGCTCAGGCCGACATACAGGTTGCTCAGGCTTTGCACGAGTTCAAAAAAGAAATCGAAATGATTAAGGCTCAAGCAACCCTAGGCTTTAAGACTGAAGATCAGGAGTTTAAAGAAAAGCTTGAGGTCCTTAAGGAAGACAGAAAAGATGAAAGAGTAGACACTCAGGCAGTAGCGCAGTCAAAGCTTATGAGTCAAAGAAAAGATCAGAGAGGAGAGCTCTCTAAAAACAACGCTTCAGAAATAGCAAGAACACTAACTCAAGATGGCAACAGAACTTAATCTAGACGCATCCTCGGAAATAAATGTTACCACTAAGCGCGGAGACACTCTTTCTTTTGATATTACAGTAAAGGATTCTGATGGTGATCCAGTTGATCTTACCGTTTACAGCTTTGATATGGACGTTAGGTCTACAACAAATCCGAACAAAAGAAATGACGTTGTTCTTTCCACCAGTGTGGGCGGTAAAAATTTGCTTCTAGCGTCTGTCTCAGGTGCTGCCGATGGGACACTTACTGTTTCCGCCTCAAGGGAGGCTATGCAAAATGTAGCCCCTGGAAGCTACATATACGACATCGCAGCAAATCACTCAACCAACTCTACGACAGAAACTTTTTTCTTCGGCACGTTTACTGTAAAGGAAGATGTAACCCCTGGTAGATAATGGCTATAAACTTTACAGAGCCATCAAGAAAAAACGTTACGGCTCAGTTTGAATCACAGGCTTCCACAGAAGTTTCTTCTACTATAGGCGGTCAAAGCGTGAAGTTTACAGTCAGTAGGCCAAACAAGTTCAAGACCCCTACCGTCGGTGACGCGATTGAGCTTAGCGATATTCTTGAAGGAATTGACATTAGGTATGTGGCTTCAACCGCTGGATATAGTCACGGGGATGCAGTAGGGTCGTGGGCTAATTCTGGAAGTCTTTCTGGGTTTGACCTTTTTAATTCTTCAGAGAATTCTCGCCCAACATTTAACATAGGAGATTCCAATAACCCCTTTTCTACTGGGGCTATGAAGTTCGTCTGCAATTCGTCAGATGACTCTGTAAGTCAGCATTTAAGCTGGGGGAATGAGTTTAATTATGCGTCATTTACGGCAAACTCTGAGTTTACCATGTACATGGTTGCCTCTAAGTTTGTTCAGGGGGCACCGAAAACTGCTCTCTCTCCTCTTTGGGTTGACGGAACGACTACAGGTGTGGCCGAAACGAAGGCGTTTCCTGTTTTTTATACTGTTGTAACAACAGGAGGAATTAACACTAGCTTTCAGGGGGATAAGTCGATTTTGGGAGATAGTGACTTAATTCACATAGGTAGCGGTGAATCCACAATGGGTGTGGCGGTCGGAGACCCAGTAATTATGGTCGTAACACTTGACTCAAGTAATAATTTTTCGGGATTTGACTTTAACGCAAAGAATGTTTTTAACGAATCTAAGTCTATAGGCGCTGTTGTTCATGCAGACCCGTCTAAAAAGATTTTTGCAAACTCTTTTGGGGGTCCGTCTCAAAAGCCCAATGGTCCTCGCGTTGCTTCTGGCCCCACTGATGGTGACACCTTTTACGTAGCTGAGTTTGGATACTTTGAAAAAAAGATAGAGGGACAGAAGGCAGCGGCCCTTGGAAGGCTCTTAAAAGAGAAATATCAAATTTCGTAACTTCGCTTCATGCAGTGTATGAAGAACAATAACTCGTCCAGCACCCCTCGAACCGCAAAGAAGGGAGTGAAGCTTAAAATGGGTAAGCATAAGTCGCGATCTGGAGGGCTTACTAAGGCTGGTCGTGAAAAATACAACAGAGAAACGGGCTCTAACCTCAAGGCTCCACAGCCAGGTGGTGGTGCACGCAAGAGATCTTTCTGTGCTCGAATGAGCGGTGTAAAGGGTCCTATGAAAAAGCCCAATGGTAAACCTACTCGCAAGGCTCTTGCGTTAAGAAAGTGGAAGTGCTAATGAGACCTACGAAAAAAAGCAGAGGAGGCAAGCTCAGTATATCGAGCAAGTCTATATCCGTTGATCCCCCAAAGGGATACCACTGGATGGAAGAGGGCGGTAGGTACTACCTTATGCAGGGAGACTACAAGCCTCATCCTGGAGCCGTCCCAAAGGCGAAGTTTAAAACTGCTACACACGCTAAGTCATGAAGTGTATGAAGAAAGGTGGCAAGACCAAAAAGCGTAAAGCTCTTGACGCTTGTGCCAGAAAGGTTAAGGCCAGGTATAGTGTATGGCCTTCAGCTTATGCCTCTGGAGCTGTAGCTAAGTGCAGAAAGGTCGGTGTTGGCAACTGGGGAAACAAAAGCAAAAAGAAGTAATGGCTGTTAGAAAAACAGCAAAAGGTCTGGCCCTAAAGCGCTGGTTTAAAGAGGATTGGAGAACCCCTCGGGGCAAAAAGGGATATAGTGGAAAAGACAGGACATTTAGACCTACGAAGAAAGTTTCCTCTAAAACTCCATCTACATGGAGTGAGCTAAGTCCAGGCGAAAAAGCTAGGGCTGCTAAGGAAAAGAAGACGAAAGGAAGGGTTTCTCGCTATAAGGTGAAGGTCAAAAAGAAGAAAGCCAAATAATAGTATATTTGCAAAAACAACCAAACAAAAATGGCAACTACAACTGCAACTATAACGCTTTCTAGCTCAGACTTGACTGGAGATGCGTTGTCTCTTTCAACTTCAGCAACCCTTACTAAGGCTGACTCCGTAACTGGTCTCGATCAGACTACAGGCGTTTCTCGTAAAATCTTTACCGCAACATCACTCGTTAATATTTTCGAGGGTAGCGAATACACAGCTGCAAAGGCTCACAAGATTTACCTGAGAAACCCAAGCACTGTGGCCACAGAGTACTTTACTGTTTCTATCGGTGACAGCGGAGGCACCCCTGAGGAAATGGGAAGGCTTTACGCTGGAGACTGGATGTTCATGCCTTGGAGTGCTCACGATGCCGCTAACGACATCTGCATTACTCCTAGCGTTGCAACTGCCATGACCCTTGAGTACTTGCTCATTTTCGAAGCCTAATGGGTAGTGTAAGGGCAAATATCAGAGTTTCCTCCTCAGACGTTTTAGCTACTGCTGTTGACATTAGCTCTGCAATCACCTTGAATGCAGACAGTGGTAACATCAACCGCGTAAAAATCGTAGCCACTTCTGCTGGAGGCACGGCTCAGATAATCCATAAAGCAAACGAAAAGCTCAACAGAGCTTACATCTATGTGCGCAACCTCGGTACAGAAACCGAAAAGTACGCATACGTGTATGCCGAAACTACCAACGATGACCCAGTATTGGCGAAGCTCGGAGGCGGTGAGTTTTGTTTTATGCCAGTAGACCCTTCTGTTCAACTTCAAGTTTACGGAACTGACGTGGATCAGATTGTTGAGTACGCAGTGTTTGGTCTGGATAGCTCAGCAGTTAGATACGCATAATTAGAAAACATGGCAAAACTTACAAATACAGGAACAGCTAACAATGCAGCCTTCGGGCAGTACGGTGCGGTTTATGCTCACGACGCAGACACAGCTGTAATCCCGCCTAACGGGATGATTTTTTGTGCGATTACTATGCTAGGGGACACTGAGTTTGAAAGCTTGGTGTCTGAGAACTCTATTAAGGGTTTGGACTTTGTTCAAAATCACGCAGGTAAAGTCCTCACTACCGCTTCGTCTTCTGTTTCTGGTGTAACCGTTAACACAAGCGCAGATCTTACTAGCGATATCGCAGTAGGAGATTTGTGCTATAGCCACACTGGAATCTTTGAGGGTGTTGTAGCAGTTGTTGGAAAGGCGGCGAACGGAACTACTGCAGATGTCAGCATGTTTCATTTGGACAGAGCCCCAACCGACATTGGAGATGCCGAAAAAATTACATTCATCAAGCCTAACGGCTTGGAGGGTGGAGGTTCTTCGGACCTTGATGCCACGGTTGTTTTTCCTAAGGGATTGACCATCTATGGCGCTTGGACTGCATTTGAGCTTGAGGACACAGACGCCACTACTGGTGTTGTCGCATACCTGGCTCCAGCAAACGGACCGCAGGCTACTTAATAAAACAACAATTTAATTTATGGAAAACGAAAACGTTACTACCGAAGCTCCTCAGGTGGAGCAACCACAAGTGGAACAACCTCAGGTTGAAGCTCCCCAGGAGTCTCAGCCAGAAGTACAGTTCTTTGA